>Ga0210384_10006579_pt1 | contig 12371 bp, 9 predicted proteins | sample IncBWH2MmetaG_FD_160574 | JGI IMG/M metagenome (GOLD analysis project Ga0210384, IMG submission 160574) | Forest soil microbial communities from Barre Woods Harvard Forest LTER site, Petersham, Massachusetts, United States - Inc-BW-H-2-M | ecosystem: Environmental > Terrestrial > Soil >... | reverse complement strand
CCAGCCCAAGATTGTACAATAAAATCATATGTTTGCGCCATCCGGGCAATGGGTTGCAGCAAGAGCGTGTTGCGGGATTGCATGCAAAACTGATAGAAATATTGCATGATTGGCCACTAAATCGATAATTTTTTATAAAAAACTAAATATTAAGCCTTACGTAGAACTATCTCAGACAGGGAATTCATACTCCCCCACGTCATTCCCGCGGAAGCGGTGCAGCAGGGGTTTCAAGCAGCATGCTGCTTGCCTGCGTAACGGTTTTGCCTTACAAGGCAAGACTCCCTCCCTACAGGGACGCAGGGGAATCCATTTTTTTTGCCGAATCGACAATGGGTCCCCGCTTTCGCGAGGACGACGCTGTGGAACTTGCAGCGCCTCATATGTGAGTAAGTCCTAAACACAATCCAGCCAGATAATAACAGGGAGAAACAATGGCAATTCCACTCCATTTTGAAATGACTACCTTATTGCACGTAGTGGAGGTCGGCGGGATCATCGCATTTGCGCTTTCCGGCTTCATTGAGGCGCGCATGAAGAAAATGGATGCGGTCGGCGTATTTACGGTGGCCTTCATTACCGCCTTCGGCGGCGGCACCTTGCGCGACCTGTTACTGGACCGGCGCCCGCTGTTTTGGGTGGAGCACCAGGAATATCCGATACTGGTCTTCGTGCTGGCACTGGGGGCGACGCCCTTTTTGCGCCATCTGCGCTCCAATGCGACGGAGCGGGCGATCATTTATGCCGACGCGCTGGGCCTTGGCCTGTTCAGCGTCGGCGGCGCTTCGCTGGCGCTGGAGGGCAAAATGCCGCTGTTCATCTGCGTCATGATGGGGGTGATCACCGGCATCTTCGGCGGCGTGCTGCGGGACGTGATTTGTAACGAAATCCCGCTGGTGTTCCGGCGCGGCCAGCTCTATGCAACCTGCTCCTTCACCGGCTGCTGGGCTTACCTGCTCCTGAATCGTTTGAAGGTGAGCGAAACGCTGGCGGTAGCGATGGGGATATTGATTACCTTCACGCTGCGCATGCTGGCGGTGAGGTTCAATTGGAAATTACCGGGGTGATGTGCATCTGACTCGTAAAGGCATTGTCCACGAAAAACACGAAAAACACGAAAAAAACCGTGATAGAGCGCGCATGTGTTTAAGTACTTGCTTTGCTTTGCTTTGCTTTGCTTTGCTTTCGTGTTTTTCGTGCTTTTCGTGGAAAAATAATTCTTTTTTTGGCTTGGTCGTCTGGTAGGGGGGCACCTGTGCCCAACGCCGTCGACCAGCGATATTCCTTTTTATTTCGCGTATAAGTTTGGTAGGGTGGGCAAGCATTGCCCACGCCGCCGACGGATGGCGTTCCTTTTATTGTGAAGTTTGCGGCCGTGCTGTCATCGCAACCGCGTGGGCACAGGTGCCCACCCTACCGGGTCACGCATAAAAAAAAGGGCACGCAGTCAACACTGGGTGCCCTTTGGTCCGGCTGGCTAAGCTTAGCCGCCGCGGCGCATCATTTCAAAGAACTCTGCATTGTTCTTGGTCGCCTTCATCTTGTCGAGGATGAACTCCATCGCTTCGATCTCGTCCATGTTGTACAGCAGCTTGCGCAGGATCCAGATTTTTTGCAGCTGGTCCGGCTTGATCAGCAACTCCTCGCGGCGCGTGCCGGATTTGTTCAGGTTGATCGCCGGGTAGGTGCGTTTTTCAGCCAGACGGCGTTCCAGGTGGACTTCCATGTTGCCGGTGCCCTTGAATTCTTCAAAGATCACGTCATCCATGCGGCTGCCGGTTTCGATCAGCGCGGTAGCGATGATGGTCAGCGAACCGCCTTCTTCGATATTGCGCGCAGCGCCGAAGAAGCGTTTCGGGCGTTGCAGCGCATTCGCATCCACGCCGCCGGTCAGCACCTTGCCGGAAGCCGGGATCACGGTATTGTAGGCGCGCGCCAGACGGGTGATGGAGTCCAGCAGGATCACCACGTCTTTTTTCATTTCCACCAGGCGCTTGGCTTTTTCCAGCACCATCTCGGCCACTTGCACGTGACGGGTGGCGGGCTCATCGAACGTCGAGGCCACGACTTCGCCGCGCACCGAGCGCTGCATTTCAGTCACTTCTTCCGGACGTTCGTCGATCAGCAGAACGATCAACGTAATATCGGGATGATTGGTGGTGATCGCGTGTGCAATGTGCTGCAGGATGACGGATTTACCGGACTTGGGCGACGCCACCAGCAAGCCGCGCTGGCCTTTGCCGATAGGGGCGATCAAATCGATGATGCGGCCTGTCGTGTTTTCTTCGCCGCGCATATCGCGCTCAAGCTGCAAAGGCTTGTTAGGGTGCAGCGGCGTCAGGTTTTCAAACAGGATGCGGTGTTTCGACGCTTCCGGGGACTCACCATTGACCTTATCCACCTTGACCAGTGCGAAATAGCGCTCGCCGTCTTTCGGGGTGCGAACTTCGCCTTCGATGGAATCGCCGGTATGCAGGTTGAAACGGCGGATCTGCGATGGCGAGATATAGATATCGTCGGTGGACGCCATATAGCTGGCATCCGGTGAGCGCAAGAAACCGAAGCCGTCCGGCAAGACCTCAAGGGCGCCGTCGCCGAAGATCTGTTCGCCGGATTTCGCCCGTTTTTTCAGGATAGCGAACATCAATTCCTGTTTGCGCATCCTGGCCGCATTGTCGATGTCCAGTCCAATCGCCATTTCTAGCAAGGCTGAGACGTGTAACGCCTTTAATTCTGATAAGTGCATGTATGAGTGTCCCGAGACGGGATAGATAGGTGGGGGAGTGAACTACGAGGTGTAGATTATTATAGTCTCTGACCATTCGGCCAGAAAGGGTATTTTAAACGTTCTAAAAATTATGTCAGTGAGAAGCACCGCAGGCTCAACCGTGCAGCTGGACTGCCGGTGCTTGTCACTATTGTACTAAAGTACGCGAATAAATGCACAAAATTTACATGTGCGGCTTTATTCTATCTCATTTATTGAGATTATATATTGCTGTCGATAAAGGAGGTCAACTGGCCTTTGGCCAATGCGCCTACCTTTTGCGCTGCTGCGACGCCGTTCTTGAACAAGATCAAGGTAGGGATGCCGCGGATGCCGAATTTGCCGGGAATGCCCTGGTTAGCGTCCACATCCATCTTGGCGATGACGATCTTGCCCTGGTATTCCTTGGCGACTTCTTCCAGGATGGGGGCGATCATTTTGCAAGGGCCGCACCATTCCGCCCAAAAATCTACCAGGACAGGTTTGTCTGATTTCAATACGTCTGCTTCAAAGGAAGCATCGCTTACGTGTTTGATGTTTTCGCTCATGGAATCCTCGTTGAGAGGGAAAAATTAAAAGGGGTGAAGGCCACGGCAATGCAGGCACACTGTCAATCTTGTGAACCGCATTCCGAGCTTCCGGTCTAGCGTTATGAATTTGGAGACGTTTCGCGCAAATTCAATAGGGCTGCATCGCGCTCTACCAGGCCTGAAAGTGTCAAATGGCAGACTATGGGATAAATAATAACCGATTTTTTATAAATGTGTGGAAAGCGCCGGCAATTAGCCTGCCCGCTCGCATAAAATGAACGCCTCCCAGCGAATCCAGTGAAAATAAGAACCAATGCGACATAGCCCCGAGTTGATTGCCGCCTCCAGCCTGTTCTGGCCCCAGGCTGCGCGCAAGTTTGCCCAGGCGACGAGCCGCCATCAGTGGGCGGCGGCCGGAGCGGCCGGCACCGGGCGTGATTATTCGGCAATCCGGGTCATCGTGCCCACATTTGAGCATGCCCAACTGTTTTTGAAGGCCCTGGGCCAGGAAATCGCGGGAAACTTCATCCCGCCACGGATCAATACCATGTTTGCCTGGCTGGAGATGCTGCCGCCGGTTGCCGGCGTGCCGCGCGTCACCGCCGGCAGCGAGCGGCTGATGGGCCTGTATGCAGAGCTGCGCCAGCATGCCTGGCTGAAAAAACTGTTCACCGCCAGGCGCAATACCGATTTGCTGCCGCTGGCCCAGACCCTGCTCACCTTGTCGGATGAGCTGACCCTGGCCCTGCTGCCCACGGTACAGGCCGGCAAGGAAGATGTCCAGCAGCGCTGGCATGCCGCGTTGGCGCAAATGCCGCCGCCGACGCAGAAAATCCTGTCTGAAGAGGCGCAGCTGGTGTGGACCATATGGCAAAGCCAGCTGGACGATAGCGATGCGGCAGTGCAGCGATTTCAAAAATTGATGCAGATCGCGCAACAGGCGAGCGAAAACATCGTGTGGATCAGCCCGACCGCGCCCGACGCGATGGAGGATGCCTTCCTGGCAGCCTACGCGAAAAAGAGGGATGTGCTGCCGGTATTGCTGGATTGGCGCGACGATGCGCTGGCGCAGCCCTACGCGCCGGCCTGGCCCAGTATGATAGAAACCGTGCCGGACCGGCCGCAGCAATTTGCGCTGGAAGTGGCCGATACGTCGCATATCAGGCTGTGCGAAACCGCGTCGCTGGAAGAGGAGGCGCAGCAGGGCGCGCAAACCATCATCCACTGGCTGCAGGCCGGCAAGCAACATATTGCCGTGATCGCGCAGGATCGCGTGGTGGCGCGCCGTATCCGCGCGTTGCTGGAGCGGGCGCAGGTGTTTGTCGCCGACGAGACCGGCTGGAAGTTATCCACCACGCGCGCCGCTGCCGCCATCGCGGCCTGGTTTGAAGTGATCGCCACCAGGGCCGACACGATTGCCTTGCTGGACTTGCTGAAGTCTCCCTACATTTCAGCGGGCAAGCGTGACAGCACGCCGGGGCAGGAGGCGCACGAGGCAGACGATAGCGACAAGGCCGACCAGGTCATGCATGTAGAGCTGGCCCTGCGCAAAGCCAATGTCCTGGGCGGCTGGGACGCGATACTCGCCAGCCTGGGCAATTTGCCGGCAGAGCGCCAATGGATAGCGTCGCTGTCGCGCCAGGCCGCCGCCTTCACCGCGCGCCGCAGCCTGCCGGAGTGGAGCGCCGGCACCTTGCAGGCGCTGGATGCGCTCAATATGCTGGCCGCCATGCAGGCCGACAATGCCGGCGCGCAGATCGTCAAGCTGCTGCAGTCGCTGAGCAGCGATTGCCAGCACATGGAGGCGCCTTTTTCTTTTGCAGAATGGCGGGCCTTCATCAACCTGCAGCTGGAGAGCGCACCCTTCATCGTTGCGCGACCGGACCAGCGCGTGATGATGCTGCCTCTGAACGGCGCGCGGCTGCGCAGCTTCGATGCGGTGTTGCTGGTGGGCGCAGACGCCACGCATTTGCCGTCGCAACCGCAAGAGGTCTTGTTTTTTACCAATACCGTGCGGCGCGAATGCGGCCTGGTCACGCGGGAGGCCAGGCAGCGCCAGCAACTGCGCGATTTTGCCGAGCTGTTGCTGTCCAATGCGGAGGTGGTGTTGTCCTGGCAGGGCCATCTGGACGGCGAACACAACCCCGTCAGTCCGTGGCTGGCGCAACTGAACCTGACTTTGCAGCGCAGCGGCCAGGCGCCGCTGGCGAGGCATGCCGCAGTGATTCCGCAACAGGCTTTGCGGGCCATCGTGCCTGTGCAACCCCGGCCCCGCGCGCCGCAATTGACGCCGGCCACCTTGTCGGCCAGCGGCTATGGCAGCCTGGTGGCCTGTCCCTATCAATTCTTCGCCGGGCGCATGCTGGGCCTGGCCGCGATAGACACGCTGTCCGACATGCCGGAGAAAAAAGACTACGGCGACTGGCTGCACGCGATCCTGAAAAAATACCACGATGCCTTGCTGGAACGGCAGGGCGAGGTGGACGACGGGGTGCAGCTGCTGCGCGACATCTCAAAGGAACAGTTCGACCGCATCCTGCAGCACAGTCCCGCCGCGCTGGGCTATAGCGTGCGCTGGGAAAAGGTGATCCCGGCTTATGTGGCATGGGCCACCGAGCGCGAGCAGGGTGGCTGGCATTTCGAACTGGGCGAAGCCTGGCGCGAGCGCACGCTGGAGTGGCAGGATGGTGCGGTCACCTTGCGCGGACGCATAGATCGGCTGGACAAGAATGGCCTGGGCGAATACGCGGTGCTGGATTACAAGACCAAGACCCAGACTGCATTGAGCAAGCGCCTGAAAGACGGCGAAGACCACCAGTTGCCGTTTTACGGCTTGCTGGCCGATGTGCCGGTGACCACCGCCAGCTATGTGGCATTGGAAATGGACAGGGGCAAGACCGGCGCGGTGGAGGCCAGGGATTTTACCGAATGGACAGAAGCATTGGAAACTGCCGTCATCACTCATATGCAAGCCATTAAACAGGGCGCGCCGCTGCCGGCGCAGGGCACCGAATCGGTCTGCCAGTATTGCGACATGCGCGGCTTGTGCCGCAAGGGAGCCTGGTGATGGCTGAGAACACGGTGGCTCAGGCTTATGAAATCGACGGCAGGCCGGCCGATCCGGCCAGCTTCACGGCGGCGGCGTGCGATCCGCAACGCTCGGTCGTGGTGGAGGCCTGCGCCGGCAGCGGCAAGACCTGGCTGCTGGTGGCCAGGATGTTGCGCCTGCTATTGGCAGGCGCGGAGCCGGCCGAACTGCTGGCGATCACTTTTACCCGCAAGGCGGCGCAGGAAATGCGCGAACGCCTGGTGCAGCTATTGCAGGAGCTGGCACTGGCCGACCAGCAGGGCGCTGCCTTGTTGCTGCTGGAGCGTGGCATCCAGCAGCATGAGCTGGCGCATGTATTGCCGCTGGCGCGGCGCCTGTACGACAAGGTCTTGTCCAGCCCGCAGTCGCTGGCGATGGACACCTTCCATAGCTGGTTTGGGCGCCTGATACAACTGGCGCCGCTGGCATCCGGCGTGCCGCACGGCTTCAGCCTGGTGGAGGCCACCGGCGAGCTGCAGCGCGAAGCCTATGGGCAATTGATGCAGTCGCTGAAAGATGCCGACAATGCGCCGGTGAAGGAGGCGCTGCTGTTCCTGTACCGGGAAGTCGGCGATTTCAATGCGCACAAAATGATGAACGCCTTCCTCGACAAGCGCGCCGAATGGTGGGCCTCCAACGAGGACGAGTCGGACGGCAAGCCGCTGGACTGGCTGCGCGAACTATGCGGCCTGGATGCCGAGCGCGACTCTCGCCTGGGCCTATGGGACGACGCCGCGTTGCGTTCCAGGCTGGACATGCTGGCCAGGATACTGGGGCAGGGTTCCGCCGCTAACCAGGGCAATGCGGTAAAGATAGAAAGCGCGCTGACCGCCGGCGCCAGCCTGGAGAATTTTGAAGCCCTGTGTGGCGGATTTTTCACCGGCACCGGCGGCCTGCGCTCGCACAATACCAAGACCAAGGCGCTGTCGGCGTCGATAGAAAAACATCTGGGGCCGGACAGCGCTTCCGCCTTTGAAGATGAATGCGCGGCGCTGGGCGAAGCGCTGAGATTGCTGGAGCGCCGCAGTGCCGAGAAATTCGTGCTGGGTATCAACCAGGCGCTGTTCACTGTCGGCGCGGCCTACCTGGATTGCTACCAGGCGCTGAAATCGGACCAGCGGGTGTTCGATTTTGCCGATCTGGAATGGCAGGCCTACCGCTTGCTGAGTAACGAAGAATATGCGGCCTATCTGCATAGCCGGCTGGATGCGCGCTACAAGCATATCCTGCTGGATGAATTCCAGGATACCAATCCCTTGCAATGGAGCATAGTGCAAGCCTGGCTCGACGCCTACGGCGACGATGCCGCGCGCCCCAGCGTATTTGTGGTCGGCGATCCCAAGCAATCCATCTACCGCTTCCGGCGGGCCGAACCGCGCGTGTTTTCTGCCGCAAGGATGATGCTGGCCAGGCAGGGCGCCTACGTATTGCGCACCAACCAGACCCGCAGGAATGCGCAGGCCGTGGTGGAGGTGCTGAACCGGAGCATGCAGGAAAACCCTATCTATGCGCCGCAGACCACCGCCTCGGCGCTGGCCGGCGAGGTGTGGCGCCTGCCGCTGATCACCGAGGCTGTGACGGAGGGCGAAGAGCAGGACAACGCCGCGCGCTTCCCTTTGCGCAATCCGCTGGCCACGCCGCTGGAAGAAGCCGAGGATGCGCGCCGGCTGGATGAGGGGCGGCAAGTGGCAAAAACGCTGTGGCGCGCCAGGCACGCCATGCCGGGTGCGCCTGTGCCATGGTCGGAGATGATGTTGCTGGTGCGGCGCCGCACGCATTTGTCGGCGTACGAGAGGGCCCTGCGCGAGGCCGGCATCCCTTTTGTCTCCAGCCGGCGCGGCGGCTTGCTGGAAGCGCTGGAGGTGGCCGACCTGATCGCCTTGCTGACCTTCCTGATCACGCCGGGCGATAACCGGGCCCTGGCGCATGTGCTGAAGTCGCCCGTCATCGGCGCCGCCGACGACGACCTGATCGCGCTGGCGCAGAGGACAGAAAGCAATTGGTGGAAGCGCCTGCAGGCATCGGTGGAAGAGGGCGGCAATCCCGTCTTGCTGCGCGCCGTCGGCTTGCTGCGCGGCTGGATGCGGGCGGCGCACGACCTCCCGGTGCATGATTTGCTGGATCGCGTGCTGCATCAGGGGAATTTGCTGGCGCGCTACGCACAGCATGCTGCGCCGGCGGACCGCAGCCAGGTCATCGGCAATATCAGTGCCTTCACCGAACTGGCGTTGAACATGGATGCCGGGCGCTATCCCAGCCTGCCAAAGTTTATCGCTGCGCTGGGCGCTTTCCAGCAAGGCGGCGAGGCCGATGCGCCGGACGAGTCCACCGTGGATAGCGCCGCCGATGCGGTGCGCATCCTGACCATCCACAGCGCCAAGGGGCTAGAGGCTTCGGTGGTGGTGATGCTGGATGCGAATAACAGCGATGCCGCCAAGGACCAGGTCGGCATACTCTGCCAGTGGCCGCTGGAGCCGGGCGAGCGCAAGCATTTTTCAGTCTTCGGCCGCAAGGACCAGCGCGGGGCCGCGCGAGACGGCTTGTTTGGCCTGGAAGAGGCGCAAGCCGCGCAGGAAAACTGGAACTTGCTATACGTCGCAGCGACCCGCGCCAAGCAATTGCTGATAGTGAGCGGCATCGCCGGTAAAAAGTCGGCCGATGGCGGCATGGCTGCGGGTAGCTGGTATCAGCGCCTGGGCATGGTGCCGGAGCTGATCCTGGCAGAGTCGGCTGCGGTGGGCGATGAGATGGCGCTGGGCGATTTCGCGCTGCCGATTTTCGATCCGCCGCAACTGGCCTTGCCGCCGACTGAAATCGCCGCGGCGCCAACCGAAGAGCAACTGGAAGGCATTGCCCTGCATGCGCTGATGGAGCGGCTGACGCAGCAGGACTGGCCGGTCAGGCTGCCGGAAGCGGAAGTGATCGCCAATTGGCTGCCTTGTGCGACCACTATGGCGGTTACGATACGGCGGCAGGCGCACGGCATCCTGAGCCAGCCCGGTTTGGAGCGCTATTTCAATCCGGCGCATTTCATCCACGCCCGCAACGAAATGGATGTGTTGTTTGAACAACAGGTACTCAGACTGGATCGGGTAGTCGTATTCGACGATGAAGTCTGGGTGCTCGATTACAAGCGTCGCCTGCTGGACATGGAGCGCGCCGGGTATCAGCAGCAGTTGGCCAGCTACGGCAAGGCCTTGCAGGAAGTCTTCGGCGGCAAGCGTATCCGCGGGGCATTGATCGTGGGAGACGGACAATTGGTGGAAATGTTGTAGAATTTTTGTGCCTGTAATTTTTCTGGTAAAAGCCCGTAAGGAAAATGATGACAAGAAGCTCCTCTATCAATGCCGACCATGTGTACGAACCCTTCTCCAGCAGCGAAGTGCCGTGGGAGGAGTATGCGCAGGGGGAGAAGTTTGCCAGCAGGTTCAAGCGGCTCGGCAAATTCGGCGGCGGTTCGCATGTCGGCGTGGCGCTGGAAGAGCTGGACCCGGGCAAACGCTCCTGCCCGAACCACTACCACATGCTGGAAGAAGAGCATATCTTTATCCTGGAAGGCGAAGTGACGCTGCATCTGGGCGACAAGTCTTACATCATGACGGCCGGCCAGCATTGCTGTTTCCCGGCGGGGCAGAAGGCCGGCCACTCTTTGTATAACCATGGTAGCGCCGTGTGCAGGTATATCGTGCTCGGCGAGGATAATCCGAATGAGGTTGTCGTGTATACCGACTCCGGGCGGGTCGGCGTCAGGCTGACCGGCGAGGGATATGACAAGGCGGCGCGGATGGAATACTGGCAGGGCGAGCCCGATGCCGGCCCGGCCAAGTGAAACAATAGTAAAAATTTGCTACGGCCAAATGGCATCCTGTCGGCTTGCGGTAGTATCCTGGCATCCAATAAGTATTGACTGGCATTGGTTTGCCCCACTATAGTGACGAGATGATCTCTGAATTTGAATTACTTGCTGAAAAAGTCGCAGCACTGGCCGAGCTGGCGCATTCCTTGCGCCGCGAAAATGCCGAACTGCGACGCGACGCCGCTACGCTGACTGCGGAGAACACGGATATGCAGCAGCGTATGCAGCAGGCGCATGAGCGCGTAGCGGCATTGCTGGCGCAATTGCCCGGTGAAGAAAATACCGACAAGGAAGCCGCATGATACAACTGGACGTCAATATCATGGGACAGTCTTACAAGCTGGCCTGCAAGGAAGGGGAAGACAGAGCCCTGTTGCAGGCGGTCGCTTACCTGGACGGAAAAATGAGCGCGATCCGCGATGCGGCCAAAGTCAAGGGCACCGACAGGATAGCCGTGATGGCTGCACTGGGAGTCGTGACGGAATTATTGGCGACCAAATCGCCGGAAGGACCTTTTTCCGGTTTGTCGATTGCCGACGTGAAACAGAAAATCCATGCGATGCACGACGTGATGGAACAGGCCCTGACGCCGCAAGAAAACCTGTTTTGACCGGCTCTGCACGAACTCATCGATATCTATGAAATGAGTTTTAGTTATTGCTTAATTTAATCAAAAAAACTATTGGACAGAAAGCCGGATAGGAGTACACTTCAATTCCCTGCCTTGTTCGCCAGTGCCATATATTCCTTGAACCATTTATGTGCATAGGCTGTAGAATATTGTTCGATGGGCGTGAGCGTCGCTAGTCCGATGAACCCGAAATTGAACTGACTGTGGCCAACTTGAACCGCCTGGTTCAGGATGCCGGCATAGCGGCATTGGTGGGGACTTCTTCCAGAAAGCGGTTGCGCAAGCAACCGCTTTTTTCATTGGCGCATCGTTTTTGCGGCGCTCCCATGTCGCTTTCTCGCTACTGCCAAAAAAATTGCGAAAATAGTGCGACAATACTGCGTCGCCCACTACTGCACAGATAATCATGTCCTACTGGTTGATGAAATCCGAGCCCGACGAGATCAGCATAGATGATGCACTGGCCATGCCCAGCCTGCCCTGGTTTGGCGTACGCAACTACCAGGCCCGCAATTTCATGCGGGATGCGATGAAGGTCGGCGACGGCATCCTGTTTTACCACTCCAGCTGCCCCGAGCCCGGCATCGCCGGTGTGGCAGAGGTGGTCAGCACCGCCTATCCCGACCATACCCAGTTTGACCCCAAGAGCAAATACTTCGACCCCAAGGCAACCCAGGAGAATCCGCGCTGGATGATGGTGGATGTGAAGGCTGCGCGCAAGACTCGTTTGTTGAGCCTGCAGGAGCTGCGCACCGTGGATGCCCTGGCCGACATGGTGGTGTTGAAAAAAGGCAGCCGCTTGTCGATTACGCCGGTGACTGCGGCGGAGTGGAAGACGGTGATGAAGCTGCTGGATAAGAAGGCGGCTTGAATTTGTCTTGGCAAACGGCCGCTTAAATTCGGTTTTTTTGGCCCCTGTCTATGGGTAACGGTCGCTGTATATTTGGGATTGCTGGCCGGGGGTAGCCCGGCGGCTACTTACCTTTTTTGCTTCGCCAAAAAAGAGTAAGCCAAAAAAGGCGACCGCAGACTTGCCCTACGGGTGATGGCGCAAGCGCCATCACATTTTGTGCATTACAAAAAATGGGAAATGAACGAAACTCGCTGCGCTCAGACAACGTTCATTTCTGATCCATTTTCTGTGACGCACAAAATGCGGCGTCCCGAGCGGATGAAGGTCAAAAGCAACCCCAGCACCTAAATCAAGCCAACCAAGTTTTGCGGAGCAAGTTCTTTTCCACATTGGAGAATCTGGTTGCTGTTGTTGTTGACCTTCAACCGCTTGGAGCCTCGCCGATTGTGCGGTACAGAAAATGGATCAGAAATGGCCGTTGTTTGAGCCGAAGGCGAGTTTCGGCCATTTCCCATTTTTTGTACCGCACAAGCGGGCACCCCGAAGGGGCGAGGCTTGCGGTCGCCTTTCTTTGCTTACTCTTCTTTGGCGAAGCAAAGAAAGTAAGTAGCCGCCGGGCTACCCCCGGCCAGCAATCCCAACTGAC
>Ga0210384_10006578_pt1 | contig 12371 bp, 10 predicted proteins | sample IncBWH2MmetaG_FD_160574 | JGI IMG/M metagenome (GOLD analysis project Ga0210384, IMG submission 160574) | Forest soil microbial communities from Barre Woods Harvard Forest LTER site, Petersham, Massachusetts, United States - Inc-BW-H-2-M | ecosystem: Environmental > Terrestrial > Soil >... | reverse complement strand
GGAGACGACAACCTGTTTCAAGGTGACCGCTACAAGTGGAGCCTACGCTTCACGGTGGTCAACCTAACCAACAAAGTGGCCTTGTATAACTTTCTCTCTAGCTTCACCGGAAGCCATTTCGTGACGCCGCGGAGCGAAAGCGTGGAGCTCGCCTTCCACTTCTAAACAAGTGCCAGAAAGCAGGCGGGCCGTATCTTGCGGCCCGCTTGCTTTCATGTCCGGGAAATTGTCCCAATCAATGAAGATGAGCTACTTCTGCGCGAGGTAGGTTTTCACTTCGGCAAGCTCTGGCCGATCGGCACCTGGGGCGGAAATTTCCGCCAACTTTGCGTAGTACGACTGCGCCCCTGACGCGTCGCCGGAAGCCTGCGCCGCGCGCGCGGCACCCAGAAGAGCATCGAAGCGATTCGGGGAATTCTTCAGGACCACTTTGTATTCGGCAAGAGCGCCGGCGGGGCGCTTGAGTTCGTGAAGCATGTCGGCGAGCATTTCTCGCGCGGGGATGCCGACGGATTCGCCGCCGTCTTTGTCCTGGCGGTCCGCGGCGGCGCGCAGCTCTTGAAGAGCATCCTCAGACTTCCCTTTGGCGAAGGCCAGCCAGGCTTCGGCTTCGCTGAGATCCGTGGCCTTTTCCGCAGGGACGGTGTAGCCGCTCTTTCTGGAACGCTTATCGCGCTCAGCAACGGCCAGTGTGAGTTGCTTCACCGCAGCATCTGCTCCAGCGGTATCTCCGCTGCGCGCGGCCCCGATGGCGTGAGCCCAGTAGGTCGAGTCGGGCAAGCGTTTGCGGAACGCTGGAACCGGCAGAGCGGCGGCTTCCTTCCAGCGATGCAATTCAAGCGCGGTGCGCGCGGCAAAATACGCGCGGTGGCTGGCTTTATCCTCATCACTCGCACCGACCACATGATCCATGTGTTCGATTACCTCCCGGGCCTTGGCCTCCTGGCCGCTCTGAAGATACGAGTAGCTCAGAAAGTCCATGGCGTGGGTTTGGTAGTGAGACTCCGCGAGATGCAGTTCCGAGGCATGCGCGGCGGAAGCGGCCGCAACGAGGTTCGAGTTAATGGAATCCTGCCAGAGGCCGAGGCGCACAAAAATGTGCGAGGGCATGTGCAAAGCGTGGGCGGAGTCCGGGGCGATGGCGGCATAACGACGCGCGGCTTCGAGGCCCTGCGCGGCCAGATCCGGTTTATCCGTGGCATGGATCAGGTAATGCGCCACGCCAGGATGATCGGAATGTTGCTGAAGCAATGGATCGAGAATGGAGATGGCCTTCAGGCGATTTGCGGTGCCATCGACATCTTCTTCGGCAAGCGCGAGCAGCGAAAGGGCGTAGAAAGCGCAGATTTCGACGTCGTCGGGATGCTCGAGGTAAAGACGCTCAAGCACAGAGGCGTACACCTTCATGTGGTCCGCGTGAGTCATCCCGGCTTTTTTCCGATAGAAAGCGGCGGCGGCGGTGATGAAGCCCTGTTCCCGTGCATTGGTAGAACGCAGTTTTTGCGCTTTCTCGATGTCTTTGCGGCCCTCTTTCATTTTTTTGTCGTCGGGGAATTCCCAAAGCTGGTAATACAGGGCCATGGCTTTTCCCCAGTACGCGATGGCGCACTTTGGTTCGCGCGCGGCCGCATCGGCAAAAGCCTTGCCGGATTCCGTGTATTGGAACGAGTGCAGGAGCGCGACGCCTTTTTCGATCGCGGGCTGCACTTCCGCACTGCAACTCGTCGGGAAACTCACTTTGCCAAGCTGATCGGGCGGCGGTGCGGACAATGTATCCGCTTGAAGGGCCGCAGATTGAAGAGCGAAAAAGAAGAGCAGCCCGATGGCTGAAGTGTACCGGCGGCGATTGCACATGATGTTTCTCCTTTTGTTGCCAGTGATTCTACCTCCGGCGATTGTCTTTGGCGCAGATAAACCTTTTGGAGGCGGAGCGTCGCGGCGGTTGGACGCGGATTCGGCGTGAAGGATACAATGGGAATGGAGCGGTACTTCGAAGCAGGTGAGGGTGCGAAAGCTGTTTGAACCAATGACGAATCTCTGAGGTGCTGCGGATAGACAGCCCGTGTGCACGGCCTGTCCCGCTGGCGGGTCCCTTCGAATCTTAGGGGAGGAAGACACGCGAGCGGGGCAGGAAAGCCTAACGGTTGGCTCGTGGCGCCCTACTATTTCAGAGGTTCACGGCCTAGCTCCCCACGGCCAAGCGGTCCGCTCCATTTTTGTGTTTTGGGATACAAACTATTTCATGCGCGTACTTTTTGTAGGGGACATCGTGGGGTCGCCGGGGCGGCAGATCGTGTACGACCGGCTCGCGGACATTGTAACGCAGCGGCAGATTGATCTGGTGATCGCCAACGGGGAGAACTCCGCGTCGGGATTCGGGATTACGCCGCGCATCGCGGAAGAGCTGCTGAAGCTGGGAATCGACGTGCTCACCGGCGGAAATCATAGCTGGGACCGCAAAGAGATCCTGGAGTATATGCCGCACGAGCCGCGGCTGTTGCGGCCGGCAAATTTTCCGGAGGGCAACCCAGGAAGCGGACTCTATGTGGGAACGGCGAAAAACGGCGTGAAATATGCCGTGCTTAATCTCCAGGGTCGCGTTTTCCTGACTCCCATTGATGATCCGTTTCGCAAAGCGGACAGCGAACTCGCGAAACTCCCGGAGGATGTCGCGTTCGTGTTCGTGGACATGCACGCGGAAACCACCAGCGAGAAAATTGCCATGGGCTGGTATTTAGACGGCCGGGTGAGCGCCGTCGTGGGCACGCACACGCATGTGGCCACCGCCGATGAACGCGTCTTGCCGCAAGGAACCGCCTATATCACCGACGTGGGCATGAGCGGGCCGCATGGCGGCGTGATTGGCATGGACCGCAACGGGATCATCACGAAGTTCTTGAATGGCCTGCCCGCGCGCTTCGAGGTCGCTTCCGGCGATGTGCAGATGAATTGTGTGTTGATCGAAACCGACGACGAGGCGCCGCGCAATGCCGCGGGCCGGCTTCGCGCGCGCTCCATCGAACGGCTGCGCTTCTGCATTGACTAGCCCGCACGAGAGAGGTCTGCAACGCGGGGCAACCTGCGCACGTCAGTAGTAATCTGAGGATTCATGCGACAGAAGGTGGGTTCCATCGTGAAGATTATTGCGGTGATGTGTCTGCTGGCGAGTGCAGCCGGCAGCGTGTATGCGCAGGCGGAAGACGATCTTACCGCCAAGCGACGAGTTTTCCCGGGTGTTGGTCCCGGGCTGCGCGCGCTGAGGCGGGGCGCGAATGGACGGCTGTATATCCTGGCTTCGCCTTCGCCGGGTTTACTGGTGTTCGATGCGCAGGACAAGCAGGTTCTGTCCATAGGCGAACTTGCAAGCGCTCCTGCTGCAACCAAGGGAGAGAAAGCGTTGATCACCTATGGCGAAGACTGCGACGCCGATGCCGACGGAAAGATCTACGTGGCGGACCGCGGCGCCAACCTCATTCAAGTCTTCTCTCCGGACGGCAAACTGCTTCGTTCCATTCCGGTGAAAGCTCCGGTTTCGATCGCCGCGATGGCGGAGGGCGAAGTAGCCGTGGGCACGCTTCGTGAACCGCATTTGCTGGAGGTCTTCGACAAGAACGGGCGGGATGTGCGCGAATTCGGCGATCCGGAGCCGATTGCGGACCGCGTGGAATTGAATCGCTACCTGAACATCGGGCAGCTCGCCACAGACGCGCAGGGACATCTGTACTACGCGTTTGCCTATTTGCCCGAGCCAACGGTTAGGCAATTCGACCGGCTGGGCTATGGGCACGAAGACATACAATACACCGCGCTGGAGGCCTGGCCGGCGGCACAAGCGGCACGAAAAGAAATCGAACGGCAGGAACGCCGCGGGGAACCGCCATCGTTGAAACGAATTGTTACCGGCGTGGGAGTCGACCGCGAGAAAGGAGAAGTGTGGATCGCGCTTTACGACACGCTGCTGCATTTTGACAAGGACGGAAACCGGCGGGCGACGTACAAAATCTACACGCCGGAGGGGGCGCGGCTGGAAGCCAACGTCATTCTCGTGGAGAAAGACCGGTTGCTGATTGGGAGCGATCCTCTGGGCATCTACGAATTCGCGCGGCCCGATAAAATAAATTCACAATAGGGCGAATTATCCTCAGGCAAAGTTGCACTCGTTTTGTGCAAGTGGCGCCGTTCACACAAAAATAGATTGAAAAATGCCGCGAAAATCGAAGCTGAATCGCGGCGTTGCACAAGAATTGTGCTTGTGGAAAAACTGTGCATGCTGTGTGAAAGCCGGTGAATGGTTTCGCACACTTTTCGCTTGCCCCCCGCACATGAATCAGCGACAATCCCGCGCTGTCTCATAGCGACGGTACATGGGCCGGCAATTCCAGACGGGCCGCGCACGGAGCGATAGGGGCTAGAAAACGTTCCGGCACGGGCAAGAATCCCGAAGACTGAAGAAAGATGCGAGTGGACCTGCTTTCCACAGCTTTTTCACATCTGTGGAAATAGCGTAGGGTTTTCTTTTCTCCTCCGATGACAACAGCAACTCAACCTGGGCGTGAGCGCGAAGGGGCGAATCCCTGGGACAAATTTCTGGAACGGGTGAAGTCCCGGGTAAGCATTAACACCTACACCACGTGGTTTCAGCCCACGCGCTTGAACCGCGCCGAGGGTGACATGCTCTACGTGCAGATTCCCAGCGCCGTCTTCCGCCAAGTCTTGACGCGGACGTATGGGGACATCGTCAAGGCGGTGTTCCACGAACTCGGGACGCCGAACATGAAAGTGCAGTACGTCTGCACGGAGGAAGAGCCGATTCATGCGGCGCCTGTGGTGTCCGGCGTGAAGCAATCCAAGCTCGATTTTGAGAGCAGCGATCACCAGCTCAACACGCGCTACACGTTTGATTCATTTGTCGTCGGCAAGTCGAACGAGTTCGCGCATGCCGCGGCGCGCGCCGTGGCCGAGCAGCCATCCAAAGCCTACAATCCGCTCTTTTTGTATGGCGGGGTGGGCATGGGCAAGACGCATTTGATGCACGCGATTGGTCACACCATCAAGAAGCGCAATCCGGCGATGCGGCTGAGCTACGTAAGCGCGGAGAAATTCACCATCGAAGTGATCAATTCGCTGCGCTTTGACCGCATGATCAGCTTCCGCGACCGTTTCCATACCGTGGACGTGCTGCTGGTGGATGACATTCAATTCATTGCCGGCAAAGAACGGACGCAGGAAGAATTTTTTCACACGTTTAACGCGCTCTACGAGCAGCAGAAACAGATCGTGATCTCCTCGGATTGCCTGCCGAAGGACATCAACTCGATCGAGGAGCGGCTGCGCTCGCGCTTCGAATGGGGCTTGATTGCGGACATTCAGCCGCCGGACCTCGAAACCAAGATTGCAATTTTGCAGAAGAAAGCAGAGAACGACCGCTTCACTCTGCCGGATGACGTGGCGGAGTACATCGCGCGGGCCATCAAGTCCAACGTGCGCGAGCTGGAAGGCGCGCTGACGCGTTTGATGGCGTACGCTTCACTGACCGGGGCGACGGTTTCGCTGGCGACGGCGCAGCAGGTGCTCCGCAATATCATCGCCTCGCAAGAAAAACGCGTCACGATCGATCTCATCCAGAAACGGGTGAGCGAGCACTTTAATTTGCGGGAGCAGGACTTGAAGGTCCGCAGCAACACGCGTGCGATTGCCTTTCCGCGCCAGGTAGCGATGTACATCGTCAAGCAGCTCACCACGGCTTCGCTGCCGGAAATCGGGCGGCAGTTCGGGGGCAAGCACCATACCACCGTGCTGCATTCGATTAACAAGATCGAGGAGTTGCGCCGCTCCGACAAAGATTTGAACCGCACGATCACTCGGCTGATGGACGCCCTGCAGTAGCTCTAGCGCACGCAGTACCTAACAAATCTCGCGCGTCTCAAGACTTCTTGAGCTCATCGAAGGAATACCGGCCGGGGCCGGTCAGCGTCAGTGTTGCAAAGATGATGGTGTAGTAGGCAGCCAGGAACCACGACGCTTCACCGACTTTCAAGCTGCAGGCCGTGGCCACGGCAAAGCCCAAGGTCAGCGAGAGAGAAGCCCATTGCGAGAAGAAGCCGCAAACAACCAGGAGCGCTCCTAAAGATTCATTCAGCGTCTGAAGAACCGCAACAACTAGCGGCAGCGGGAGTCCTACCTTGCGATTGAAATCAACGAAGGGCCACACGCCCGTGTGCAGGTAGCCTGAGGCGTCTTTCACCTTCGATAAGCCAAAAAGAAAAAAGAGGGAGAGCCCGGCCGCAATGCGTAGAAAGAGCAGGCCTACGTCCGTTTTTGGAGTGAAAAGATTCCTTGGTCCCAAGATAGTCTCCTCTTTGTATCACAAAATCGCGGATTCCAATTGTTGTTAGACGCAGAATGCCTGGAATCCTCGTTTAAGGAAAAGATGAATTCATTGGGACTGCGCAGTATTACAAAAATTTCTTCTGTGACGGGTTGTGGAGAAACCCTGCTTAAGCTGCGGATATTTTGTTGATGTACGTGGAGGAAATTATGACTTTTCCACCTTAGGGGGCGAGGCGGCTCTAGTTTTCCGTGAATATCACAAACAGCCACTTTTGATTCGCAGCTGTAACTCGTGCTCTGCGCGACGCTTCGCAAGGTTTCCACAGATTCACAGCGCTCATCACAACAACAAGCTTTATCCTTTTCTAATTTCAAAGACCTCTTATTGTTGTGATGGTAGTTAAAGGCTCTGAGTTGAGATTAAGAGCTTGAAAATCCTCTCTGAGAGAGCGTGTTTCCCACCTATTTCCACAGCTCTGGGGCACGGGTCGGACTTTATACTTTGCGAAAAAGCGAGTAGAGTACGACTGCGGTAAAATCAGGCGAGAACGAGCACCGTCCCTGCTCGAGTCGAGGAAACAGCTAAAAATGACCGCACCTGGAACGGCACGCGAGGATCATCAATCGATGGAATTCAGCGTCACGAAGTCTGCGTTGTTGAACGAACTCTCGACGACGCAGGGTGTTGTCGAGCGCAAGACCACCATCCCCATCCTCTCCAACCTGCTTGTGGAGGCCAAGGGGAGCAGCCTGACGATTACGGCGACGGATCTCGAACTGAGCATCCGCACGTCTTGCGAAGCCAAGATAAAGAAAGAAGGCGCAGGAACAATCCCTGCCAAGAAACTACTGGAACTGGTGCGCTTGCTCCCAGAGGGCGAAATCAAAGTCAAACTTCTCGAGAATCATTGGGTGGAAATCGTCAGCGATAAAAAGAAATACAAGCTTGTCGGTATGGCGAAAGAGAATTTTCCCGCGCTGCCGGCCACGCCGCACACGCTGGTGAAAATTCCCGCCGCCATCATCGAAAGTTTGATCGCCAAGACGAAATTCGCCATCTCCATGGAAGAATCGCGGTACACGCTGAACGGCGGATTGATGATCCTGAAGCCGGACACGCTGGCGATGGTGGCCACCGATGGGCACCGCCTGGCGCTTGCGGAGACCGATCACAAACTTGCGGGACTCAACGGCGAAGTCAAAGTGCTGATCCCAAAGAAAGCCATGGACGAAGTCGAAAAGCTTTCCAGCGCCGCCGGTTCCGACGCGTACATCGATTTTGCGAAAGACGAGAGCCACCTTTTTTTCCAGGTGGGCCACCGGTTGTTGATTTCGCGCATTTTGACCGGACAGTTTCCGAACTACGAAGCAGTGCTCCCGCGCGACAACAACAAGAGCGTGGTGATCGAGCGCGCCGAATTGAGCGACGCTGTGCGCCGCGTTTCGCAACTCGCCGACCAGCGCTCGCACGCGGTTAAGCTGGCCGTTTCGAAAGAAGGAATCGAAATTTCCGCTTCGAGCCCGGAGTACGGCGAAGCAAAAGAAAATATCGAGAAAGAGTACAAGGGAGATCCCATCGCCATCGGCTTCAACTCCAGCTACATGCTGGATTTTCTCGCTGCCGCGGCCGACGGCCCCATCAGCATCGAGCTGAAGGACGAACAATCCGCTGGCCAGATGCGCCCGCTCGCCGACGAATCCTACCGCTACCGCTACATCATCATGCCCATGCGCATCTGATGCATATCCACGACTACTCTGAAAACTCCTCTCAAATCTGCTTAGGTCTGAGTTGTTGCGGTCCGTTCAAATCTCTCAAGGGCAGACTTGATCTCGGCCTCGGCAAATATTTGACAGTCGGAGTACAGTTTCGTCAACAATCCAGGAAGCGTCTCTTGGAGGGATGGGTGAACCTGCTCAAATTCCGAAAATGTGTGACGAAAAGAACGAACCCTTTCTAGGTTCTCGGCCAATCGGGCTCTCCTTTCCGTTTCGTCTGCCCAAATACTCCGCCAGTATTGGCAAGTAGGGCAGGACAAATCACAACGAGTACCTTCATGAGACAAGAATGACTCCCAGCCGGACGTTGCGAGCGAAAGAACTCTCAGCGAATCGTCCCGGCGCTTCTCACTGTTACATCTCCTGCAAGCCACCAAGACATTCCCTGGAACGTGCAGACCTGCCCGATAACGATTCATGCCGTCAAGGTGCTCAATCACGGACACTGCACCCGCCAGGTCGCGGGAGCAATACGGACAATGATTATTGAATAGTTTGCGGACGAGCTCTCCGTATTCTTCACCATCAACCTTGATTGGCCACTTCTGGCTGATCCTGCGGCTCAACTCGTGGAGAAACATGCTCACCAGTTTGTTCGCCACGTCGGATTTGGCCCGGCGCGTCGCAGTACGAAGTTGGGAGGTGGAGTCCTTCACCTCTTGTCATCTCCGAGTAGCCAGTTGACGTCGACACCCAATGCCTTTGCGAGGGCCTTGAGTTCGTAGTCGAGTACATGACGGTGATCGTTTTCGATTTTGGCGATCGCGGCTCGGTCGAGCTGAATCCCAAGCCGAGCGAGTTTCCCCGAAAGTGCGTCCTGCGTTAGTGCCGGTTGGCAGGCTTGACGCGCCTCAGCTACACGCCCGCCGACAACGTTCTTCCGCACAGCCTTTTTATTCACAGGGGAGAGACTACCTTCTGCACGAGCCGAAAATGTTCTAAACTAGAACGCTAAGTAAAGGCGCTGGGGGAGCAGAGAGCACGATGAGTACAACGAAGAGGGAAGCGCACTTGAATCGAGTGGGGGCGAAACCAAAGCACGAAAAACTTCCTTGGCCGGGCCTGAGGGCCAGAGACCACCTCAGCCGGGTTATAACGCGTGCGGTGAAGGAGGCCAAGGAGGCAAGAGAAAATGAGGTGTGGGCGGAGAACCAGATTGCGGGAGTACTGGATGTCGTTTCGCCAGAGACTGCGATGAGGCTGCTATGCAGCGAGACACGCCGCCGAGGAAAGCCTGTGCCCCAGTCACGTGGTTTCTTGTGATCCACGACAAGCGTAACACCATGCTTTTGAACGGTCCTACCGCACATCTGACAGCGGCTGTGTGCCGCGCGAATGACCTCGGCCCTCAGCTTTATATCGACCTGCCCGGGATCCGTGATACTTGTTCTTTTGCCCGCGTACCTGTACAGAACGACAGGCCGTTTCTTCCCTCCGATTTCTTGAATAGCTTTTTTCTTTTGAATAACGAACCACTTTTTGAGGTCTCTTTTTCGCCTGTCGAGGTGCGTTTGGTCTTCGGCACGCAGTCCCTCTTTTTCTAGTTCCTGTCGGATCTGGCCCCCCGAAATGCCCTCCGGAAAACGCTTCAAAACTTCAACAATCTTTAGATGGATGTCTCCGGGCTTGCTTGTTTTCTTTGGCATCGGAAGCGTCTCCTAAGGGGATGGGAGCCTATCGCGAATGACTCATAATGATCCTACATGCAAGCTCATAAGTTCATGAAACGCAGAGGTTTACATGATTGGGGGCTTACAGTCAACCCTTGAGAAATTCGCCCCAATCGAGTACACTGAACAGGTTGTCGAGTGGATGTTTGGTTTCTTCCAAAATCGACACGTCCGCCAGGAAAATGGGGCCCAGCAATGAGCTTCGCGCCAGGAGCTCAGGGACACATAAACCTGGAGAAACATCAGTCTTCGCCACGTCTCGCTGCGCGAGACGGGATGGAGCAGGAACCCTACGAGTTTCGGATTCGCCCCAGCGAGTCTGAGATCAAAGGGTAAGGCGACGCACGGAACATTCCGCTAACACGCCTTCCTTGCTTCACATAAAACGGTTTTTTGAGCGCCGGTGCTCACTCCAAATGGTCCGGGGTCTGTCCAGCGCTGGCAGTTCGCTCGATAAAGTTGCTGCGCGGGGAGAAAAAATGGGTGACAAAGAAAACGTCGGCGCAACACCGCAAGGCGGCCACAAGTACGATGCCAAGTCCATCAAAGTTCTCGGCGGACTGGAGGCCGTGCGGCTGCGCCCCGCGATGTACATCGGCTCGACCGGAGAGATGGGTTTGCACCATCTCGTTTGGGAAGTGGTGGACAACTCCGTCGATGAAGCGATGGCCGGATTTGCGGACGAGATCAACGTTACGGTGCACGCCGACAATTCCGTGACTGTGGTGGACAACGGCCGCGGCATTCCCGTGGATATGCATGCCACGGAGAAGCGCCCCGCCGCGGAAGTCGTGCTGACGGTGTTGCACGCGGGCGGAAAATTCGACAGTGACACTTACAAAGTTTCTGGCGGTTTGCACGGCGTGGGCGTTTCCGTCGTCAACGCGCTCTCCGATTGGCTGGAGCTGGAAATTTCGCGCGACGGCGCGGTATGGGAACAGGCGTATGAAAAAGGCAAGCCCACCAACAAGCTGAAGCAAACCGGGAAAACGCGAAAGACCGGGACAAAGGTGACCTTTCATCCCGATCCCGGCATTTTCGAAAAGACCGTCTACAGTTTTGACACGCTGGCGCAGCGTTTGCGCGAACTGGCGTTCCTGAACAAGGGCTTGAAGATTACGCTCACCGACGAGCGCACAGAAAAGACCGCGGAATTCCGGTTCACCGGCGGCATCACGGAGTTCGTCAAGCACCTGAACCGCGGGAAATCCACGCTGCATGACTCGCCGATCTACATCGAGGGAAAGCGCGGCAACGTGGAGATCGAAATCGCGCTCCAGTACAACGACAGCTACGGCGAAAATGTTTTCGCGTTCGCGAACACCATCAACACCGTGGATGGCGGGACGCACCTCTCGGGTTTCCGTTCCGCGCTGACACGTTCGATCAATAACTTCGCGACTGCTGCGGGCATGCTCAAGGAGCAGAAAGACGAAGTTACCATTACCGGCGATGACGTTCGCGAAGGCCTCGTTGCCGTCGTCAGCGTGCGCTTGCCGCAGCCGCAATTCGAAGGGCAGACCAAGGGAAAACTCAATAGCGATATCAAGGGCGACGTCGAGCAACTCGTGAACGAAAAGCTTGGCGAGTGGTTTGATAAGCACTCGACCGTCGCGCGGCGCATTATTGGCAAATGTATTGAAGCTGCTCGCGCACGCGAAGCTGCGCGCAAAGCGCGCGAGTTGACGCGGCGCAAGTCCGCCATGGATTCGAGCGGCTTGCCGGGAAAACTCGCGGATTGCCAAGAGCGCGATCCGGCGCGGTGCGAATTGTTCGTGGTCGAGGGTGAGTCGGCCGGCGGCTCGGCCAAGCAGGGCCGTGACCGCAAGTATCAGGCGATCCTGCCACTCAAAGGGAAAATCCTCAACGTCGAAAAAGCGCGCTACGACAAAATGCTGGGGCACGAAGAAATTCGAGCCATCATTACGGCGCTGGGCACCGGCATCGGCAAGGACGATTTTGACGCCGGAAAACTGCGCTATCACAAAATCATTTTGATGACCGACGCGGACGTGGACGGCAGCCACATCCGCACGCTGCTGCTGACGTTTTTCTTCCGTCATATGAAAGAATTGATCGAGCGCGGGCACATCTACATCGCGCAGCCGCCGCTCTACCGCGTGAAGCGCGGCAAGACGGAAAAATACATCCGCGACGAACGCGACTTCGCGCGCGAGCTGATGAAGCGCGCCACGGAAGACCACGTCGTTAAGGCCAAGGAAGGCGTGACGCTGCAGGGCGGGGGGCTGACGTCGTTCCTCCTGAATGTGCAGGAATACGCTGCTGTGGCGGCGAAACTGGGACGCCGGCTGCGGGAACCGGGCCTAGCCGAATTGCTTGCCGAAAGCGGGTTGGACAAAAAGACGGACTTCGAAGATAAAAAATCGCTTGAAAAGCTGCTTAAGGAAATCGCCAAAACAAAAATGAAGCTGGACGGCAAAATTGTGTTCGACGAAGAGCACAGCTTGCACGAAATCCAGTTCGGGGCGCCGCACAATACGAAGATTAACTGGGCGTTGGCGGCTACAGCGGAGTACAAGCGGCTGCGCGGGCTGGCGAAACAGATTGATGAATTCAACAAGCCGCCCTTCA
>Ga0210384_10006577_pt1 | contig 12372 bp, 13 predicted proteins | sample IncBWH2MmetaG_FD_160574 | JGI IMG/M metagenome (GOLD analysis project Ga0210384, IMG submission 160574) | Forest soil microbial communities from Barre Woods Harvard Forest LTER site, Petersham, Massachusetts, United States - Inc-BW-H-2-M | ecosystem: Environmental > Terrestrial > Soil >... | reverse complement strand
CAGGGCAATTTTACGTTTTAGATTCGCAGGTGTTCCCAATTCTTCGAACATGTTTAACATAGCTGAAACCTTAACCACACTGTCCTGATGTATTTCATCCCTGTAATAATATAACAGGAGTACCGGTTGCATCACCTTCTTAAAATTTTCTCTGGTCATCGCTGTCGCCAGGTATTCTTCAAGCGCGACAGCCGCTTCCAGCCTGTAAGGTTTGTTCCAATATCTGCGGTATTGGGGCCGGTCATCATCTGAAACCATGTATTTTCCATGCTTCACAAGACGGGCAATCTGTAAACCCCAGGGATCGTTTAATATCCAGGCGAAAGGATCGTTAATAGCGATATTAGGTGATAACAGGATTAATGACGCTACATCACTCGGAAAATCGCCCGCTAACTGTAAGGCCAGGGAGGCTCCGGTGGATGTCCCCATAAGTATTACCTTTCTTCCAAGTTTTTTTCCGATGGCCAGGGCCTTCTTTGCCGATTCCCAATATTTATCCGCAGTGAGATTAACAAGCTGTTCACTGGTGTCAATGCCATGATCGGCCAGTCGCGACAAATACAGGTTGCAGCCAAATTCAGCGGCTATGTTCCGGTGAACCGGATCTCCTTCTTTTTGCGAAGCTGAAAAACCATGCAGGTATACAATACAATATTCCGTTATCTCTTTAGTGGAATCATTAGCCCAAATGATCCTCGCTTCATTGTCAGGTTTCAAATGATGAAGGGATTCATCATACAAAACATACTGTTCAACAACTGAAGGACTGTCCGGGACCATTGGCAGGTTCAGGGAATAGACCGGTCTGGCAGGCCGGGGACCCTCAAAATAAAAAAGGATGAGAATGACGGGAATAACGATGAACCATTTTCTGCGCAAGGTTCGAATTTTAATCTGAAGTTATTAAAATGAAATGAACTAACATATTAACAAAACGAACCTTAATTTGACTGCAAAAAAAGTAGATCTGGCTACTCATATTTCCTGATTGTTACAAAACTTTGTATCGTCAAAAAACAGAAAAATGAAAATTATAGTAACAGGTTCGCTGGGACATATAGGCAAACCGCTCACAATAGAGTTAGTGCAAAAGGGACATACGGTTATTGTTGTCAGCAGTAAACCGGAAAAACAAAAAGACATTGAAGCATTGGGTGCAACCGCTGCTATCGGCACAGTCGAGGACCTTGATTTTCTTACAAAAACCTTTACTGGCGCAGACATAGTATATACCATGTTGCCGCCGGTCTCTTACTTCAATCCTGATTTTGACCTGATGAAGTATTGTCACAGAATCGGCAATAACTATGCAAAAGTTATTCAACAGTCTGGCATTAAGCAGTTGATTCATCTCAGCAGTATCGGCGCTCATTTAGAAAAGGGTTCAGGCCTTATTCTGCTTCATCGTGCCGTTGAGGAAATCCTGAATAAACTGTCAGGGGTTGCCATCACGTTTATGCGCCCTGTTGGTTTCTATTACAATTTGTACAGCTTTCTGCCTGTGATCAGGAATCAGGGCTTCATTGCAGCAAACTATGGTGCAGATGAAATGTTGGTTTGGGTTTCACCAATTGACATTGCTGGCGCGATCGCTAAAGAAATCGAAACACCGACGGTTAACAGAAAAATAATTTATGTAGCAAGCGATGAACTTACCGGAAATGAAACAGCAAGTATTTTAGGTGCGGCAATCGGTAAGCCGGATTTGAAATGGATACTTCTTTCCAATGAACAATGGCAATCCGGTTTGGAAGCAGCCGGGATGAATCCTGTCATCGCGGGTGGTTTAATTGAAATGTTTGCAGCCCAACATAGCGGTTTATTGACGGAAGATTACTACCTCAACAGACCGGTTCTGGGCAAAGTTAAAATGAAGGATTTTGCAAAGGAATTCGCAATTGCTTATAATCAAAAATAATTAAATTGTAAAATGGCAGACAGACAACTTCTCCGGATTAAAACGATTCGCGAATACCATCAGGTTATGGGCCTCCCGAAGCCGGATCATCCGTTAATCAGTGTGATTAATTTAGAATCCGTAAAGCATAATCCGGGAGACAATCCAGTCAGCCTGGTATTTGATTTTTATTCCATCTCACTTAAAAGGGATTTCAATGCTAAAATTAAGTACGGCCAGCAGGAATATGATTTTGATGAAGGAATTATGTTTTTTATTTCACCGGGCCAGGTATTTGGAATTGAGGTGAATAAAGATGAAATATTAAAACGATCGGGATGGCTCCTGCTGGTACATCCCGATTTTTTATGGAATACTCCGTTAGCCAAAACAATAAAGAAATACGAATATTTTAATTACTCGGTGCATGAGGCTTTGTTTCTTTCGGAGAAAGAAGAAATTACTATTACGGGTATCCTTAAGAACATTGAACAGGAATATCATTCAAACATAGATAAATTCAGTCAGGATGTAATCATTGCCCAATTGGAATTATTGCTCAAGTATGCTGACAGATTTTATCACCGTCAATTCATAACCCGGAAAATAACCAATCATAAAATCCTGGGCCATCTGGAAGATATTCTTACAGAATATTTTAATGGCGACGATTTATCAAAAAAAGGGTTACCTACCGTTCAATACATTGCAGGCAGGTTAAATAAATCGGCTAATTATTTAAGTGAGATGCTTAAAGTACTGACGGGACAGAGTACCCAGCAGCATATTCACGAAAAATTGATTGAAAAAGCAAAAGAAAAACTATCCACCACTGATTTATCAGTAAGCGAAATTGCATACGAATTAGGCTTTGAACATCCGCAATCTTTCAGCAAATTATTCAAAACAAAAACCAGTCTCTCGCCATTGGAATTCAGGCAGTCGTTTAATTGACAAACGACTACCATTATCACAGTAATTGCCTTTGAAATTTCATTCCGTTGGCAATTTCAATAATTAATAAGTGTAGGATTTAATTGCAATGAGGTTTACTTCGGCAGTATAAGTACTGTCTTTTATTAACCGGTTATTATTGTCGAATGTATAATAATGATTGACTGTCTCTGTAGTCCCATTTGAATTCAGTATTTCTGTCTTTATACAATTTACCGCTTGTGGAAGAAAAGTCTGGCCAATTCTTAAAGTATTGGGTAAATTGGAATAATAGGAATAACTAATCATGTTCCCCAGAAGATCTGATGATGAAATAGCATTTCCAAGATTGTCATATGTATAACTAGTCGTGTTATATACACTGATGCCGGAAGTAGAATAGTTGTAAATAATTGCCTGTAAGAGCTGTTTATTTCCATTATAAATATATTTTTCCGTCGTAGTATCACCTGCATTGTCATATTGATAAGTAGTATCCAGATAGGAGGAAGAATTCAACCACATTATTTCATGAATGTTCAGTACACCACCCTCGTAAAGGTCCATCGTCACTTTATTTGCCGCCGGATAAGTATATGCAAAGTTGATGGATGGTGGAGAAGGGACCGCTGTTAAAGCCGTTAGCCGGCCGTTTGCGTCATAAGAAAGATCATAGGTAGTGAGGCTGTTACCAATAATAGAGGAACGGATGTCTTCGGTATATGTCTTCGGTCGGGATGAACCGTTTGAATTAGATGCACTATTATCTTTTTTGCAGGATGATAATAAGAATATAGCTGCTATAACCAAACGAACTGATGAATTTCTCATATTGGCTATTCTTTGTTTAAAAGTTAACTGATCCGGAAATGATGTAACTTATTTATTGTGCCCGGATTGTTTAAAAAGAGCGATACTGGAACATGAATGTAGTAAATAGATGTGACAGACCATAATGCTAAGGGTTTATACTTAGCCCAGATAATTCTATTTCCTTAATTGAACCGCCGGGCAACTCGAATTAGTACGCTGAAATATTTGCAATTTACAAAAATCTTTATTTACTTTGTATTTCAAAGTACTTTCTTATGAGCAATCCAGCGCAAAGCCTTGAAACCTTACACGATATAAAACGGATAATGGAGCGCAGCAGTCGCTTTATCAGTCTGAGTGGATGGAGTGGTATAGCCGCGGGTATTTGTGCTTTGGCCGGGGCAGGTTTCGCACGTCAGCGAATCATACATTATTATCAGTCCGAATATCTTCAAATCCCGGGTGTCATTACGAAACTGAAATATGATTTGATTTTAATAGCCACCCTGACTTTCATTGCTGCTTTTACACTTGCCAGTTTTTTTACTTTTTTGAAAAGCAGAAAAGAGGGCGTTGCGATATGGGGTGCAACGGCCAGGAGGCTGATGTGGAATACATTTCTTCCCCTCGCCTGCGGGGGATTTTTAATCTGGCATTTAATTGAAAATGACGGCTTCGGTATGGTTGCTCCGACTTCGCTGATATTCTATGGACTGGCGCTGGTTAACGGAAGCAAATACACGATGGGTGAAGTCCGTTGGTTAGGATATGGTGAAATCATTTTGGGGATTGTGAATCTATGGCTTCCGGGCAGGGGAATCATTTTCTGGTCACTTGGCTTTGGAGTGCTTCACATCGTTTATGGTTTTTCTATGTGGTGGAAATACGAAAGGGTCAGTGTTGCGGAACAGAAAGTGGGTGATATTAAAGCCGATTAAATCATGAAGAATCCGATTGAACAACTCAATAAGGTTTTTGACAGCCGGATAAGACTTGGCATCATGAGTTCACTCATAGTGAACCATCGTACCAATTTCAATGATCTCAAAGAGCTTATGCAGGTTACAGATGGAAACCTGGCCAGCCACATGAAAACACTTGAAGAAGCGGGATACGTTCAGGTAGAAAAAGGATTTATTGGAAGAAAAACAAATACTACTTATGTTATTACTACCCCAGGAAAGAAGGCATTTAAGTCGCACCTGGATGCTTTGGAAAAAATGATACGATCGATGGATTGATTTTTTTTATGCTTATACTTTGTATTTCAAAGTGCTTTTAATTAAATTAAAATGGCCGCTACTACATTATCTGCAAGAATATGGTTCATTTCCTCCTTTGTTTTGGATGCAGGGGTTTTAATTTTTTGCCTCATTTTATATCCGTTGGGCTGGTATTTTTTCTTACCAGCATTCCTTGTAATAATAGCAGGTGGTTTTCCAGTATTTATTATCCTATGCATTCTTCTGCCAATCATCAAAAGATTATTCGATTCATTCTATAATAAAATTTACATAACGATACTGGCATGCGGAGCTTGTGCATTTATATATGGCTCTTTTGTCTATCTCCTGGGTGCTATCAGGTTTCATACATCAGATTACTGGACGACAGATGGTCTTAAGATTTTATTGGCTATAACAGGCATTCTGTTTTGCATATCACTGAGCGCTTTATTTTTTTCCAAAAGACAATTATCAAAATATTTTGAATACAGTAAATATTTATCGTTAACAAACAAAAACAGATATATGGAAACATCAAACTATGCCGAAAACAATCCCAGTGAGTTCAAAACAAGTCGTTCAAACAAAATCCTGATCAAAGGAGCCATCACAGCCGCACTGATCGGAATCATGATGATACCAACGATATTTATCAGTGACCTGGTTCAGGAAAGACAGGCCAGGAACGAATCAGTTGTAAAAGAAGTAGACAGCCGCTGGGCAATGGCACAGACCTTAACGGGGCCCTATATTTATCTGCCATACAAAAAGGTAGTTGTGGACCCTTCTAATAAACCGGAATTAATCACCAGTCATTTGTTGATGCTTCCAGATAATAAGCAGGTGGATGGCAGAATCGATCATGAATTAAGAGAAAGATCTATTTATAAAGTTCTTCTATACAGGGCTTCCATATCTGATCAGGGCAACTTTATTTTACAGCTTCCGAAAGATATCCCTTCCGACCAGGTTCAATGGAGCGATGCAAAAATTTGTTTTGGAATATCTGACTTCAAAGGTATTGAAGAGAAACTCGTTATTCGTTTCAATGGCATCGACAACGAATTATCTCCGGGACTCCCGACAGATGATATGGCTGAGAAGGGCCTGTCCTCTCCCATTGCTATATCTGCTTCAGATATGGGTAAGCCATTGAATTATCAGATCCACATTAAAATAAAAGGAAGTGAAATGTTGCATTTTGTTCCGCTAAGTGGCAACAGTCATTATACACTGGAATCAACCTGGCCCAGCCCGAGTTTTGACGGGAATAATCTTCCTTCCGAAAGAACAGTAAGTCAAAATGGATTTACTGCTGTTTGGAATTTCAATAAAGCGAATCTTCCATTTGGTACCGTATTAAACGATTTCAAGTTTGATCAGTCTGCGCTTGCATTTGGCGTTACCATGATTCAGCCCGCTGATCAGTATGCCAAAACAAACCGGTCAATTAAATATGCCATCTTGATTATCGGACTGACTTTTTCCCTTTTCTTCATTATTGAACTCATGCAGCGTAAACCCATTCATCCGGTTCAGTACGTATTGATCGGCCTGGGTCTGGTCATTTTTTATAGCTTATTATTGGCTATCAGCGAGTTTCTTGTATTTGATTATGCCTACCTGATTGCATCTATAGGAACCATTCTCCTGATAGGACTGTATGCAAAAAGTCATTTCAAAAGCTGGAAATCTTCAGGGTTATTTTCCGGTGTGCTGATCCTGCTTTACGGATTTATATTCGTCCTCATCAGGCTGGAAGACACGGCGCTCCTGGTCGGAAGTATTGGTTTGTTTATTATCCTTGCACTTACTATGTATGCCAGTAAAAAAGTGAACTGGTACGGACAAACGGAAGCTGTTGTGTTACAATAAAGAATATCCGTTTTTGGCATATGGTTATGATTGGCTGGCCTTAGCACACCTGGTAATTGCTGTTGCGTTTTTTGGGGTGCTGAAGGATCCGGTCAGAAATAAATGGATAATACAATTTGGAAGAATCTCCTGTTGTATGATATTTCCCCTGGCATTCATTGCTGGATATGTCAGGGGAATCCCATTTTACTGGCAGTTGATCGATTGTAGTTTTGGCGTCATTGGATTGATTCCTTTAACCATCTGCTACCGAAAAATTGAGCAACTTGAATACAGGAATTGTTATACCTCCTCTTAATAACCTAATATAATACTATGCCTTTTACCTTTTCCCATCCTGCCCTTGTTTTACCGGCCAGCCGGTTATCAAAGCAAATATTTTCTATGACAGGACTGATCATTGGAAGCATGACACCAGACTTTGAATATTTCATACGGATGAACGTTGGAAGCGTATATAGTCATACACTGGAGGGATTATTCTATTTTGACCTTCCACTCGGGATTGTCCTTTGCTTTATTTTCCATGATATTGTCCGTAATGATCTGATAAATAATCTGCCTGTAAAATTACAGGAACGATTTTATGTTTTAAAGAATTTTAACTGGAATGACCATTTCCGAAAAAAATGGCCATTCATTTTGTTATCGATTGTTGTAGGTGCGGCTTCACATATTCTGTGGAATTCTTTTACCCATCCTTATGGTTATTTCGTATTAAAATTACCCATTCTAAATGCCAGAATTCATTTACCAGGTTTTAAAATTACCGTTTACAATTTTTCCCAGAATATAAGTTCCGTTATTGGACTTGCCCTGGTTTTATTTTTTGTTTATCGTATACCAAAAACGAAAATTGACAGAAATCAATCTGACAGTCTTTACTGGATTAGTATAACTTTAATTACATCTGTTATAATGGCGCTCAGAATTATTTTGGGGCTATCGTTAGTTAAATACGGAAATGTTATAGTATCCATAATGAGTGCCTTTTTTATTTCAATTATTGTTGTACCAACTTTACTTAAAATAAAGCTTAAACAAAAAGATAAATAAATCGATACCCATTTATGATATGTTTGGCAACTTTCTTTATTATAACTGAAATCCTGTTGGTAACTATATTAGTAATCTTTAGAAGTCAATTGTAAAAAACAATCACGCATGATAAACGAAAGCTATCTATAAAATCTAAATTAAAATTCATATCCTTACAAAATATTTGGTGAAATAAGAATTAAATTCAATTCACATGAAAGGAATTATCAGTTGTATATTATTTTTTATTGTTATAGATTTTGCTTCTGGTCAATCGAACTTTACAAAATTTAAAAATCTTGAAAAAACAAATGACACCGCAAAAATAAATGCCTTTTTAACCGAATGGCAAAAATCTGAACCTAATGATCCGGAATTATATACTTCCAGTATGAATTATTATTATAAAAAAAGTAAAGAGGAAATAGTAACTATCAATAAAACACCTCACGGAAAATCAAGTTTTAAGTTGACTGATAGCACTGGAGCAGTAGCTGGCTATTTGAATTCCAATTCTGATTTGAATCCAAGATATTTAGACAGTGTATTTTATTATGCAAATATTGGAATTATTAAATTTCCAAAACGACTCGATATACGTTTTGGAAAGACATATATTTTAGGCGAAATGGAAGATTATAATAATTTTTCTAATGAAATCATCAAAACGATAGAATATTCAAAGACAATCAAAAATGATTGGCTTTGGACAGAAAATAAGAAGGTTGAAGATCCGGAAAATTTTATGCTCAATACAATTCAGACTTATTTAAAACAGTTATATGAAACAGAAGATGATAAATTACTTGAAAATATGAAATCTATTGGCAATGTAGTTTTAAACTATTATCCAAATAATATAGAAATACTATCTACTACAGCTGTTGCGAATATGTTGACCGGCAATTATGAAAAGGCAATTGAATATTTAAAACGTGCAGAAAAAATAAATCCTGAAGATTTTATCATATTAAATAATCTTGCCAAGGGCTATGAACTGAAAGGTAATATAGCGGAGGCAATACATTATTATGAATTGACTGAAAAATTTGGAGATGACGAAGCAAAAGAGCATTCAAAAAAGGAAATTATTAAATTAAAGTCAGAACAATAATTAAACACTAAAAATTAAATCCACAATCAAATCATGGAAAACTTAACACCCAAACGACCACGAAGTAAATTATACTTTAGTAAGTCATATCCCTACTCATTCGGATAGATCTTCAAATAACCACTAATAATTAATATAACCTCTTTTCTTCATGATCATCATATTTGGTTTCCCAAGATTCAAACTTTTACACTGGACGGAACCCGAACAGGCGGACCGCTCATTTTACGAGGAAGCTAAGGAAAAACTGGCCGCATACCCGGATCTCAAATTTGAATCCGAAGTAAACTTCTGGAAATCATTCTGGCCTTATTTCATTGCTATTCTCGTTTTCTTAGGATCTGCCATCTGGTTATTTACTATCGTGTATGGAAAAATTGAGGACAATGATATATTAGGCTCTTCTTTATTTTTAGTTTGCTTTAGTCTCTACCCTGCTATTTATGGCGTTACGAAAATTATATACTATTCAAGGTACCGACGCCAGGAAAAAAAATATCATACCCGATTCATCGAGGCTGTGAATAATTCTAAGGACTATGATGATTTTATCCAGGAATTTTACACTGGCAAAATTACCCCTCAGTCTTAATTTTCTTCATCACCTGGAAGTATTTTATAAAAACGAAATACGCAAGGATGCATAAAACAAAGACACTCCAGAATCTTGTCAATGCTATAATTAAATCTTTCAAAAGCTGCCAGCCACTTTCAAAAGAATCACTTACCTGAGATATAAACGGTAACTGATATTCATTGATCCTTCTATCTCTTAAGATTCTGGTATACCGAATGCCCGGATCCTGATATATTTCGATGGAAATAGTACTGAATCTTACCTCATCGTTTAAAGTCAGATTGGAAATTTTTGCATTATCGGCAGATTCTTCCCTTTCCTCTCTTGTTTTTTCTGCCTCTTCAATACCTGATAATTTTTTTCCTTTTACATCAATATCATGTTCAATCCTGTGACTGGTCCTTATTGCTCTCTGGTTGCTTAAATTGTTAGTTAACATTTGAATTCGTACATCATCGGCATGAATTTCGCGATTCAGCGTAAGAGTAGATAAAGGGTTCAGAATAGTCAGCAGGCTATCCAACCTGTAATCAGGCACTCTCAGTATAAGAAATCCTTCCGTAACATAGTGTATGGTTTGCAATGATGAATCCTGGCTAATGGAAATATTTGTGGAATCCTGAATGATATTTTTAAGCCGGCTAAGATTTACAAATCCTCCAAGAGCCCGGGCTTTGTTTTCAATATCTATCACCGCATCCTCCACTTTACTTACCTTAAATTTCAGGTCGGCCGTTCTTATAAATCTTCGTTCGCCCAATTCTCTAATAACAGAATCAGCAACTGGTTTCTCAGGAGAAATTCCTTCTTTCTCCGCCATGTCAATATGGCCCAGATCCATATCATTTACTTTTTGCGAACGGTTACAGGAAAACATACATGTGAATATCAGTACCGTGATAGTTACTGAAAGAATTTTTTTCATAAAGAAAATATTTAACCAAGATGCAAAATCTAAAAGATTCCACAACCAGGTGCAATCATTAAAATAATTTTCGGTATCCCTTCTTTATATCAGATTAGCAGGAAAGTAACCCGGAGAATTAAAAATTTAAGAATTTGCAACCGCCCTGTAATTTAACCCGGCAGTCGTACCTGCAGTAATATCAACCGTAACACCGGTTATCTTTCCGGCCAACTCGGATGAAAGGAATACCGCGAGGTTCGCGATATCTTCCACCATTGGAAGTTTTTTCAGCATAGTATCATCTTCCATTTTTTGTATAACAGATTTCATCAATTCGGGTCTGCTTTCAATCGCCTCTTTAAATACCCTTGAGTCCGGCGAACCTCCTGACCGCATATTTACAACCCTGACACCATATACGCCCAGTTCAGATGCAAGGTTCCTGGAAAAACTTTCCACGGCAGCACAGGCTGCAGCAAAACCTCCCGTGTATGGATAACCGATACCGCCTGGTGTGGCTGTGAGCGATAAAATCACCCCCGAACCCTGTATCGACATTATCTTTCCCGCTGCTGTTGCAGTTAAAAACCGGGTTTGCATAGTAAACATTATAGGCTGAATAAAATCATTTTCTTTCATATCAACCAGAGGAATACCCTGTACCACCGCAGCACCAACAGCATTAAAGGAAATGTCTACTTTACCCGACTGTCGAACAACTTTTTCCAAATGGCTGTCAATCGCTTTTTGGTTTATTGCATCCACCTGGTCTGCCTCAGCACTGCCTCCGGCAGCAAGGATTTCGTTCGCGACTTTTTGAACGGAGCTGATATTATGTCCGGTTAAAAATACCCTGGCGCCGGCCCGGGCAAGTGCTTTGGCCACCGTGCTGCCTAAAGAACCACCGGCACCATATATAACTGCATTTTTATTCTGAAGAATCATGACTGGAATTTATATAATGAATCCGTTTGCTAAAATAAAATAATTATCAATTAAGACTTAACGTTTGCTCCTTAAGAAAATATCAATAAAATTAAAGTAAGGATAGCAGTCATAATAATACTCTTGGTCATTATATCCTTGTTTATAGTAAAAACTTCCCGCATGTTCTGTTTACAAATAATAATCAACGTGCCAGCAAGAAAAAAAGCGGAAAATAAGTATACAGCTATCGGTGGTTTTCTGAAGAAATTTTCATTAGCATATTTAAAGTACAGCCTCCAGGTTAAGCCAAGTATCCATAGTGCAACCAATAAAGAATATACCAGGTAAATTACCAGAAAAATCCAGCCCCAGGATTTCCTTTTCCAGAATCCGATCAAAGCGATGGGTAAGATAAAAACAGGAAAAAGTCCTAAAAATCCTGATATTGGAAAACGAAATAAATCTTGTATGCTGTACATTATATTTTTATACTCCCTATAAAGCTGAAATAGGAAAATTATGCTGAAAACAATAATAATCAGCCTCAACATCATATCCAGCTTCTTTGCCTTTTGTTCAATGGGATTTAATGTTTCCAGAAGCGCAAATCCGGTTCTCTTAATATTTCCTCCTATAATTTTTAATTTCTCCCTTTCCTTTTCTTTTTGCAAATGATCATCATTCATAGCTGTCTTAACTTCCTGTACTTCTTCTTCGGATAGCCCGCGGTTAAGAAACTCATGCCTTGCTGCTTCCACAGCCAGAGTCTGATAGGAATCAGGGTTCTCAACGATCTCCAAAAGCTCTGAATTGCTGAATGTCTTATAGAGTAATTTAAAATCGTCCGGCTCCATCATATTATACCTAGTTGTTAAAAGATAACTTTTCAAGGCCTTTTTGCCACATCCTTCGTAAGGCGAAATGTAAATAAACCAAGTACAATCAAAGCAAAAATCAAAGTCGGCCATAACCAGACCTGTTTAAAATAACTATTACTTACTTTAAAAGCAGTCGATATTTTACTAATATTCGAAAACCCTATTTCTTTTACTTCTTTTGGGA
>Ga0210384_10006576_pt1 | contig 12372 bp, 10 predicted proteins | sample IncBWH2MmetaG_FD_160574 | JGI IMG/M metagenome (GOLD analysis project Ga0210384, IMG submission 160574) | Forest soil microbial communities from Barre Woods Harvard Forest LTER site, Petersham, Massachusetts, United States - Inc-BW-H-2-M | ecosystem: Environmental > Terrestrial > Soil >... | reverse complement strand
GGATGCGCACATCGACTTCACAAGTATGGAGGCCACGCAAGCCGGGAAGCAGGTCACCCTCACCGCTCAAGAATTCAAGCTCTTGAAATTCTTTGCTTCTTCGCCCGGCAGAGTTCTTACCCGCGACGAATTGCTCAACGAAGTTTGGGGTTATCAGAACTATCCATCCACCCGTACAGTTGACAACCACATTCTCCGCCTTCGCCAGAAACTCGAGCCTGATTCCGCGAACCCGCGCTATTTCCTTACGATCCACGGCGCGGGCTACAAGTTCGTCCCCGGTACGTCCAGCGGCAGCGCATTGTCACAATGACTGGACGTGGAGGCGCCATGACGCATCTCCGCCTGCGAACGCAGCTCTTCATTGCCACGCTCTTGACCATTTGCGCGCTGACGGGCGGGCTTCTGCTTATCATCCGGCACACCGTCAGCATCGAAACCGATCGTCAGGTCCGCGACGGCACCGAGGCTTCTGTCCGCGCGTTCGAGGGCGTCCAGCGGCAGCGCGAACGCCAGCTCTCCAGCATGGCGGCCATACTGGCGGATCTACCGCCGCTCGAAGCCCTGATGACCACCGACGATGCGCTCACGATTCAGGACGGCTCCACAGCTTTTTGGAAGTTGGCGGGCAGTGACCTTTTCGTATTGGCCAAACCCGACAAACAAATTGTCGCTCTACACATTATCAATCCTGGCTGGCCAAGCGAAGCCGCTCAGCGCGACTTGAAGCGGTCCGTGGAGCAAGGCGACGACGCTTCTTGGTGGTACGACAATGGCCGCCTCTATTGGGTGTTCCTCCGCCCGATTATCGCTGGAACCGGACCCGACTCCAAAGAGCTTGGCCTCTTGGCAATCGGTTATCAGGTCAATTCCAGTGTGGCGGAACAATTGGCGCTCGTTGCGGGAAATCAGATCGCGCTAGCCACCGACAAAGACCTGATTGCATCGACCCTCCCGCCCAAAGATGAAGCCACTCTGCAACGATTGATCCGTAGCGCCGATCCCCAGACCCGGCCGGGCTCGAGTGAGATCGGCTTGGAAACCGACCGTTACGCCTTTTCGTCGGTGCTATTGCATGGCGCCCTACCGTCGCCGGTGCGCTGCTACGTCATGATGCCCTTGGCGCCTAACGACTTGTTCATGGGGCATCTCACCCGCACTATTTACGTCCTGGGCGCTTCGGCGGTCATTTTCGGTGCCCTGCTCTTCGGTTTCGTCTCCCGTACCATCACAAAGCCCCTGGACAACCTCGTCGCCGGAGTTCGTGCGCTTGCCGGAGGGGACTACACCTTCTCCATCACGCCCGAAGGCACCAGCGAAGTTGCCGAACTGAGTACCGCCTTCGCGAAAATGCGCGGCGAACTTTTGGCCTCGCAACAACGCCAAATTGAGACCGAGAGAATAGCTGCTCTGGGCCGGGCCGCCAGTTCCCTGTCCCATGACCTTCGGCACTATTTGGCCGCCGTTGTGGCCAATGCCGAGTTCTTGTATGAGGCAGACGAGCTGAAGCTCGACAAAAGCGAAATCTACAAAGAAATCCAGACCGCCTCGACGCAGATGACCGATCTCATCGATTCCCTGCGGGAACTGGCCGATCAACGGCGAGCGATCTCACCTGAACCCACGGATCTCGATCGGATCATTCGACGCGCTATCGAGGCCGTCAAGGTCAGGCCCGAATTCCGCCATCGCGCGATAACGTTAGTCCGCCATGAAAGCACGGAAGGCGTCTTCGACTCCAAGAAGCTCGAGCGCGTTTTTTTCAACTTGGTTCTGAATGCATGCGAAGCCACTCCGGACGGCGACAACAGCAGGATTACCATCGATGTGCAACGCGGCAAGGATTCGTTTGAAGTCCGCGTGATCGATGAAGGCTGCGGCGTCCCAGATGTCATCCGCGACACGGTATTTGACCCATTCGTGAGCTCCGGCAAGCCCAACGGAACCGGTCTCGGCCTCGCCATTGTGGGCAAGATCGTTCAAGATCACGGTGGTTCGGTGAGTATCGAGCGCACATCGGGGAGCGGCACGGTTGTCTTGGTTAAGCTCCCTCGCACGCCCCGCCCGGTAGCCTCTCATTCGGGTTCCACGGTAGCCTGACCGCTCGACTCTGAAACACGCCGCCACTTATAAATATCTCGGCTTCCTACCCTCACTCCAGCCAGCTTTAAGTAAAAGAAAAGCTGATATTTGTGGTTGATCAGATGCTCCAGGTTCCCTAAGAGAACAGTAAGAAGCGTCGTGCCTTCTGGCACAAAGATGGTTGAAATTTTGGTCGCGAGGCCTTCATCCGTGCAGTACTTGAATCCTCGTCGAATGTGGTCCTCATACACTTTGATTCTCGTCCGGGCTTCGACGGGCGAGCAAGATTGGTTAACGGCGATCGACCGCAGTTCCACAAAATCGGCAAGTTGCTTTGGAAATGCGCGATAAAAAGCCGCACAAAAACCGGACAAGCAGTCCAAAAGGTGGCCTAGCAGCTGCCCGAGCTCAGTTACCTCTGCCGCTCCCGGCGGCAGCTCCGGACGCCAGCCCAACAGGTGGCCCGGCACGAGCGAAACCAAATGGTCCGTGCGCTCGATAGTCTCAAAGACTTTTTCCGCCAGCGAGAGTACGAGCGATTGTCCTGCCGGTGTTTGTTCCGCCATCACTGTGTTTACTCCCACGATGGGATACGAAACGCAATCGCCCTGGGCGCCACGGGAACTTCTGGCCGCTACTGTAGCCTACCTCACCGATCTTCAAGTCGTTGGACACAAAGATGACAGCTTGTTGACACCCCGTGGATTGACCCCCATAGCTCTCGGTCGTAAGGTCGTACTGTCCGCACGGGACGGTCATCATGGATCTCAAATGGTCGCAAGTGGACACCTTCGAGACGTGGCTTTTAGATTCCCACCCGGGTTTGGGCGCTGAATGAAACCAGCAAGAGACTTTAACTCGACACGCGCCCTGAGACTCTTCCTGCTTGTCGAAAACCGCCTGTTGCGCGAAGCACTCGCCGGCATTGTCGGCAAGCAGCCGGACTTTTGTGTGGTCGGGGTCGACCGCTACACACCGTCTATTGAGAAACAATTTGCGGAGTCCAGGTGCGACATTCTTGTGGCCGATCATGCCAGCGCAACGGTTTTCCCATCCACTTTCGTTCCCGATTCGCTCTCCCTCGCTCCCGGAATGCGGGTCGTTCTATTGGGGATGGAAGATGATCCGGGAATCTTCCTGCAGGCTGTCCGCGCGGGCGTAAGCGGTTATCTACTGGGCGACGCGAGCGCGGCAGACACCCTCACCGCCGTGCGCCGGGTCGCTCAGGGCGAAGCAGTTTGCCCTCCACACCTGTGCCTCCACCTGTTTCAATTCATAGCGCGAGAAGCTCTAAAGGGCTCGTTGGTATTGAATCAGCGCGCTTGCGCGAAACTCGGACTTACTCCCAGGCAGCAACAACTGGTCTCCTTCCTCGCCAGGGGTCTGACGAACAAAGAAATTGCCGCAAACCTGAATCTGTCGGAGTTCACCGTCAAGAACCATGTCCACCGCATCATGCGACAGCTAAACGCCGAGAGCCGCTATGCCGCCGTTCAAACCGTCTGCGAAGGCGGCTTCGGCGCAGACCTGCTGCCGTAAGCAAGGTTGCGGAATTTCCGGGGCGACCGACACCGTCACTCGAAATGCCGTAATCCCAGCAGCTCTAGCGCAACCAGAAAAACAAACTCGAAGCCACCAATAAGGTAACGTTTCCACAACCGCTTGGGTTCCCGCGTCAGCCGGAAAAGCCATTCGAATCCCCGTTCTCGTATCCAAACCGGCGCCTGGCTTTTCCGCAAAGATAGAAAGTCGAACGCTGCTCCGACCCCGATCATCACGGGGACCCGCAATTTGTCCCGGTGCCGGTGCATCCACATTTCTTGTTTCGGTGTGCCGAGACCCACCCACAGAACGTCGGGGGCAGCCCGGTTGATATTTTCAATGAGCGCCGCTTCTTCTTCCGGAGTGCTTTGCCGGAACGGGGGAGAGTGCGTACCAACGATCGTGATCCCGGGGCAAGCCTTCTCGAGACAGTTAGCCAATTGTTCCGGGACACCCGGTGCGCCACCCAGCAAGTAGTGGCGGTAAGCAGCCGACACGGTCTCCTTGCAAAACCGCAGCATCAGCTCGGGACCATACACACGCCTCCGCAGATGGTGCCCGCGGCATCGCCCAATCCAAACCACCGACATTCCGTCTGCGACCACAAGGTCAGCTTCGACAATGGCTTGCCTGAATTTTTCTTTGTGCCGCGCCTCGGTGATCCCGTGCATTCCGGTCACCGCGATATAACGGCAGGCTTCGCGCCGCGCAATCCATTGACGCATCTCGACGATCACGTCTGGAATCTGTATGGCGTTAAACGTAAGTCCGAGGACCGAGAAACGCCCCCGCGAAGCACATCCTCGATCGGCGCTGGCCTCGCGTCTCGTTCTTTCGAGGGTAGTGGATGCCTGCGACGGCGTTACGGATGAAAAGTTCTCTGCCTGAAAGGTCATTCCGCACGTCCGCTGGCAAAAGCGCTCAACTCTGCCGCCTCTAACCCCAATGGCTTACGCGCTACCAGTGTTCTATACAGACTCAATAGCTGTTCGTAGTTCCGCTCCGCAGTATATTTCCTCTCAAATTCCAGCCGAGCAGCCATACCCATCCTCTCCATCTCTGCGGGATGAGTCCACGCCCATTCCACTTTCGCAGCCAGATCGGCGCCGTCTCCCGGTACGAAATGCAAACCGGTGCGCAGGTTAGCGACCATTTCCGCGGTGGGGTCCTGTCCCGTCGCGATCACCGGAACACCGCATGCGAAAGCCTCCACAATCACTAACGGAGCTTCAAACCAATAACTCGGACACACCAGAAAGCTAGCTTCCCGCATCCACCGGAACACTTCTTCACGCGAGGCGTTACCCACGAGTTGGACGCTCGTCAAACCAAATTCGGCAATCTCAGCCGCAATGGCCTGCCGCATTGGTCCGTCGCCCACAATGAACAATGGAATCTGGCGCGGCATCTGTTTCCAGGCCGCCAGCAAAATGCGGAGACCCTTTTCCTCGGATAGCCTCCCGACAAACAGCCCATATTGCCCTGGCTGTTCTCTTTGTAGAGGCCCCGGGTCGGGATGCACAAAGTTGGGCTTAACGACGATTCGTTGTCGTGGCAAGCCTCCTGACGCAAATTTCCCGCGAGCAAACTCAGAGAGCGCGATATACGCGTCCACCTTTGTTTGCCAGGTCCGCAAAGCGCGGTGAGTCGTCAGCAAAGCAGCTACCGCTGAGGACGCTGGCCGGCTGCCACGGTAACAGGCATGCGTCACCGCCCTCCAAGCCACCCTCTTGCCCAGACACGCTTCGCACACCCGCCCCTCTCTCAGTAACGTCGCGCCGGGACACACCAATCGATAATTGTGAAGAGTCTGCACTACCGGTACACCGTGGCGGGCGCACGCGTAGTATGCCGAAGGAGAGATTAGCGGCAGGGTGTTGTGAAAGTGCGCGACTTCGGGTTTATGTTTCACGATTAACTCGCCCATGTCATGGAACGCTTTCGATGCCCATACCGCATTGATCCCGGCCGAAATTGTCTTCACCAAGCCAGCTCTCGCGAGTTCGTTGTTATGACGCGAGTAATGAAAGACGGTGTGGCCGTTCCGCTCCAAAAGCTCAGCCTCCGCATCTGCCACGGCATCTTCGCCGCCGCGCTGCTGGTACCGTTCGTGAATCAGAAGAATGCGCATGCCGTCACGGTCCAGTCGGCAGCGCCGTGCCGCTGACATCGAACTCACCGTCCAGAAACTGGTCCCGTGCTCCGCCCCAGGACCGATCCCCGGCATCGACACGCTCACCCTTCCACGCAAAGGTCATCGCTACGAGGATGCCCACTCCTCCAGCCGACGCCGCGCTCGCTAGCATATTTTCGATCGCCAGCCCCAGGACGATCGACGGCAAGGCGCCGGCAAATGCGAGCGCCGGGCCGCCTCCTTCCGCTGCTATTTTCTTCACAAAGCCCGCAGTCGTGGCGATCACAAACGCCAGCAGGAGCCCGATTCCTGGAATTCCCCATTCATAGAGGGCCCGCAAGAATTCACTGTGAAGCACCCGATTGGCGTCGATACCCTCGCGATCATAGTGGTCAGGATCGTGATTCAACATCAAAGCAGCGCCGCTGCTGGTTCCGGAACCAAAAAACAATTCCGGCCCAGTCCTTTTTCCCAGGTGCTCGAGCACGTCCTCGTATATGCCGAGACGCCACGCGAACGTTCCGACGTCCTCGACGGTCGCGTCGTCCTCCGACACCGCTCCCACCAGTTCATCAATCCGGTTGTAAGGGAGGTAAGCCACAAGAATCCCGATCCCGGCCGCGGCAAGGCCAAGTGTGACAACCATTTTTCGAAGGTTCGGCCTCCACCTCAACGATCCGTGTCTTCCGGCAGCGAGTTGAAAGCATCCGATAACAGCGAGTACCACCATGCTGACAAACACATAGCGGCTGCCCGAGAGGACAATCGCGGCCATCAGACCACCGCAAGTCAGGTAGTGATACCATCCCCTGTCACCGGAAAACATCAGGACCGCAAGTGTCGCTACCAAGAACGCTGCAAAATATTGAGGCGCGGAGAACGACGTGAAGCGCTCTTCGAGTCCGCCCCACACGTCGCCGAGCACAAACGTTTGCAACGCCGCCAGCGCGATGACAGACCATGCAACCAGTCGCAGCAAGCCGATATCCAGCCAGCGCTCGCCCCACGCACGACAGAAAATCATGTACAGCACGAAATAGGCGATCAGGTAAGCCACCATCTTGATCGCAGCCAGTGGAAAGCCGCTCCAGAACCCGGCAATCGCCGCGTAGCCGATGAGCGCTAGCCAAATCTTCTGCGGCAACGTCCACGTCAGACCCTCCAGTGATGTAAAACCTGTCCGCAACAGCAGCAGCATGGGCAGCCCGGCGATCCGGATCGTGTTCTCGAATCCGACCGCTGTAGCGGAATTGAAAGTCAAAGATGTAATGTCCATGTGCGAGGCCAAAATGAAGCAAAACAACGACCACCGCATCGGCAACAACAGCACGCCGGCCGCAAAGACCCAGAACAGCACGCGAGCCACCAGCAGCGCCTCATCCGGCATGCAATCCGGCCTCCGCGTAGAGTTTCGACCAACCCGCCACGAATTCCGGTAGGCCGTAGCGTTTCACGTCCATCTGCGCGCGTATGCCCATATTGCGCCTGGCCTCGACGGACATTCCGGCGAATCGCGCGATGCACTCCGATACTCCACAAGCATTGCGTCGCATCAGGAGCCCGTTCTCCCCATCCCGCAGAAATTCCTCGACGCCGTTCAACTCGGTAACCAGTAGGGCAGCCCCGCTGCCGCGGCTTCCAACACGGCGAGAGGAAATACTTCGTAGTGAGACGGCAGTGTCAGTGCGTCTGCTGCCCACAGATAGGGGCGAATGTCCTTTTGCGTTTGCAGGAATTTTACGTTTCCGTTCAACCCGCCTTTATTCGCGCGTTCGCGGTACGCAGCGATGCCATTTTGCGAACCGCCGACGACGACCATTTTCAATCTCGAATCGTTTAGAGCCCGCAGCGCCTCGAACAACAGCGGCAATCCTTTTCGCTCATAGTGCCCGAGGGCCACAAAGACCAACACAACGTCGTCGGAGGTCCATCCCAGACTCTCGCGGAAGGCGCAACGATAGAACTGTGCTGGTGGACGAAGACTGTCGAGGTCCACGGGATTTGCCAACACGCGAATCTTGGCACTTGCCCCTGGATATGCGCTCCTGAGCTCCCGGCACAGGCCGTGTGAAGGCACAACAATCCGAGTCACGCGCCGATATACCCAAGGCTCCAGAAGTTTCCGCGATTGATGATCCAGCCACCGCAGTGCTCCCCGCAGGCCGCCCGCGCCGATTCCCTTCCAATGCCGGTCAAGAAATGCCCGGTGACAAAAATGCGAATACGCAATGTCCCCGAATAAGAGGTTGCTTTCGATGACTTGTACGACATCGAAGCGCACCCGGTAGCGAAGGAATTGCCACGCATAACAAAGCGGCGCGGTCAGGTGGAAAATGACGTATAGCAACACCATCGGCCTCGGCGGCGCCGGTACTCGCACCCAGCGAATTCTGTCCGGCCGCGGGTTCTCAAACCGCGACGAGAAAACGGTGAAATCATGCTCATCGCAAAGAGCCGACAGTATCGCCAGGTCACACTTCCCGATCGCGTTATCGGAAGTCACGAGGTAATCGAACAATGCGATTCTCATGGTGTAGCGATTCGGGCGCGTTCCACGGCCCGACCCTTTCGCACCCCACCGCGCTGCATAGCCCCGCACGTCATTTCGCCACGGCCTTTTCCCGCATTGGCTTGCGAAGCGCGCACAATCGATCGACGTTGTGGAGCGCCGCCCCATCGCAACCTCGCTTCGAGCAGAACTTTATCCAGGCGTGATTCGCGTCGTCGGAAACCAGCACGCCCCGCGGACTCAGCTTCGCCCAAACAGCTTCGTACTCCCACAACATGTGGTCCGGCGTATGTAAATCGTCGTGAAAAAACATGTCGATGTAGGGAAGCTCCTGCAAAAGTTCCGGTAGCGCGCGCCGCACGTCCCGAAGGATCACTCGATGGCGCTCTCCGAGCAAACCCCGAATCTCGCCAGGAATCGCCCAGCCAACTCCCCACTCGTGCCATGAATACAAAGAACCGTCAGCAAACTCTTGGTCCCTTGTCGTGTCTGGCGGCAATTCAATAGAGAACAACTTGCCGCGCCCGTTCTCGATCAGTGCAGCCCCGAAAAAGGATGTCGACACCCCGGCCGCGAGCCCCGTCTCGACCACATATTCCGGCTTCAAGGTCCGCGCCAACCCATAGAGAATCATCCCGTCATCGAAACTAATCCCACCTTGACCAACCGTTCGGTCGCGCACCTCCGAAACCACCTTCTGCAACCGCGGCCGCCATTTGTTAAATCCCAGAAACGCCAGGTCGATATCAATTCCCAGCCCCTGAAGAAATTTCAGCGGACTCGTCTGACGGAATCGCCGAAAAACCCACTTTGCATACGCGTACCGCAGCGCCTCCACCGGCCTTCGTCTGTAGTGCGGAGCCCGTGAAACCTCCTGCGCGAATCTCGTCAAACTTGTCATTCGAATCCCTTGCCACCATCTCGAACAGCACACAACAACACATGAAACGAAGTCAGCAGCGGATGAAATGCACTCTTCGCCTTGACATCATCGGTCGGCACCATGATCACCCTGTCCGCCCACTCCGATAAAAGTGCGCACGAATCAAAGACGCTGTACGAGTACGCCAGTCCATCGCCTTCCGAAAAACGGTAGCCTTTCCCCAAGGTCTTCAGCCGATAAGCAATTCGAAAAACCCCCGTTTTGCACAACAGCAACTTCGCCCAACGCGAAAAAACGCTACCGTGAGCGAAACGGTTCTCGTCAGACAGGAAGATCGCTTTCCGGGACACGCGCATCATCTCGCGCACAATCCGGTTCGGTTCCTGCACATGGTGCAGAACCCCACACGCGAACGCCGCATCGAAAGATTGGTCCGCATACGGCAGCGCTTCACCGCAACCCTCCGTAACTAAGTGCGATGGGATTGCATTCACGTTCGCCGCTTGTTCAATCAGTGCGGGAACAGGTTCAATCCCGTGAACCCTCACCCTCGGTTTGTTCTCCAAAAAATACTTCAGGCCTCTCCCGGTACCGCAGCCAACATCCAAAACGCTCGATATTCCCAGAACATCGAAGAAACCGCTCATGTGCTTCAGCGCGATGTAATGCTCGTCTCCGTCGCGTACATGCTCCGCGTCGTAAAGATGAGCAGTGCGCTCGTAATATTCCCGTTGTATGGCGGCGGCTTTCATGCTGCCTCGCCGCCAGTCCACCCTCGCCTGTTCACATCCGGTTCAAACGCCGCATAAAAAATCCAACAGTTGATGCCCATGTAGACAACGAAACCCGCCACCATGCTCGCCGCCGCTCCGGCCACCCCCCACCACCGGATGAAGTTCACTGCCGAAACAACCGCGACCGGTGCCGCAACCGCATTGGCCAGCAAGTCGAAGTGAGGCTTTTGCGACGCGCGCAACGCCGTCGAGAAACCCATCGTGAGTCCGTTCGCGGCCGGAATCAGCGCAAGCATCGGCATGAGCCACGCGTACGCAGCGTACTTGCCTCCGAACAAGAGGTGCTCTACGCGGCCCGCGACCATCCAGAGGATCGCGGCAAAACAAATCCCCGCGGCACACAAGGAACCGCTAACGATCACCGCCTTCTGCCGCATGCGGCCCGTCAGCCCTCGTCCAAAGTCGTACGACAAGCCGGGCAGCACGAGCAGCCCGGCAGCAGTAACCGCTTGGGTTATCGCCGACGCGGGCAGCATCGTCGCCCTCAATATTCCTGCTGCACCCAATCCCAGAAATCCCGCCGCGAAAAACATCTGCACCTGCCCGGAAATCGAATACAAAATGGTGCTACCCACCATCCAGCGGCCGTAGCGCCAGTTCTCCCTCAGCACGGAAGTCCACGCCGCAGGCTCGTCGGCAACGGAAGTCTTGCGAATCGCACCGACCCCAATCTGTCGCAACACCGCAAAAGAACCGGCGAGACTGGCCACTCCGACAAGCAGAAATGCGGAAAACGGAATAACCCCATCGAATCGTCGAAGCACGTAAAGGCCGAAAATGGTCAGCACCAGGCAGGTTCCGCTCCCAATCGCCGCGCCAAAGGGTCGCTGCTTCACGTAACCCATCCGGCGCACGAGAAATAAAAACAGCAGAAACGGCAACGCTAGCCCGCTACCCGCAATGGCCCCGGCAAGCGGGCTACCCGGCTCGACAAGCCGCACAATCAGTGCGACGCAAACTACGCCCACCGAAAAAATTCCTACCAAAACCCCGTGCACCAGCACCTGCGCCCGAAAATACTCACCCAGACGGTTCGCGTGCCGCGAAGGCCCGATCACGCTCATAGGCTCCAGCACGATCACGTTGTGCAATCCGCTCACAAACAGGTAGCCGGCGAACGCCAACGCATACGCTCCGTAGATTTCCGGCGCCAGCCATCGCGCCAAAAAGAATGTCACGCAAAAGCCCGTGAGCGCCGTAAGCCCTTGATCCACCAACGACCACGCTGACTTAACTCCCAGAGCGCGGAGCCTGCCCGCAGCCAGCAAATCGTCCAGTGTGCGCACTCCCGTATCACTGGCCGCCGTTCGCCGCGTTTCATCAAGTTCCGGCATCGCGGGTGCAGGCACAGCTGTCATCCGTAAAGCCTCAATTTCCTTCCGCCCGCAGCACCACCGGCAGCGTTTTCAGCAAGATCCTCGCGTCAAGTGCCAAACTCCACCGTTCGATGTACTCCAGATCGAGCGCCATGTTCGTTTCGAACGATGGATCCCTCCGCGCCGTCACCTGCCACAGCCCCGTCACACCCGGCTTCACATCCAAGCGCCGCAAATCCTCTGCCCGGTAAAGTTCGAAGTCGTCGAGCGGGTGCGGCCGCGGCCCAACCAAACTCATATCGCCCAGGATCACGTTGATGAACTGCGGTAGTTCGTCGATGCTGAGCCTCCGCAGCCAGGTTCCAGCGCGCGTAATCCGCGGATCGTTCTGCATCTTGAAAAAAGGGCCCTTTCGTTCATTCGTCGACCGCAATCTCTGTTTTGCGGTGTCAGCGCCAGTGACCATCGTTCGCAACTTGAAGCAACGAAATTTCTTTCCCTTTCTTCCCACGCGCAACGCCGCATAAAACACCGGTCCGGGGGAATCCATCACGATGCAAAGCGCCGCAAGCCCCACAATTGGCGCGCTCAGAACTAACCCGGCCATTCCCAGCAGCACGTCCAGCACCCGCTTCGCTGCCAGACCAAACGCCGGAATGGGCTGCCCGTGCAGCTCCAATACCGGGAATCCACCGATCGTGTGCATGGGTGCATGCCATCCCAATCCGTCGTACAAATCCGGCACAATGTTCAAGTCCAATCGCAGTCGTCGCGCCTCAAGGAAAATCTCTTTGACCACCTCACGGTCGGCCGGCAACGCCACAAACACTTGATCGACAAACTTCTCGAGTGCCACTCGTCGGAAATCGCCGTACGAACCCAACACCCGCGCGTCGCCGTTCACATGGGAATCCACAAATCCGCACACGAGATACCCAAGGTGCCGGTTCGCCTCCAGCCACGTCGCGAGTGCCCGGCCAGCCGGACCCGCTCCCACGATCAGCACGCGCGACGTGCATTCACCTCGCACCGCCCTCCGCAGCACGTATCGACGCTTCGCATACCGCCAACCCGCCAACGTAAAAACGTTCAACGCCCCCGCACAAGCCACC
>Ga0210384_10006573_pt1 | contig 12377 bp, 5 predicted proteins | sample IncBWH2MmetaG_FD_160574 | JGI IMG/M metagenome (GOLD analysis project Ga0210384, IMG submission 160574) | Forest soil microbial communities from Barre Woods Harvard Forest LTER site, Petersham, Massachusetts, United States - Inc-BW-H-2-M | ecosystem: Environmental > Terrestrial > Soil >... | reverse complement strand
CCATCCGCGTGCGTGGCGCGCGCCAGAACAATCTCAAGAACCTCGATCTCGATATCCCGCTCAACGAGCTGCTCGTCGTTACCGGGGTCTCGGGGTCGGGGAAGTCCTCGCTCGTCTTCGACACGCTCTACGCGGAAGGCCAGCGTCGCTACGTCGAGACATTCTCCCCGTACGCGCGACAGTTCCTCGATCGCATGGACAAGCCACAGGTCGAGTCGATTGCGGGCATTCCGCCGGCGATCGCGATCGATCAGACGAACCCGGTGCGCACCTCGCGCTCGACCGTCGGCACCATGACCGAGCTCAACGACCATCTGAAGCTGCTCTTCGCGCGCGCCGCAGAGCTTTATTGCCGCAACTGTGGCCGTGCGGTGCGGCGCGACAGCGCCGAAAGCATCTATCGGGATGTGTGCGAGCGGGCCCGCGCTGCGTCCGATCCCCGGCTGCTGCTCACCTTTCCGGTGACGGTGCCGGCTAACTTCTCGGTGGAGGAGGTGCGCGCGCTGCTCGAGCGTCAGGGGTACACGCGCTTGCTCGACCCGGCCGCAGCAGTCACCGCGGCCCCCGCGCGGCAGGCAGAGGCGGCGGTGCGGAAGGGCCGGCGCGGCCGGCGCGGCGCCTCGCCGCCAGTGGTCCTGGAAGTGGTGCAGGACCGATTGCGTGCAGGCAGTGCCGAGCGGGCCCGCGTGCTCGAATCGCTCGAAGCGGCACTGCGTGTCGGACGCGGCCGCATCGACGTGCACGCGGTGGACGAGAGCGATCCGCCCCGGCGCCTCGAGAGCTGGCGCTATTCCGCGGAGCTGCACTGCGCGGATTGCGATCTGGCGTACCAGACGCCGTCCCCCACCGTGTTCTCCTTCAATTCGCCGCTCGGAGCATGCGAGACCTGCCGCGGGTTCGGCCGCACCATCGGCATCGACTACGGACTCGTCGTCCCCGATGAGACCCGCACGCTGCGCGGTGGGGCCATCAAGCCCTGGCAGACCAAGTCCTATGCCGAATGCCAGCAGGACATGGAGAAGTTCGCCAGGCTGCGTGGCATCCCTCTCGATACACCGTGGCGTGAGCTTTCGCCGGAAGCCCGGCGCTGGGTGATCGAGGGCGAAGGAGCGTGGTCGCGCAAGGTGTGGTACGGAGCCAAGCGCTTCTTTGCCTGGCTCGAAACGCGCGCCTACAAAATGCATGTACGGGTGCTGCTGTCGCGCTATCGCGCCTACACCCCCTGCAGCACCTGCGATGGCGCCCGCCTCAAGACCACGAGCCTGCTGTGGCGGATCGGCAGCCGCGAGCTCGCCGGTGCGACGCTCGGCGGCTCGCCGCGCTTCCGGCCGCAGGGCGTGGACTGGAGTGCAGAAACGCTGACGGCACTCCCCGGCCTTACGATTCACGACCTGATGCTGCTGCCGCTCGCGCGCAGTCGTGAGTTTTTCGAGCGGCTGGTGCTGCCGCAGCCCCTCGATGAGGCTACCGAGCTGCTGCTCGAGGAGATCCGCGGCCGCTTTCGCTACCTCGTCGATGTAGGACTCGGCTATCTCACCCTCGACCGCCAGTCGCGCACGCTCTCAGGCGGTGAAGTGCAGCGCATCAACCTCACGACTGCGCTCGGCACGTCGCTGGTCAATACGCTGTTCGTGCTGGATGAGCCCTCGATCGGCCTCCACCCACGTGATATGCAGCGAGTCATCGGGGTCATGAAGCGCCTGCGCGATGCGGGCAACTCGCTGGTGGTGGTCGAGCACGACCCGCAGATCATGCTCGAGGCCGACCGGATCCTCGATCTGGGCCCGGGTGCGGGCGAGAACGGCGGCGAGATCGTCTTCTTCGGGAGCCCCGCGCAGATCCGCGCGAGTGCCTCGCTCACTGCGCAGTATCTCGATGGCCGCAAGAGCGTCGCACCGCGGAGCGAGACTGCGGCCGAATCGGCACCTGTGCGTGCGGTGCCGGCCGCCGGGGGAGGCGTCGTGGCGGAAGCCCGCTCCAACCGCTGGCTGGAGCTGCGGGGAGCGGCGGAGCACAACCTCCAGAACGTCGATGTGCGCATCCCACTCAAGCGCCTGGTGTGCGTGACGGGGGTCTCCGGATCGGGCAAGTCGACGCTCGTCGAGGACGTACTCTACCCAGCTCTGCTCAAATACCGCGGGCGGCCGACTGAGGCTCCGGGACGCTTCGCGGGTCTTGCGGGCGCTGAGCTCATTGACGACGTCGTCATGGTCGATCAGAACCCGATCGGCCGCACGACCCGTTCGAACCCGGCGAGCTACGTGGGTGCGTTCGATGCCATCCGCGCGCTCTATGCCGCGGAGCCTGCCGCGCAGGAGCGCAAGTACACCAGCGGTACCTTCAGCTTCAACTCCGGCAACGGCCGCTGTCCCGCCTGCAACGGTAACGGCTTCGAGCACGTGGAAATGCAGTTCCTCTCGGACGTGTACCTGCGTTGTCCCGAGTGCAACGGCCGCCGTTACCGCGAGGAGGTGCTCGAGATCCGCCGCGAGGGTGCCGATGGCCGCCGCCTGAGCATCGCCGACGTGCTCGAGCTGACCGTGACCGAGGCACGCGCATTCTTCGCCGATGCCCCGGAGGTCGCTGCGCGGCTCGCGCCGCTTACCGACGTGGGGCTCGATTACCTGAAGCTCGGGCAGCCGGTGCCGACGCTCTCAGGCGGCGAAGCGCAGCGGCTGAAGCTCGCCGGCCACCTGGCGGATGCCTCCTCGGTGCTCTCGAGCACCACGCACCGCGGCAAGCTGTTCCTGTTCGATGAGCCGACAACCGGACTGCATTTCGAGGACGTCGCCAAACTGCTCAGGGCCTTCCGCAAGCTGCTGGTGGCGGGGCACTCGCTGCTCGTGATCGAGCACAATCTCGATGTGATCCGCGCCGCCGACTGGATCATCGATCTGGGCCCCGAGGGCGGCGAGCAGGGCGGGGAGATCGTCTGCGCCGGGACTCCTGCGCAGGTATGCGCCGAGCCACGTTCCTTCACCGGGCAGGCACTGCTAGCGTATGAGGCGGCACTCGAGGCAGCCGCCGCAACGGGGAAAGCGGCGGCAGCGATACCGGCGCTGCCGGTCGCGAACGTCACCCGCATCGAGGAGGCGAGGCCGCGCTACGGCAATGGACGCGACGCCGGCGCAGTCGTGATCCACAAGGCGCGCGAGCACAACCTGAAGAACATCGACGTCGAGATCCCGCGCGAGCGCTTCACCGTCATCACGGGCGTGTCGGGCTCGGGCAAGTCGACGCTCGCCTTCGACATTCTTTTCAGTGAAGGGCAACGCCGTTACCTCGAGTCACTCAACGCCTATGCGCGGCAGTTTGTGCAGCCCGCCGCGCGCCCGGACGTGGACGCGATCTTCGGCATCCCCCCGACCGTGGCCATCGAGCAGCGCACCAGCCGCGGGGGGCGCAAGAGCACCGTTGCGACGCTCACCGAGATCTACCATTTCCTGCGCCTGCTGTACGTGAAGCTCGGTACGCAGCACTGCCCGGAGTGCGATGTCGCCATCGAGCCGCAGAGCGCGGCGTCGATCGCGGCGCGACTGCTGCGGGCCTACCGCGGCAGGTCCATCGCGCTGCTCGCACCGCTCATCGTGGCGCGCAAGGGCTATTACACCGATCTCGCCCGCTGGGCCGCGAAGAAGGGCTTTCGCACGCTGCGCGTCGATGGGGAGATGCTGCCCACGGCGCCGTGGCCGCGGCTGTCGCGCTTCCGCGAGCACACGATCGAGCTGCCCGTGGCCGAGGTCGATGTGAGCGTCCGCAACGAGGCCGCGCTCCGCGCGGCTCTCGCGCGCGCTCTGGATTTCGGTAAGGGGCTGGTACACGTGCTGGTGCGCGAGAACGAGCGCGTGACGGTGTTCTCCACGCGCCGGGCGTGCCCCTCCTGTGGCCGGAGCTTCGCCGAGCTCGATCCGCGGCTGTTCTCGTTCAATTCACGGCATGGCTGGTGCGAAAGCTGCTACGGCACGGGCGTCGAGATGCCGGGATTCGACGCGCAGCAAAGCGGCGAGGAGCTGTGGTGGAACGAATGGTACGCGCACACGCCCGAGGCCTGCGGCAGCTGCGAGGGACAGCGACTCAACCCCACGGCTGTCAGCGTGCGTTTCCGCGAGCGCTCGATCGCCGCGCTCGCCTCCGATTCGGTCGCGCAGAGTGCGCAGTTCTTCGCGCGGCTGCGACTCGGTCCGCGGGAGCGGCAAATCGGCCGCGACCTGCTGGCGGAGATCCGCGCGCGGCTGCAGTTCCTCGAGCGCGTCGGCCTCGGGTACCTGCAGCTCGACCGCGCGGCGCCGACGCTGTCGGGGGGCGAGGCGCAGCGCATCCGTCTCGCGGCGCAGCTCGGGTCCAACCTCCAGGGGGTCTGCTATGTGCTGGACGAGCCCAGCATCGGGCTGCACCCGCGCGACAACGCCATCCTGCTCGAGTCGCTGCGTGAGCTCACCGGGCAGCGCAACACACTCGTCGTGGTGGAGCATGACGAGGAGACCATCCGCCGCGCCGATCACGTGCTGGATCTAGGCCCCGAGGCGGGCGTGCGCGGCGGTGAGCTCGTCGCTGCGGGGACGGTGAAGGAGCTGACCGCGAATCCACGCTCGGCCACCGGGCGCTTCCTGCGCGAGCCGCTGCTGCATCCGGCCCGGCCTCATCGCGAAGTCAATGCCGCCACGCCGCGCCTGATGCTCGGCGGCATCAGGCTGCACAACATCAGCGGGCGTGACGTACAGATCCCGCTCGGGCGGCTGGTGGTCATCACGGGCGTATCCGGCTCGGGCAAGTCCACGCTGGCGCGCGATGTGCTGTACGCCAATCTGCGGCGCCGTCTCGCCACCGTCCCCGCGGGCGGCAAGCGCCGGCGCCGCAGCGCCGGTGCACTGATCGGCTGCGAAGAGCTGACCGGGCTCGAGCAGCTCGATCGTGTGCTCGAGGTCGATCAGACGCCGATCGGCAAGACACCGCGCTCGTGTCCGGCGACGTACATCGGCTTCTGGGACGAGATCCGCCGCATCTACGCGGGCACCACCGAGGCACGCATGCGCGGCTACAGCGCCAGCCGCTTCTCCTTCAACACCTTCGGCGGACGCTGCGAAGCGTGTGCGGGCCAGGGCATACGCACCATAGAGATGAGTTTCCTGCCGGACGTCAAGGTGCTGTGTGACGTGTGCAGAGGGCGACGCTTCAACTCCGAGACGCTCGCGGTGCGCTGGCGCGAGGCGAGCATCGGCGATGTGCTCGCCATGGACGTCGATGACGCGGCGGTCTTCTTCGCCGCTCACACGCGCGTGCATCACGCGCTGAGGCTGCTGCAGGATGTGGGGCTCGGCTACCTGACGCTCGGCCAGGCGAGTCCCACCCTCTCGGGGGGCGAGGCGCAGCGCATCAAGCTCGTGGCGGAGCTCGCCAAGGTGCGCGATGAGGTCGTGCGCGGTCAGCGCACGCGTCACACGCTTTACGTGCTCGATGAGCCGACCGTGGGCCTGCACATGGCGGATGTCGAGAAGCTGATCCAGGTGCTCCATCGGCTCGTCGCGGCGGGCAACACCGCGGTCGTGGTCGAGCACAACCTCGATGTCATGGCGGAAGCGGACTGGATTCTCGACATGGGGCCGGAGGCGGGTGATGCGGGCGGCCGCATCGTCGCGCAGGGGTCACCGGCGCAGATCGCACGCCGGCGCCGGCATTCGCACACCGGACGCGTGCTCGAAGAGTTCCTGCGTCAGCGCACCCGCCCCGAAGAGGCGCCGGCGGAAGCGCGGCGCGCCTGAGAGGCGCCTGGCAGGCGCTCCTGGAGTAACCTTTCGCGCATGGCCCACGACCTCAGCTGCTGGAAGTGCGGTGCGTCGCTGGCGGAGCTCACCCTGCCGCTGCGCCGTCTCGATGAGTGCCCGAAGTGCCACGCCGAGCTGCACGTCTGCCGCATGTGCGTCGACTACGATATCCGCGTCGCCAAACACTGCCGCGAGCCCACAGCGGAGGAAGTGAGCGACAAGACGCGCGCCAACTTCTGCGATCATTTCAAGCCGCAGCCGGGCGCGTACACACCTCCCAACACCGCAGAACTCGACCGCGCGCGCGCCGAGCTCGAGAAACTCTTCGGCAAACGCTGAAGCAGCGACGAAATTTCGCGGGCACCCCGCTGCAGCACCCCAGGGAAATTTCGTGGGGACCCCGCCAGGCCGGCGCAATGTGCCGGGCTCGAGCCCGCCGCTAGGACTTCTTCATCCTCTCGCTCAGGCGCTCGAGGAGTTTCGAAAACGGGGAGTTCTTCTGCACTTCCACGCGCAGGTGGCGCACGCCGGAGTCGTTGATGTTTTGACCGCGGCCATTTTCCATGGTGAGCTGGCTGGCGCCGAGAATCTCCAGCGTCTCCTCCAGCGTCTGCGGGCCGCGGCTGTCGCGCGCGGCCACCCTGGAGTTGCGCAGGCGTGCTTTCGGGGCCTGCGCTGCTGGCTGTGCCACGGTGCGTCCCACCGCCACCTTCAGAGTCGGCTTCGCGGCGCCGGCACCTGCAGCGCGCGGCGGCACGGCGGGCTTTGCCGCGGGTGTCGGTAACTTCGGTGCGTCGTCGTCGATCAGCTTGAATTCGTCCATGGCATCGGAGCGCGTCGCCGCTGGCGCCGTGAGCGCCGCCGCCGCGTCCTGCTCGGTCGCACGCCCTTTCTCCTGCGGGCTAACCGGGACGACGGCAACCGACGAGAACTCCGAGCGCACGTAGTACGCCACCTGCTTCGCCGAGATCGCATCGGTGAAGAAGCCGAGGCGCAGCCCATACCACTTGCGGCCGTCGCGACTGCCCTCGACGGTGTACAGGGTGTAGGCACTGAAGATCGCAAGCGGCGGCACCTTGTCGAGCTCGACCGGTTGCACCGACCACTGCAACTGCACGGCAAAGGCGACCGTGCTGTTAGTGACGATCGCCTCCTTGAGCGCCTGCCGCGTGCCGGTGTCATCGGGTTTCAGCAGCGGAATGCCGCTGTCATCCACCTCCGCCGGTCCCGCCTCGCTCTCCTCGGAGCGGCGGGTCTCGAGCATCTTCAGCACCTGTGTGTCGCTCAGCGAGGGGCTCGCCGGTGCGGGCTCGCGCGGCGGCAGGGGCGGCGCGCGCATCAACCGGGTCTCACCCGTGGCGCTCGCGTCACCGAGCGCCTTGAGCACCTCGCGCACGTTCGAGTCTTCGAACACCGGCTTGACGCCAGCCTTGGCCGGCTTCGGCTCGGCGGCCGCCGCTGCAGGCACGGCCGGAGGTGGGGAAGGCGCTACCGCGCGGCTCGCCGCAGTCGATGCGGCTCGCTGGGCTGGCAGCACGCGCTGCGCAGGCGATACGGTAGTCGCCCGCGGTGAAGCGGGGAGCGTCTTGCCGGCGGCGGTCGCAGGCGCGGTGGGCGCAGGGGTGGCGGTGCGCACCGCGACGGACTCGCGCGCGGGAAGGACCGGTGGTCTGGAAGCCGCGCGCTGCGGTACGGGCGCCTGTCGCGCGGCCGGACGGACGGGCGGCGGCACGACCGGTGGCGCACTGCGCGCAACCGGCGGAGCCGCATGCACTACCGGCACTCTCGTGGGTGCCGGCGATGTGACGATCGGGCGTGGCGCCGGGCGCTGCGCCGGTGCGGCCATGGGTGCATGCGCAGACGCCTGAGGGACCCGATGGACCTGGGGCTGAGGGCCGGCGGCGTGCTGCGCCTGCGCGGCGGCAGCGGCCGCCGCACGCTCACGCAGCTTGCGGCCCGGCGTCTCTCCTGCCCAGGCGCCGGGGTAGATTTCGCGCACGACGCCGAGCCACTCCTCGGCCTCCGCGAGCGTCGCGAAGTAACCCATATGGAGACGAAAGCGCTCGCGACCTTCCTCGAAGCGCCGGCTCACGAAGAAATGAAAGCGCCGCAGCTCGGGCAGATCGGTCTGCGCCAGCGCCATCGGCGTCGTCGACGAGCACAGATTGAGCACAAACGGCCCTGCGCTCAGCGCAGGCACCGCCTGACCCCCGGCTTCCGCGCCCGCACTGGAAGCGAAGTTGGGCGTTGCTGTCATAACTTCCCCGGACCAAAACAGTCGATGCCGCGGCCTGTGGGGACTTACGCGGATTCTTCGACGGGGACCGGAGCGCTGTCGTTCGCGCGGTGGCGCGCGAGCGTGGGCAGCCCCGCCGTCATAGGAATCCCATCCTTTAGACCGGTGGCTTTGCGTCCCCGTCTTTCGACGGGTTTGCCTTTGTCACTGAAGCTCAAGTGTCAAATCGTCGGGGATCGCAGTCAAGAGCGAATTGTGTGCCGCGGATCTCAAGTGGTGTCACATATCGGCGACACTGCCCCGTGGCGAGGCTTATGTTCAGCGCGCCGGTACGGCCGGGCCCCAGAAGCGTCCCGCGCCTGCGAGACGCCGCGCATAAAAACCGCTGGCGAGGTCGCCGTACGTGACCGCGACACCGGCGCGCGGCGCGTGAATGAAACGACCTTCTCCCGCATAAATCCCCACGTGATCGACGCTGCGCTTGCGGATCCGAAAGAACACCAGATCCCCCGGCGCAAGCTGCGCGATCGCTATCGGCTGCGCGGCGCGCTGCTGCTCCGCCGCCGTGCGCGGAATGGTGAGCCCCACACGCTCGTGCACGTAGAGCGCAAGCCCGCTGCAGTCGAAGCCGGCACCATCTGCACCGCCGAACTGGTACGGCGTGCCGATGAGCGAGGTCGCGACCGCCGCGATCGCACTTCCCTGGGGTGAGCGCGGCGGCTCACGCGGTGCGCCGGCGCAACCGGCGAGAGCGATGACGGTGGCGAGCACGGCCGCGGCGAGAACTGGCGCGGCTCGCATGAGCGCGCCGTGAGGTTAGCGCGCCCTGGCGGGCGCTTTCGCCGGCGTGAGAGGCCGCGTTCGCGGCGTGGTGAGGCGTGCGAGCGCCTGGATACCTTCATAGGTGTAGCGCTGCACGCCACGGCGGCCCGAGCGTGTCGCCCCCAGCATGGCCGCGGCCACGGTGCGCGCGCCGATGGCGCGGTAGGGCAGGTACTTGCCGCGCAACACCGGAGCGATAAGTGGCATGAGCGCGCTCGCCACGAGCTCGAGCGGGCGCATCTCGGCGCGCCAGGCGAGCAGCATCGAGGGCTGCAGGATGTCGAGCGACTCGAAGCCGACACCCTCCAGCTCTTCTTCCATGTCCCCCTTGGTGCGCAGGTAGAAGTTGCGCGAGTTGGGGCCGGCGCCGACGCTCGACATCACCACGAATCGCCGTGCATTCGCTGCCTTCGCGGCACGGGCGAAGGTGAGCACAGAGTCGACGTCGACCGCGCGGAATCGTTGTTGCGAGCCCGCTTTGCGCAGCGTGGTGCCGAGGCAGCACAACGCGACGTCGCACACCGAGCCCTTGAGCTGGGACTCGAGACGCTCGAACTGCACGATGCGATTGGCGAGGCGCGGATGCTCGCGCCCGAGTGGCCGGCGGGTCACGGCGATCACGCGGCTTACATCGGGCGCACCGAGCAGCGCATCGAGCGTGAAGCCCCCGGTCAGACCGCTCGCTCCGGCCAGGAGCGCAACGCTGCCATCCCCTTCTGCCATCGTGCACCGCCGTCCCCGTGGATGTTGTTTGCGCGCAGCTTAGAAGCGCCCGCCGCGCGCGGCAAGGGCGGACGAGCGAGACTCGCCACATCGCATCAGCCAGGTCTCAGCACTACGCAGGGCGCCGCAGCGCGCGTTCCCTGAAGTAACGCGCGAGCGCGCCGGGGTCCGCCGCGCCGTCCGCGAGCGCGACGTAGCTGTCGGGGCGCAGCAGGTAGAGCGCATCGCGCTCGAGGCCTGCCGCCGCATGCGCCGCGCTCCAGGGAAACGACTCCAGCGGCAGAGCATGTTTTGCGCACGCTTCCCGCAGCCGCTCGGAGGCACGCCCATAAACGTGCACCTGCCAGGTGATCGCGGCGAGCGAGGCGTAATTATCGCCCGCCACCTGCGCGACCCAGGGCAGACGGTCCCCGCCGTGCACATCGCCCGCGGCACCGGCGCTGAGGGCTGAGCCGCGATAATTGACCATGATCTGCGACACGGTGCGAAACAGGTACTCGCGCACCGACTCGAGCGAGAGAGCCCGGGCAAGGAGCACGGGGGCCAGGCGCGTGCGCAGCAGATCCGCGACCCTTCCCGGCGCGGTGACCAAGGTGAATACCCGATCGGTCGTCGCCACCAGTCGCTGCGCGAAGCCGATGCGCTCGGACTCGTAGGTGGCAAGCAGCGACTCATCTGCATGACCTGCGAGCACTGCCGCGAGCTTCCAGGCGAGATTGATGGCATCGCCGATGCCGGTGTTCATTCCCTGTCCGCCGACCGGGCTGTGGATATGCGCGGCATCGCCGAGCAGAAAAACCCGGCCCCGGCTGAAGTGATCCGTGACGCGGTGATGGACGTGGTAAGTGGAGAACCAGTTCACCTTTGTGATGTCGAGCCCGAGGTGCCGGATGGCGCGCTGGCTCACGTCCTCGAATCGCAGGCTCTCGGGGTTCTCGGCGCGCTCATCCTGCACCGTGCCGATCAGCCTGGCGCGGCCCGCGCCGGCCAGCGGGAAGACTCCGAGAAAGTCCGCCTCGTCCAGATCGATGTGCAGCTCCCCATCGACCGGCGCACCGGCGCCTTCGATGTCGGCCACGTAGAACACCTGCCGGTACGTTCCTCCGGGAAAGCCGGTGGCGAGCGCCTCACGCACCCTCGAGCGTGCACCGTCGCAACCGGCGAGGAAGCGGGTCTCGCAGATTTCCTCCTGCCCCTCGGCCGTGCGCAGCCGCGCACGCACGCCGTCACCGATGTCCGTGAAAGCGGTCAGCTCGGTGCGCCGCTCGACCGCTACACCGAGCTGCTGGAGGCGTTCGATCAGCAGTCGCTCATGCTCGTCCTGCGGATAGATCTCCAGGAAGGGATAAGGGGTCAGCTCCTCGCCGATGCTGCCGAAGGCGACACGCGCGGCGCGCTCCCCGCGCGACCACAGATTGACCGCAGGCACCTTGTGTCCGCGCTCGAGCACCTCGTGGGTCAGATCGAGCTGCCGGTACAGCTCGAGCGTGCGCGCCTGCACCGCGAGCGCGCGCGAGGTGCTGCCCGGCGCGGCGCTCCGGTCGATGATGCGCACTCCGATGCCCTGCCGCTTGAGCCACAGCGCCAGAACGAGCCCGGTGGGGCCGGCGCCGGCGATGAGGACCTCGGTGCGCGCCACGTGTCGGTCCGCGGCTGCGGATCAGATCGGCTCTGAGCAGCTGACATTGACCGTCAGGTATTCCTCTCCGGGGCTGACGGTGATGTCGCGGTGCACTTCACGGTATCCGTCACGCGTGCCGATCACGGTGTAGCGCCCGGGTTTGAGCTCGATGTCGCGTCGAGCGAAGCTCCCGAAGCTTCCGACGCTCGGAATCGTCACCTGGGTGAGGTTGTCCGACACCAGCGACAGCCGCACTGGCTTCTCGAGCGCCGGCAGCAAGGCGGTGAGCCGCGCGATCTGTGTACGCAGCACCGGCCCCGAGATGGGCTGCTGCTGGGCAGTCTGCAGCAGCGCCGCCGCGTCATCGCGCAGTCGCGGATTCGAGAGCCGGTCCGGGCGATCGATCAGTGCCTGCAATGAGTCACCGAGTTGCAGGCGGGCTCCCGCGCGCGCCCGGCCCTCCTGCGCCCACGCCAGCGATCCATCCTGGCGGAGCACCGCATCGTAGGCATCGAGCGCATCCTGCCACCGCTCCTCGTCCTCGAGATCTTCCGCCTCCGCGCGCCGCACGGAGAGACTGCGTCCGGAGCGCGCAGCATCGACGCGCCGCAGACCGTCCAGCGCTTCCGGCCCATCGGGGCGTAGTGCGCGGGCCGTCTCGAACGAACGGCGTGCCTTATCGAGCTGCCCGGCTCCGAGAGCCGCGAATCCCTCGCCAGCGGCTTTTGTATAGGCGTCAGCCGCGAAGGCAGTGGGGGCCGGGGTCCTGCCTGTCGCCCCCGCAGGTTCCGTACTGGCTGCTGCGCTGGCGGCAGTTGGGGCCTGCGCTGGAGAAGAGGTGGCAGGTTCCGCGCCGGGTACGGCCCGCTCGATGGAATCCAACACGCTCGATGCTGCGGCGAGACGCTGCTGCGCGATCGCGATGCTGCCGGCATCGCGCGCACCCACCGACTCGGCCGCCAGCCTGCGCGCTTTCGCGAGATCCGCCGCGGCCCAGGTGGCAGCACCGCGCGCCTCGAGCAAGGCGAACCGCTGGTCGAAGTCCGCTCGGTCGACGGCGAGCTGGGCACCCGTGCCGGCTGCACTCGTGGAGGCCACACCTGATGCGCGGCCGGGTATGAAGGCTGCCAGCGAGCCGATGTCGAGGTAGCGCGGCACCACGAACACGGCCGCGGCCGCGAGGGCGAGCAACCCGATGAGCCACAGCGTCAGC
>Ga0210384_10006571_pt1 | contig 12380 bp, 11 predicted proteins | sample IncBWH2MmetaG_FD_160574 | JGI IMG/M metagenome (GOLD analysis project Ga0210384, IMG submission 160574) | Forest soil microbial communities from Barre Woods Harvard Forest LTER site, Petersham, Massachusetts, United States - Inc-BW-H-2-M | ecosystem: Environmental > Terrestrial > Soil >... | reverse complement strand
CATCGAGCCTCGGGAGGTCTTCCCGGTGGAGAGGGCCTCTCGAACGACCTCGTTGACCAAGCGTCGGTAGTCCTGAAGGGTGGAGAGGAGGGCGGGGGGAAGGGGACCGACCAGGGCGAAGGGGAGAGCGCGAATAATGGAGGGCACGCTGGGGAAGAGGCGAGGGCCGACGGATAGACTCGAGCCGGTCGATGAACGGTGAACGATGCAGGGAATTGAATAAAATCCCAAAGCACGGCGTCACACAACGTATTTAGGCCGTGGTCTTCCATCGGAGTACGATGAGTGGCCGGCCCCCTCCGGGCTCCACCCCGCAATCGCTCCGAGTCGAGGTACTCAAGGAGCTCCAACAGCTCATCGATAGCCGGGAGGCCCGCGACCGGGTCGACAAGGGTCCGCTCGCGGAGACGAAGGGCCGCGAGCACTGGGTCCTCCACCTGATGCTGCGGGCCCAGGAGTCGAGCCAGGCGCGGATCGACAACCTGATCGGAAGCGCCTACTCGAACCTCACGGCGCGGATGCAGGCGCTCGACGACCGGTTGGCCCGGCTCGAAGAATCCGGCGGGAACCTCGGGACCGAAGTGCGCAGCCGGTTCGACCAGGTCGACGCCGGGGTCGGAGAACGGATCGACCAGCGCCTCGACCTGGGGCTCGGCAAGCTCTCCTCCTCTCTCGGAAAGCAGCTGGGCGACGACCTCGACACCAAGTGGAAACCGGTGGGCGACTCGATCGAGACGTTCGCCCAAGGCTCCCGTCAGGTGCTGAAGGATGTCGCCGACACGTACCGCGTCGCGACCCAGACCCGGCTGCTCCTGAACGAGAACGCCCGTCGCATCACCGACCTCGGTCGCGACCTGATCGCCCTCGAGGAGAGCCTGAAGCTCGTCGTGCAGAAGACGATCGAAGAGGGGCTTGCCCCGCTCGAGGCGCGCGTCGCGCACCTCGAGTCGCAGTCCGGGGTCGTCGTGAACGGGTCGGGCGCACCGGCGTCGGACGGCCACGACAAGGCCCCGGAGACCGCGGGCGGCGCGTGAGCCCGCCGCGGCGATGACCGAGATCTCCTCCAGCCACCCGCGCTATCGCAGCCTCCTTGTCCGGCGGGCGCTCGCCGATGCGGCCCGTTCCGGGATCGTCGTCCCCGAAGGGCTCATCGCGCACGGCCGTGGAGAGGCGTTCGACTACTTCCTGGGCGAGCGATCGACGCCGTCGGCCGCCCGCGCCGAACGGGCCGCCGCGGTGTGGCTCGCCCGGGCCCGACACCCGGTCGTGAGCGTCAACGGCAACGTCGCCGCCTTGGCGGCCCCGGCCATCGCCGACCTGGTCCGGGCCCTGCCGAAGCTCCGGGTGGAGGTCAACCTGTTCCACCGGACCCCGGGCCGCGCCGCGGGGATCGCCCGACAATTGCGCGCCGCCGGGGTGCCCAACGTTCTGGGCGTCAGACCGAACGCCCGGATTGCGGGTCTCCCGTCGGACCGCGCCTCCGTCGACGCCCGCGGGATCGCGATCGCCGACGTCTGCCTGATCCCGCTCGAGGACGGCGATCGAGCCGAGGCGTTGCGGGCGCGCGGGACCCGCGTGATCGCGATCGACCTCAACCCGCTCTCCCGGACGGCCCAGGTGGCCGACCTCCCGATCATCGACGAGCTCGGGCGGGCCCTCGCCGGGATCACCCGGGCGCTTCGCGATCTCCCGATCTCCCCGGGAACGTTCCCACCGTTCGACCGGGAGGCGGCGATCAGTGATGCGCTGAGGACGATGGAGGGGCGGCTTGGCCGCGCCGCTACCCGGACGCGAGCCTGGGGGCCAGCTTCCCGGCGACCTGCTCGAGGAAGCGGGCGTCCGACGCGTCGAGCGGAGCGAACGAAGAGCTCTCGGCGACGATCGCTCCGGCGACGCCGGGACCGACGCGGATCGGCACGGTGACCCGCGACCGGACCCCCGCGACCCGCCCGGGCTCGGCCCCATCGGTGGCCAGATCGGACAAGAGGACGGGCTGCCCCGTTTCCGCCGCGCGACCGAGCGTCGTCCCGTCGATCGGCCCGTCGGGAGCGGGATCGATCGTCGCCCCGTCGCTCCCCTCCAGCCGGAACGACCCGCCGTCGATCCGATAGACGCCGATCCAACGGTACTGCGGGAACTCCCCCCGAAGGAAACGGCAGACCTCGATCGCCGCCTCGCTACCCGTGAGGCGGGCGAGCACGGAATTGACCTGGAGGAGCGACGGCGTGACCTGACGGGGGTGGACGCTCATCGACCGGATCCAGGGCGCGGGGGAGCGCCGAGGGGGAGAATCTCCGCCGGGGCGGTCGGGCCGTCCGCGGCATTTGAACTCCCGAGGCGTATTCCGCCACGAGCTTTCCAGACTCGCGCCGTACCGGACTGAGCCACCTCGGCACGCCCGGTCGGTGGGACGAGGAGAGTCGGATAAGGTTGGCGGGCGCGCGGAAGTTCAACGCGCTATTCGCGGGCGGGCGACCATCCGCATCGGCCGCAACCGACCGCGCGACGGGGCCCCGGGATCTCGTAGCCACACTCTGGGCACGGCGCCGGGTCCGGTCCGAGCAGCGAGAGGCAGTCGAAGCATGCCCCGCCGCGCCGGTCGTTCGGCAGGATCACGAGATCCCGTCCGCAGAACGCACAATGCTGGAATCGGTCCTCGGCAGAAGAAAAGCTACGCTGGTCCGCAAAACTCAGCATGCGAGGCGCGCGAGCACGGTTCGGCTACATAACCCCTTGGCCGCCCGGACTGAACGCGCGCGCGTACGGGCGCGTCGCGCGCGCGTTCGAGCCGTCCGACGGCTCACGGCTCGCGCCAGCGCGCCTTGATCGAAGCGAGGAGCAGAAGACCGATGGTGAACGCGATGAGCACGCCCCAATCCGTCGCGGCGGCCGTCAGGCTCAGGTTGCCGAGGCCGACGGCGCTATGGAGCAGGTCGGCGGCGTACGTCGTTGGCGAGAGATACGCGAACGGCTGGATCCACCCCGGCAGGTAGGTGATCGGATAGTAGACCGGCGGCAGCACCGTGAGCCCGATCGAGATCAGCGGGGAGATCGCGAACGTCTCCCGAACGTCCTGGAAGTACGTCGCGAGCGTGAAGCCGAGCGCCGAGGCGAACGCCCAGACCAGAAGGAGCACGAGGCCGATCGTCAGCGCCCCCCCGAGGGAGACCGACGTGTACAGCGCGAGCAGGACGACGAACAGGCCCATGGCGGGGAGCGAGTACATCAGCTCGGAGAGGGCGAGGCCCGCCACGTAGACCGGGGCTTCGACGGGCGACGCGACGAGGAGGTCCTGCAGCTTGAGGTCCGTGCGGTAGTGCGACATGTCCTCTGCAGCGACGTGCCGATCGACATGACCGTGAGGAGCATGCCCCCCGCGACGCCGTAGACGATGAGTTTGCCGCTCGACGCGATGGAGATGAAGAACAGGAAGGAGAACGGGGACGCGATGACGTTCACGAGGTAGAGCGGCTGGGTCTGGATCGGGATGATCCCGTTGATGTAGGCGAGGGTGAACAGGGTCCTCAGGCGGTTCCGGGGCGCGGTCAACTCTCCGTCGCCACCCCTTCTCCGTCCTCCTCGATCGAGCGACCGACGACCTGCAGGAAGATGTCCTCGAGGCTGACGGGACCCATGGAGACGCGCGCCCCCTTCCCGAGGGCGTAGATCGCGAGGTCGCGGGCGGAGCTCTCCCGCGCGAAGACCAGGTGGCCGCCGGAGACCTCGCTCACCTCGCCGTACGACTGCAGCTCCGACAGCCCGAGCACCCCTTCGACCGTCACCCGGTACGGATGGCGGACCCGGGCCCGGAGGTCGTGGGGCGTCCCCTCGAGTCGGACCTGACCTCCTTCGAGCAGCGCGAGGCGGGCGGAGAGGGCGTCCGCCTCGTCGAGGTAATGGGTCGTGAGCAACACCGTCCGATGTTCCTGGCTCGCGCGGCGGATCGCCCCCCAGACTTCTCGGCGCGCGAGCGGATCGAGGCCCGTGGTCGGCTCGTCGAGGTACAACACCTCGGCGTCCGACGCCAGCACCATGGCGACCATGGCGCGGCGGCGCATCCCGCCGGAGAGCTGGTTGACGAGCTGCTTGCCGACGGCGGAGAGGCCGAGCTCCTCGAGGACGGCGTCGGTGCGCCGGCGGGCCTCGGCGCGGTCCATTCCGCGGAGCTTCAGGTAGAGGTAGATCAGCTGGTCGACGTTGAGGAAGTACAACGGCCGGGACTCCTGCGGGACGCAGGCGATCCGCTGCCGGACCCGCCCGGCGTCCTTCACGACGTCGTCGCCCAGAACGGTCATCGACCCGGAGGTCGGCATCAGTTGCGTCGCCCCGATCCGGACGAACGTGGTCTTGCCGGCGCCGTTCCGCCCGATGAGGCCGTAGACCTGGCCGGCGGGGATCGAAAGGCTCACGCCGGAGAGGGCGCGGGCGCCCGTCGTCGAGGTCGGATAGACCTTGGTGAGGTCTCGGGCGACGACGGCGGGCTCCAAGCGGGAGCCCAACGCGCCGCGCCGCTCTTAACGAGCCGGTCCCCCTAGACTAGCTCACGACCTCGCGGAGCCGCCCCTCGGCCCGCGCCCGCTTGATCTCGAGCGCGATGCGCCGGCCCATCGAGAGGTCCGGGGCCACGAGGTCCGAGTAGCTCGACCCAGAGATGAACAGGTTCGTTCCCGCGACGATCCGCGTCGAGATCTCGAACACCTTGAACTCGAGCTCCTCGGTCATGATCCCTTCGACGCAGAACGGTCCGACCATCCCGCCGAACAGCTCGATGGAGCGTTCGATGATCCGGGCCCCCACGTCGAAGATCTTCGGGAGGAGCGATTCGCGGAGCACGACCGGAACGTTCCCCGTGACCACGAACGTCGGTCGGATCCCCGCCTTCAGGAGCTCCTCCTGGCTCCCGAGCTTGTACAGCTCGTCGATGTTCGCCTCGTCCCGGCGGTCCATCCCCAGGAGCTCCAGGGAGCCGTGGCCCACCCGGTAGCCACGATCGGAGAGCGGCGAATAGAAGAAGTGAACGTAGTAACGCGTTCCGAGGACGTATTCCTGGATCACGTGGGGATCCGTCGAGTGGAAATCGTCGAGCGCCTGCCGGTTCTTGGCGAGGAAGAACCCTTTGCCGCCCTTCGCGCCGTAGTACTTCACGATCACCGGCCCGTCGACCTCCGATGGGTCGACGTAGCGCTTCGGCATCTGAACGCCAGCCGACTCGAGCCAGACGCGCTCCTTCTCCCGATCGGACTCCCACCCAATCACCGCGCGATTGCCGAAGACCGGGACATCCAGCTCCATGAACGCCTCGGGTCCGAGGTACTCAACGAACGACCCGTGGGGCACGAGGATGGCGCCCTCCTCCCGGAGCTGGGCGGCGTGCCGGCCGATCTCCTTCACTTTCGGCACGGTCAGGAAGCGGTCTGGGCGGCCGAGGGGAAAGGCGTCGTAGAAACGCTGGGGAGGCCCCACCGAGATCCCGAGCGACGGCAGTCCCTCGACGCGGGCGCCGTGGAAGATCTGGAGGGAAGAATGGGAGCAGAGCGTGGCGATGGTCGGCGGCCGCTCGATCAGCGGGGCGATCCGGGCGGGGGTGGCGAGTTCAATCCCCATACGGGCGCCTACCGGGTGCCCGAAATAGCCTTTGCGAACGCCCGGGGAGACGGGCGGCGCGTCGCGCACGGCGCGCTCCGCTTCACGCGTCTTCGAGTTCCCAATACCACTGCAAGCGGCGCCCACCGGCCTCGGCCACCCGGCGCCGGAGCTCGCCATCGATCTTCGGGTCCCGGATCAGGCGTCGCAGGGACGCGCTATCGACCCCGACGCTCGCGGGCGGCAGCCCGTGGGCCTCGAGGAGCGGTCCGACGACCTCGGCGGGAAACGTCCACGTCTCCTGTCGCCGCCGGAGGGCGACGCCTTGGCTCCCGGGGACCCGGTGGACACCCAATCGTTCCGCCTCGTTGTGGAGCGCTTCGGCGGTCGCCTTGAGCTCGCGCTCGAGTTCTCCCTCCCGCGCCCGCAATTCGCGGAAGCGGTCCACGAGCTCGGACATCTTCCGCCTCTCGTTCTCCGGGACCTCGCGGAACTCGGGACAACGGCCCCGGAACTCGCATCGGCCGCATTGCCGCCCGGGCGTCGGCTCGTACGCCGCGGACCGGATCCCGTCGGAGACGATCCCGACCCGTTCGTGAAGGCTATCCAACGCCGCCTTCGGGCGGGCTGGGGTGCGTAGCGGGGTGAGGGACCGAAGGTGGTAGAGGGTCAGTCGTTCCACCGGGTCCGAGAAGTTCTTCTCGACCAGGACCTGGTAGAGGGCGAGCTGGTCCGACTCGACGGCGTCCTCCCGGCTCAGTTCCCGGCTCGTCTTGTAATCGAGGACCTCCAGGCCGCCGTTGGTCGTCCGGTCGATGCGGTCGATGTAGCCGTGGACCGGGATCCCGTCCCATCGGGCCTCGAGATGGGCCTCGATCGCCACCGGACGCGGTGGGTGGACCCCGAGCGTCGCATGGAAGCCGAGGAGCATCTCCTCGCCGAGCCGCTTGTATCGCGACTCATCTTCCGGGGAGAGGTATCCGTCCGGAACCCAAAGCTTCCGGTAGGTTTCGAGCATCTCCTCAGGGCTCCACAAGCGGCCGGGAGGCGGCGCGCCGAGGCCCCCCCGCCATTCGTCGAGCGTCCGCTGGGAAACCCCGACGGCCGTGGTCCGCGCCGACGGCTCGACGAGCGGGCGGAGCATCTCCTCCAGGACCGAGTGTATCGTCCGGCCGAAGGAGAAGTACCCCCGGGGTGCCTCGGGAATCTTGTCGATGTACAGGAACTTCCAGCGGAGCGGGCACTCGAGGTACGTCCGCACCGACGAGTAGCTGAGAGGCTGGGCGGCCGCCACGAGTCACCGACCCATTGGGGGCTTATCCGCGTTTGCCGCGGCGGGCCATCCGAGGACGTGGGGAGGCCCTGCCCCCGAAGGATCGCCCCTAGTGGCCCGCGACGACCGCGCCTTCTTCGAACTTGGTCCCGGGACGGGGGAGGGGTGGGAGCGCTCCCCGCGCCTGGGGGTTCGTGAGGTTCTTCGGCAGGCCGAGCAGGTCGAGGAGCTCCTTGTAGTGGTTGCGGATCGTCACGGGGGTGACGTTCGCGACCGCCGCGATCCGGTCCTGGCTGCGGGGCTCCCCCATCAGGTTCGACGCGATGTAGATGATGGTCGCGAGGATCCCGTTCGGGAGCACGCCGCTCGTCGAGTAGACCTGCTCGACCTGTTCGAGGAGCTCGAGCACCTTGTGCCGGACCTCCTTGGAGAGATTGAGGTCCTGCGTGAACCGGACGAGGTAATCCCGCGGCTCGACGGGCTTGAGCCCGAGCTTGAGCTCGCGTGCCAGCAGCGTGTACGCCCGGCCGACCTCGATCTTCGTCGCCTTCGAGTGCGCGATGATCTCCTTCATCGTCCGCGGGACATGGCACTGCCGACAGGCGGCGTAGACGCTCGCGGCCACGAGCGCGACGATCTTCTTGCCGCGCGTCGCCTTGTGTTCGAGGGCCCGACGGTAGATGTAGGTCGCCGACTCCTTGACCTCCCGGGAGAGACCGAGGACTCCGGCGAGTCGGTTGAGCTCGCCGAGGGCGACGACGAGGTTCCGCTGGTGCGTGCGGGCCGCCCGAAGGCGGTGGTTGAGCTTCCGAAGGTGGTAGAACTTCAGCGACGTGTTCCGGGAAAGCGAATTGCCCTGGAAATCCCGTGTGGGGACACCGATCTCGCTGAACAGACCCTTGTCGGGCATCAACGGCGAGATCACCGGACCCCACCCACGGGCTTCGCGACCGGTGTCCTCCTTGCTTCCGCGCTGTCCGCGGTCGGAGACCAGCGCCGAGGCGTCGACGACCAATCCGCAGTCCGCGCAAACGATCTCACCACGGATGTCGTCACGGGTCAGATGGGTCGAGCCGCAGTTCGGACAGATGCTCGTGTCCGGAACGTCGTCCGACTTCGACTTGGGATCAGGGGCGGCCTTCGGGGAGGCCTTGGGGGCGTTCGCCGAGGACGACGCCCAGGAGGTTGAGGATGCCGCTTTCATGGGAGCTTAAGGTCATCGACCGGGTCATATAAATAGGTTCTTCCCAAAAATGTTACCGTTGTTTGAACACTCGATACACCGTGACGTGATGTAGCACGGCCACACGGCACGGGGTTGGGACGACTGCGCGGACCCGTCCGGCCGGTCCGGCGGGGCAGCGAAGGGGTTCCGGGTCCGCGACCCAAGCATCGAGACGCCTCGACGTCGGAGGAAACGGTGGCCGGAACGGAGTTCGATGTCGAGATGGGAGCCCCCCCCCGCTCGAGGCGCTCCTGTCGGGCGCCCCGGGTTTCCATGAGCCGACCGGCGATCGTCATGACCGTTGCCCCCCGACCCTCCGATGGAGGGCAAGAGCCGGGCACGGTCGCGGTCCCGCCGGAACTCACCGAGCGTTTCTCCCGTCCGGGGGGATCGTCCGGCCCGCCGGGCCGCTTGTTAGTACAGGGAGATCGACTGAAGCCCGAAGACCGGAGACGTGCTTCTCGAGGTGTCACAGACCGCTTTGGCGGTCGTCCCGGCGTAGTACGAAGAGATCGACGCCTCCGCAGTGCATCCGAGAACGAACTCAAACTGGTAGGTGTGGCTGGAGACGAACGCGTAGGAGAACGGTCCCCCGATGAAGTTGCTGGTGTTGAATGATCCAGAAAGTTTCGGCGACGCCCAAGAAGAGGTCCCGGGACTCCCACAGGCGAGGTAGCCACTGTCCCAGATGTAATTGATGTTGGACGTGACGTGGATCGTGGACCCGTTGTAGGTATCCGTGAGCCACACGGCGTAGAACAGGTACACCCGGGAGGAGGCACCCACCGTCGAGTTCGTGCCGGTTCCCGCGCACGAGGCGCGGGCCATGGCCCACCCGGTTGGCAGCGAGAGATTTCCGATGCCGGCGTACGTGTATGTGCCCGAGATACCGGTCACCCTAGCGGTCATCGTGATGACCTGATCCACCCCGCGCGCGTAACCCACCGCGCCGGCGACCCGGACCCGGTCGCACACCCAAGCGCTGTAACTCCCGGCGCTGCCCGTCACCGCTCCGAACGCGGCCAGGCCCGCGCAACGCGTCACGCCCCCCCCGCCGTAGGGGGAGGTCGGCCCCGCGTAATGACTGATCCTCGCATGCTGGACGAGGAGAGGCGCAGGCGACGCCAGGGCAGGGGCAGCCAAGAGAAGGACCACGAAGAAGGCCGAAGTCCCACCTCCCAAGGTTCCCCACCGGCGGGCGGTCGATGGTCGAGGCTTCACCAATCGGCTCCGAAACACTGCGAACCTCTAGGTCCAGCGGAATGATTACCGGATGATAAGCTCCCGCTCACCGTCCAATCGGCCAGATTCTTACCATCTTCGAGCGGGAGGTCCCGGCCGACCACGTCTCCTGCACGGAGAAGCCGCCGCGGACGTGAGTCGGCGCCTGGAGGCCGCCCGGAAAGGCGCGGGTCACCGAAATCGACCCCTGGATTCCCCGAAACCGTTCGTCCCGGCCGACCTCGGGTCGCGGTCAGCGCCCGGCCGGGGAGGTCGGTGGGGGTCCAAGTTCCCGAGAGTATCGCGAATTGGTCACCCTGCGACCGGAGAGTTCCGGCTCGGAAGTGGTCCGAGTCCCGATCGGGAGGTTCCCCGGGCTCTCGGCGAACCCTGAGCCGTTCGGAATAGTGCGCCTCACCCGGGAAGGACCGAGAACACGCATCCGCGGGTCGCATGGCGCCGGGGATCGGGCTCCGAGACCGACCAGTCGCCCCCGAGGCGTCGCTCGAGGACCGTTCGGAGCAGGCGAGAACACATCACGCGACCGATCTCGGGCGATTGGCGGGTGCACGCAAAACACTGCGTGACCTTGAGCACCAGCGGAGACTCCTTGACGACCTGGAGCTGCCCGAGGGCGTTCTTCGCGTAGTACTGCGAGAGCTCCCTCCCCACCTCGACCGGGGTCGTGGCATCGAGGGTCTCGGCGATCTGGCGGCCGAGCTGCCGGGCCACCGTCTCGATGACCTCGGGCAGGTCGAGGCGGAGCTCCTCGATCCCGGTCACCTGCATCCCCAGGGTCGTGATCTCCCGCAGTCGTTGGAACGGCTCCGCCTCCCGACCCCGTACGACCGGGAGCACGGCGGTCGGGGGGGAATCGATCCGGACGAACCGGGTGCCCGAAGGCTCGGCGTGACGCCACAGGCGCAGGTGGTAATCCCTCGCCAGGCCCACGAACTGCGGCGCCGTCGACCAGAGCGCCACCTGCTCGTTGCCCGTCGGGCCGAGCCCCTCCTCGCCGGAGACGAACACCAGCGCTCCCGTCCGGTCGATCACGACGGCGCGGTTGGTGACGGGAGCGTGGGCGTGGCGCAGTTCGGTGAAGGCGTCGAAATGTTTCGCCTCGGTGAGGTTCGCCGGCGTGATGTCGGTCACGACGCGGACCTTCACCCCGCGGCTCTTCGCCTCGCGCAGCGCTCGGTCCACGCCCCCGTCGATCGCCGGGGCGAGGGCGAAGCCGGAGACCGAGACCAGGATCTCCTTCGACGCCGCGCCGATCTTCTTGATCAGGAACCGGAGCGTCGGGACCCTCCCTTCGAGGACCGCGAACTTCCTCGGGTCGGACTCGTCCGGGACCGCCAGGGACGACTCCAGGTCCGCGAGCACCCGTTCCTTCTCGCTCGTGAGCCGCTTCAGGTGGTCGTGGGCCCCGTCGATCCACCGGTCCAACAGCTCACCGGGGGGAAGCGCGGCGAACCGCATCGGCCGACGCCCGACGGTCCGCAACAGCCCGTCGCCCTGCAGCTCGCGCAGGAAACGGTACGCCTCCACGCGGTTGAGACCGGCGGCCCGGGCGAGCTCGCTCGCGCTCTGCACCCCTCCGCGGCAGGCCGCGACGTAGATCCGCGCCCCCCGCTCCGGCACCCCGTGGGCGACGAGCTGATCGATGAGGCGGCTCGAAGAGTGCCCCACGTGGCAACGACTCGAGGGGCCGATTTAACGGTGCCGGACGAGGGAAGCCCGCGTCCCGCCCGAACGGCGATGTTCCGGGGGCCTACAGGGCCGCCTGGAAGTCGTCGATCGAGAGCGCGAACGGCGCTTCGGCCGACGGGCCGCCGCGCGCCTTGAGGACCTCGCGCGACAGGAGCCAATAGACGGTGGCGAGGGCGACCCGCCCCTTGTTGTTGGCCGGGATCACGAGATCGACGTTCCGCGTCTCATTGTTCACATCGCACAGCCCGACGACGGGAATCCCGATCGACACCGCCTCGCTCAGCGCCTGCTGGTCGGTGGCCGGGTCGGTGACGACGAGGACCTTGGGCTCGTAGTACTCGGCGAGATTGGGGTTGGTCAGGCACCCGGGGACGAACCGTTCGGAGTAGGAGACGGCGCCCACCGCTTTCGCGAAGACCCGGACCGGCTTCTGGCCGTACTGGCGTTGCGAGACGGCGAGGACCTTCTCGGGCGGGAAGCTCGCCAGGAACTTCGCCGCGATCCGGATCCGCCGGTCCGTTTCGCGGATATCGAGGACGTGGAGGCCGTCGAACCGGACCTTGTAGACGAACCGGCGCATGCTGGCCGATTTCTGCTGGGTCCCGATGTGGACCCCGCTCGTCAGGTATGTGTCCTCGGGGACCAGGAGCTCGCCCGGACGGATGTCCTGGCCATCGCTCTGGGAGACGAGGGCCTCCTCCATCACGTCGTCTGGGCTCATTCAATCGGCTCCGGTGGCGGCGGCGACACTCAGGAGCTCATTTAGCTTTGCCACCCGCTCGCCGCCGAGCAGACCGCACTTGATCCCCGCCGACCCCGCGCCCACGGCGAGATGCGCCAGCCAGCCCTGGGGGAGGTCGCCGGAGCGGTGGGAGCTGATCGTCTCGAGGCAATGGGCCCGGGCGAAGTCGACGGTCGCCAGCGTGTCGGTGAGGGTCCCGACCTGATTGACCTTGATGAGGACGGCGTTGGTCGATTTCAGTTCGGCCCCCCGCTCGACCCGGGAGAGCCGGGTCGTATAGACGTCGTCGCCGACGATCAGCGTCTTTCCCCCCACCGCCCGTGTCAGCGCGGCGAACGATCCGAAATCCTCCTGGTCGATCGGGTCCTCGACGTAGCGCAGCTCGTAGCGGTCGACGAGCTCGGCGACGAGCGCGACCTGGCCTTCGGCGTCGACGCTCTTCTCTCGGTAGTGGTACTTCCCGTCCTTGTAGAACTCGCTCGCCGCCAGATCGAGACCGGGATAGACCGGTACGCGGAGGCGGTCCCGAACGGTCGCGCACGCCTCCGAGAGGACGTCGAGCGCCTCGAAGTTCCCGATGGGGGCGACCCACCCCCCTTCGTCGCCGCGACCCAGGGCGTACGTTG
>Ga0210384_10006570_pt1 | contig 12381 bp, 13 predicted proteins | sample IncBWH2MmetaG_FD_160574 | JGI IMG/M metagenome (GOLD analysis project Ga0210384, IMG submission 160574) | Forest soil microbial communities from Barre Woods Harvard Forest LTER site, Petersham, Massachusetts, United States - Inc-BW-H-2-M | ecosystem: Environmental > Terrestrial > Soil >... | reverse complement strand
TTATTGGTGGGGCATCCCCTGGACTGCCGACCGCGTGGCGCCATTGATACCGCTGGCGGCCGAGAAAAAATTGGGCGACGAAACGCTGGCCGGCCTGGATCTAGGCTTGTTCCAGCCCAGTGGACTCAGTGACGAATGGATCCGCCAGGCGCAGGATGTGTTTTCCAGGATCAAACCCGCCACGACCCGGATGCCACTGCAACTGGTATTTCGCCAGGCGAAGAATGTCGGCCCGAACGCGTTTGCCTTGCCCAACGGAACCATCGTGGTCACCGACGCCATGCTGCACCATATCGCCGGCCCGGGCGGCGATATGAGCGGCTTCCGGGCTGACGAGCTGGCTGGCGTGCTGGCGCACGAGATTGGCCATGTGGAATATCGGCATTCCACGAAAAACCTGATCAGGAGTTCCCTGCTGGCGGTGATCTCGGGCACTTTGTTCGGCGATTTCAGCGCGGTGGCGGCGGGTGCGCCGCTGATGGTGCTGCAAGGGCAATATTCGCGCGAGATGGAAACTCAGGCCGACGACTACGCTGCAACCTTGCTGAAGCAGCGCGGCATCTCCCCATCGCATATGGCGGACCTGTTCGAGTCGCTGGAAAACAGCAACAAGCGCAATCCGGCCAACACGATGCCGAGTTGGATGCGATATGCCACGGACTACGTCGCCAGCCATCCGCCGACCAAGGACCGCATCGCCAGCTTGCGCCGGGCGGCGCAGCGTTAGCGGCGGCAATGGCGCTAACGCAAAGGGGCCAGCCTTTCCTTCAGAGGCAAGGGAAGCTGCCTGAGCACGAATGCGCGGCTGGTGTGCCAGAACGCGGATAGCAGAAGCAGCGCGGAGCCGATCACCAGCGCGGTGATGGCAAAGCTCAGGCTTACAACTCCGTAGCGCTCCAGCAGGCTGCTGAACGCGTATAGCACATAGGCTAGCGCGGAAACCATCAAGGCCCGGCGGTCTATGGAAAGGGAGATCAGCGCGATGCAAACGTACAGCGCCACCACGGCCAGCGCCTGCCCCAGGCTCGCCCGGCCTGTTGCCACGCCTAAGGCCGTAAACACCGGATGCACCAGCAGCGGTGCCGCCAGCAGGTGCAGCCAGAAAGCGGCGTCCGACCTGCGCGTGCGGCGCAAGGTGTCGCCAGCATCCCAGTACATGGCCAGCGCAAACACGGCGACGCCGGCAATCAGTGATACGGCGCTCATCCAGTTTCTCGATTCGGGCACGGCGGTATACAGCAGCGCCACCGCGCAAGCGAGCGCGGCGGCGGTTCCGGCGGCAACCGTGATAGGCACCTGGAAGCGCGCCCAGTGCAGCCAGGCTCCTGCTGCGGCGAGGACGGCGGCGGCCATGAGTCCGGTGTTGTTCTTGTTCAGAGCAAAGAGTATCGCCGCCACCAGGCCGCCTTCAAAAGCCAGGAGCAGTACGATGGCGGGCAACGCCATATGCCGCTTGCGAATGAAAAATTCGCCGAGCGCCCACGCCAATGCAGCCGCTGCCGCAGGCCCAAACCAGGGCTGGAAAGTTTGGCCTATCCAGTTTGCCGAGACCAGCAGGAGCAGGCAGGCGATGACGACGAAAATGTCGTTGAATCCGGTGACCAGGCGAAAGTGCTCTTCATCGACCGCCGGAACCTGATTCAGCCGCTCCACATGGGCGCGCAAGGCAGTCGCGGTTTCTTCCGTCAGGATGCCAGCATTAACGGCGGACCTCAGGTCTTCTTCGCTAATCATTTCCGGGGGCGCCTCATGCCGGGAGTGGGGATGCTGGCAATGTATTGCGGCTGGCGCACTCCGGATTTCTCCTGAATTCCTAGAATGCAGCATACCGCAATTTGTTTTCATTCTATCAATAAATGGATGCGTGTCAAACAGTAAATGAATGGCAGGCCTGCCGATGCGGAGCAGGATGGCCGGCGAGTTCGGCCATCATGAAAATGACAACGGAAAAAAGGGAGTAAACTCGGCAGTGGAGGCGATTGCCTTCGCCGTCCAGGTACAGCCTATGGAGCGTCGATGATGTCTACCCTAACCAATACCCATGTCACGCATTGGGGTTTGCGCGTGCTCGCCGCAGGCTTGCTGCTCGGCCTGGTTGCCTGCGCCACCCCGCAGCAACAGGCCGCCGCGACCATGCCCATCCCGCAACTGGCCGCCGACTGGCATCAGCACAGCCGGCCGCTGTTCAATCACGGGCCCGGCCTCAGTCCCGGCACCAACTCCTGGTGGGTGCCGGCCATCCTGCCGCGCGGCACCTACGAGGTCATCGGCCGGGTCGACGGCAAGCTTGAGCTGATTGACGGCTACCGCTTCGAGATCGATAGCGACTTCATGAAAGAAATCCGCCTGATGATCCCCTCGGGCTATACCGACGTTGAGGCGCTGGAAGAGAAATACATCGTGAATCCCAAGCGGGTGCATCGCTGATGGCGCGCCCGGCGTGCACTTTGTGCGATGCCGGAAAGCCTGAGTAATGATACCGCGCGGACCGTCGCACCGGCGTCAGTCCCGCGCGGCATCGATCGCCGCCGCAGCCGGGTATCACAGCTGCACCGTGCCGCCCAATCGCCAGACGTCATCCTCGCTCCAGCCCAGCTCAGCAAAATCCTCGGCGCGGTACTCGGCATCGCCGGCGCAGAAAAAATCATCCAGTTGCGGCGGCGGGACATTGGTTCCCGCCAGCATCGCGTGCACCTGGCCGCGATGGTGGATCTGGTGTTGGAACAGGTGCGCCAGCAGGCGGGTGCGGGTGTCGCGCTGCGCCTTGCCGGGGCGCTCTATCGTCACATAGCGACCCAGGTCTTCATCTTTTTGCTGCGCGCAATAGGCGATCAGCCTGCGGTCGGTCGCCGCCTGCGCCTGCTGCATCTCGGCGCCGGTGGCAAAGGGCTCGCGATTCTTGAAAAAGCTGCGGCAATCGGGGTTGGGCACTTCGCCGCGCAACTCGCGCTCCATTGCGTCGAGATAGAACCAGTCTACCGTCAGGATATGGCCGAGCGTCGCCCTGATGGTGGGAAAGAAGCTGGTGCGCGTTGCGGTGAATTCTTCCTGGCTTAGCTGGCCGCAGGCCTTCAGCAAGCGGTGGTTGGCCCACGCATTGTTGTAGGCCATGGTCAGGAAGTGGTGCGAGAGCGGCGATGTTGTGTGTGTCATGGTTCACGCAAAAGGAGGGTGAATTTTCAGGAAAATATCTTGTCAAATATAGCATGTCCGGCTCGGGGCACAAGGACGCAGTCGGAACCCGCATGCAGCAAATACGGTTGCCATCTATTGCGTTGAACGACATGGCTACCATATAGGGTAGTGGAACGATACCGGACGTACCGAAAAACGGTGCTTCAAATCAATTTATAGCAATCTTGCCCTAAGCGAGTAAGATGGGGCCAGGTGCCTAAAAAAGAATTTCGTCAAATAATTGTTATGCGACTGGCTTTTTCAGCAGCGAGCCGACTGCGGCGATGCATCGATATTTGCTGTCGCGTACCAGGTTTTGACCTGGATCAATACGGATCGGGGTAACACTAGCTATATTGACATTTGATTTGCAACACGTAAAAGAGGGGTAAATGGAAGATTCCTGTTCTCTGGCCTGGTGAACTTGCCATGGTGGGGCCTGGTCATCGTCGCTCTGGTGCTGACCCACATCACCATTGCATCGGTCACCATCTTCCTGCACCGGCATCAGGCGCACCGCGCGCTCGACCTGCATCCGGCCGTGAGCCATTTCTTCCGGCTATGGCTGTGGCTGACCACCGGCATGGTCACCAAGGAGTGGGCCGCGATCCATCGCAAGCACCACGCCAAATGCGAAACGGCCGACGATCCACATAGCCCGCAAGTGCACGGCATCAACCGCGTGCTGTGGGGCGGGGTGATCCTGTACGTTAAAGAAAGCCACAATGGGGATACCATGGAGCGCTATGGCCACGGCACTCCGGATGACTGGCTGGAGCGCAATGTCTACTCGCGCTACATGATACTCGGGCTGACCCTGATGGGCCTCGCCAACGTCATCCTGTTTGGCTTGTTGCCGGGTTTGCTGGTCCTGCTGACGCAAATCGTATGGATACCATTCTGGGCGGCGGGGGTGATCAACGGCGTCGGCCACTTCTGGGGCTATCGCCACTGGTCCACCGCAGATGCCAGCACCAATATCTTTCCCTGGGGCATACTGATCGGCGGCGAGGAGTTGCACAACAACCACCACGCCTATCCGACGTCGGCCAAGCTCTCCAGCAAATGGTATGAGTTCGACATAGGCTGGATGTATATCCGCATCCTGGAAACCTGCGGCCTCGCCAGGGTGAAACACGTCGCGCCGAAACCGCAATTTGCCGCGGCCAAGCATACGCTGGACCCCGACACTTTGCAGGCGGTGATCCGCTATCGCTATGATGTGCTGGCAAAATATGCGCAGTCGCTGAAGCGGACCTATGCAGAAGAGCTCGGCAAACTGCGCCTGCATTCGCCGACAGAGGCGCGCGCCTTGCAAACGATAAAGCCCTTGCTGGGGCTGGACGAAAAAATGCTGCATGAACTGGACCGCATCCGGCTGGCTGCAGCGCTGTCCAAATCGCAGGCGCTGCAAACAATGTATGCGATGCGCAATGAGCTGGCTGCGATATGGGGCCGCTCCACCGCCACCACGGAGCAACTGGTGAAGCAATTGCAAGACTGGTGCCACCGCGCGGAAGCCAGCGGGATCAAACCCCTGGTTGAGTTTTCTCAGCGCCTGCGCTGCTATGCCTGAATTCCCGGCATTCTCTATATCTTGAAACGGGCCGGCGCGCGATCAGCGTGCCGCCCCCGTCACTCCACGCCAGCCGCAAACTAATAAAAATCTAACCAATCCGGGGCATGTCTTCCGCTTGCCGGCTGCCGCCCTTTTAAACGTTAGTTAGCGCACAGATTTCTCTTTTGCAAAGGAGCAAAATTCGGTTCACTTGCTAGAACTCTTTGGAGTGGACACATCATGATTACATTAACGAATCGCTCTGCCTATACGGCGGCAATAGGCGCTTGTGTTTTTCTTGCTTTGTTATCAGGCTGCAATAAGAATCAGGATTCCGTTACCACTGCGCCGCCTATGACCGTAGGCATGCAGGTGGATGATTCCGTGATCACGGCCAAGGTAAGGGCGGCACTAATGCAGGATGAGCAAATCAAGAGCCTGGACATCAAGGTCACGACGAATAAGGGGCAAGTGATGCTTAGCGGGTTTGCCGATAGCCAGGCACAGATAGACCGCAGCGTCATGGCGGCGAAGGGCGTAGAAGGGGTTGTCGATGTCGACAACAAGCTGAGCCTGAAAGAGGGCCAGCAGACCGTCGGCAACAAGATCGACGATAGCGTGATTACGGCGCAGGTTAAATCGGCCATGCTGGCCGATCCCGACATGAAAAGCCTGGACGTTTCTGTCACGACCCAGAAAGGCGAGGTACAATTAAGCGGCTTCGTCGACAACAACAAACAGTTGACTCATGCCGTGGATGTTGCCAAGACTGTTGATGGAGTCGCCAGCGTAGTCAATCATATGAGCCTGAAGAAGTAAGCTTATGCCTCTCAGGCCTTTGCATCAGGAGCAGCCAGCAATGAATACTGAAAATACCGGACCGATTGCAAGGCCTGACAAGCCGCTTCCCCGCAAGAAGCACGACGAGGCCGGCAAAAAGAAAGCGCATGAGGAAGAGGCGCTGGATGAGGGGTTGGATGAAAGTTTTCCTGCCAGCGATCCTGTTGCCGTCACTATTTCCAGGTCTCCGAAAAAATCCGACTGACATGCCCGCGTTGGTGTTGGCGGTTTCATGCCTGGATGTTCCGGCAGGCGGATGCTGCCCGCCAGATCATGAGCAGGAACAATTCCAGCTCTGCTGCTCTTCTATACCGCTCCTCTATACATATTCCAGCCGAAACGCGCATGCGCCAGCGTTCTTGCTCCATACAAAAAGTTACATTAAACCATTTGATCGAATGCAAGTATTGAATGATGATGTAAAAACAACATTTTACAATTTTGTCATCAGTCAAATCATGAAAACTCTCCTGCCAGGGCTCTTGAGCCTCGCCTTCTCGGTCAACTGTTTGGCCCAATCGGCAGAGGTGCCGATTGATTTGCCCGTGGTCAAGGAGGGTGACTCCTGGACCTATCGCATTACCTCTGAGAGGGGCGCAAACGGCTGGGAGCAGAACCGCGACGAGATCATCGTGTCGCGCGTTACGTCGTCGAGCATTTACTTTGCCTCCAAGCGCAGCGGCTCGACGCAGCCGGCGAAAGAAGTATTTTCAGGAATGGACTGGAGCCGGGTGCGGGATGTGAATGGCAAGGAGACCGTGGTGAACAAACCGCTCTCGTTTCCATTGTCGCCTGGGAAAACCTGGGACGTGCAATACCTGGAATTGCATCCAAATAAAATGCATAAATCCGAACAGTGGAACAACAGGTTCAAAGTGATGGGCGTTGAAACAGTCGAAGTGCCGGCAGGGAAATTCAGGGCCATCAAGATTGAGTCGGAGGGGCGATGGACGGCCGAACTGGAGCCGGGGCAAGCGGTAGTGCAAAGTGCCCAGACCACGCCGGACCAAACCACGATGGTTACGCAACTGCAAAAGACGAATGCCGAACCGGTCGCAGGACGTACATACAAAGCGTTCTGGTATGCGCCGGAAGTCAAGCGCTGGGTGAAATCGGTTGAAGAGTATTACAGCAACAGCGGCGTGCGCAATGAGCGCTATACCGGGGAGCTGGAGTCGTACAAACTGAGCCAGTAGGCTAACCAAGGCAGCCCGTGCGGCTTGGCGATGCCAGGCATCAGGTGCCCAAGGCACGGGAAAAATATCGGGCCTGCAAACAACGCGCGGCCCGTTTGTGCGCCTGCTCCCATTTCAATCCCGGGAGCGGTTTTTATCCTATGGCTTAGCTGCCTGTCCTGTCATAGCCTGTCCCTGACCGACGGGCGGCGAGTGCCGTAGCGGCTGGTATCCTCCGAAAGGTCTTTCGGCGTATTGCCGTCGTCGTCCCTGGCGGTAATCGGTGCGCCGGCTGCCAGCAGGGTCTCGATCACCGCATCGGTATCGCGGGCCTTGGCGGCCAGGTGCAGCGGCGTCTTGCCGCTCTTGTCCTTGTCGTACACCGATGCGCCGCCGGCCAGCAAAGCGACTACGGCGTCGTTGCGGCCCTCTTTGGCGGCCTGGTGCAGGGCGGTGCGGCCGCTGCTGTCGACGGCGCTGATGTTGGCGCCGGCAGCAACCAGCGCCGGTATCGATTTGGGCGACGCATAGTGGATAGGTTGCCGGCCAAGCAGATCGACGTCGTCGATCTTCAAGCCCTTGGATGCGAACAGCGACAAGGTGCGCTCATCCAGATCGCCTGCCGCCGCAATATGCAGCAGCGTCCTGCCGTCGCTGGTGCGTTCGGTCGGATTCAGCCCAAAGCTGAGCAGATAGACCATCCTGTCATATTGCGGCAATCTGGCGGCCCGTTGCAACAGGCTCATGTCTTTCATCACGCCGATATTTTTGGGGTCGGCGCCGTGGGCAACCATCCATTTCATCGCCGCCAGGGAGATGCTGGGGGCGGCGTCGTACAACAGGCGGTCCATGCGCTCGGGCCCGATCTTCCTGGCCACATCCGAGATGTCCTGGTAAGAATTGTCCGTCAGGCCATTTTCATAAAACAGGTTGTACAATTCGGCTTTCATCGGCGCCAGCGCCTGTTGCGCGCGGCGATGCGTCGTACACCATCCCAGCAGCAACGCCAGCAGGACGACGCCCGCAATCCGGGCGCGCCACAGCATCCTGGACTTCTCTCCACTCATCCCACATCCCTTTTAATCAATATATTGTGTTGCATCTCTGACAGCTATTATACGCAGCAGAGTGCGGCTGCAAAGCCATATCGAGGGACACCGATGCAAAAAATATCATGCAACAACAAATGACCGATAAAGTGTTGATTAATACGCCGGCAATAGTGCCAAAACGCTGCGACTTACTTTATAGTGTCAAACTATAAATCTTATTGAATTCCTGACACTACCATCCAATGAACATCCTAACGTTTTTCCGGGGCCTGGCTTTCGCCGCCGCCCTCAGCCCCCTGGTCAGCCTGGCCGGAGTTAACAAGTGCACGGACGCTGCCGGAATCGTCACCTATTCCGATCAGCCTTGCCAGGCAAAAGAGGGGCAAAAGACAGCCGAGGTGAAGAACTCGCAAGCCTTTGCAGCGATTGCCGCGCGCGAAGACGACAAGAAAATTGCCCAGGCTTGTCGCGCGCTGGCGGATCGCAGATCACGTTGCCGGATAGCCATCGATTACATGCTCAATACGGCCTTCAACACCCATTGCGAAGGTCCGATGAAGCGCGACGCCAGCGACCAGATGCGGGATCAGCGCATCAATATGCGCCGCGATCGCTATAACCGCAACTATCGTGACGATGCGGATAATGACAAAACTGAACCCAGCCTGCAATGCGAAACCCTGCAAGCCAATATGTGGAAGTTCGTCAAGGAAAAATTCAGCTCGGCCATGATCGCGGAAGACATCAAGGCGATAGATTACCGCCTGGCTGCCGTCAACCCCGACAGGCGCGATACCTACAACGGGAAGATCCGGCACACTGGCGATTGATCATCACGTCAGCCGCATGACCTGCAGCAGCGCGGCGCGACTTTTGCAGGCACAGGCACCGTCTATACAGACGGCCCTGCCTTGACGTTTGCGGCGCAAGTGGCAGCTGATTACGTCCGGTTAATGGAAACTCCGCCATCGACCATCAGCGTCGAACCCGTCGTGAAACTCGATGCATCGGATGCCAGGTAGAGCGCCGAGCGTGCAATCTCCTCCGGCAGCGCAAGACGCTTTAGTGCGTGCAGCCCTTCGACAAAGGCGCGGGCTTCCGGCGTATTGGTGACGGCGCGGCCCATCGGCGTATCTGTTCCGCCAGGCAGAAGAGCATTGGCCCGGATTCCATGCGAACCATATTCAACAGCGATCACTTGCATCAGACCGATCAATCCGGCCTTGCTGGCCGCATAGGCACCCATCCCCGGGAAGCCGACTGTGTGGCCGACAAAGGTAGATGTGAATATGATTGACCCACCGCCCCGCTTTACCATTGCTGGAATTTGATGTCGCGCGCCAAGGAAGGCGCTGGTCAGGTTTGTGTCGAGGATTGCATTCCAGGCATCCACTGAAATATCCGGAACCGATGCACTTTCCCCTGTCGCACCGGCATTGTTGAAGGCAATATCGAGTCCCCCATAGTGACCGACCGCAATCTCCACCAATGCATGGGCAAGTTTCTCGTCTCGGATGTCTCCGGCGATCGCAATCGCTTCGCCTCCGTTATTTTCGATCTCGGAAACGAGCGAGTCCAGTTCAGCTTGACGGCGCGCCGTCACGACGACTTTCGCTCCCTCCTTGGCGAATAATTTCGCCGCCTCGTATCCAATGCCTGAGCTTGCACCAGTGATAATCGCAACTTTTCCTGACAGCTGATTCATTTTCTTATCCTCATATAAGTTTGATTTCGACTTGCCAGCATAGTCAACAAATTCCTACCGTTCTATCCGTTTCTTGCGGTCAAATTCAACGGCCGTATTTGCCATGGGGGCAGGGCTCATGCACACGATTCGCAAGAATCTCCGCAGCGTACAACGATGCAAAACATGCAAGCCGGCGCGCACGCTGACCGCATGTGCAGCGCCGTCGTTGCGCCATCATTAGCTGTTCGCTAAAAAGCCGGCGGGTGCAAATTCCTGATGTAAAAACAGTAAAAGCGTAGAAAAAAACTTACTCCGTTTAACCCCTTTTTACTCTCCTTACATTCTTTGCCCGGCTGATACTTAACGTGCCAATACGTTACAAATATTCCGAAAAAGCCCCTCTATTCTCGAGATTGAAACGCCGTTAAAAAAAATGATTCGGTATACAGTGATCAAGGCCCATCTGGAGCTACAGAATTCAACTTTTAACAGGGAAACCAATGACGATCTCCTCTATCAGCGGAAGTAATTCTTCCATTTACAGTACGCAGCTATCCGGCATCTCGTCTGTCAACTCCGGTACGGATTCGGACGGCGACCGCGACGGCAGCCGCGTTTCCCGCGCCGGCGGCGGGCGATTTGCGGATGCCATACAAAATGCGCTGTCGCAAATTGGCGTATCCTCGAACTCGGACTCGGCCGGGACCGCAAATACATCCAGTGCAACCAGTAGTTCCGGCACCTCGGATGCTGCTTCTGCGCAAGACCCGCAGCAAGCGCTGGCGGCTTTCGCGCAAAACCTGTTTGCGGCGCTGCAAGCGCAGTCGAGCGGACAGGCAAGCTCGTCCAATGGCTCAACGGCAAGCTCAAGCGCTTCCGGCAGCAGCGCCGTCAGCGGCGCATCCGGCAGCGGCGGCGGGCATCACCATCATCACGGCGGCGGTGTAAGCAAGCTGGAGGGCGGTTTGCAAAACCTGATCCAGCAACTGTCTTCCTCGTCCGGCCAGGGTGCGACGGGCTCCGGCACTTCGGATTCGAGTTCTTCCAGTTCCGCAAATTCTTCGCTGGATGCGCTTCAGCAAAGCTTCAATAATCTGTTGTCTGCCGATGGCGCATCCGGCAGCAAGGCGACATTGAGCAACTTCCTGCAATCGCTGTCGCAAAATCTGCAAGGCGCTCCGGCTACCGGGAACGTCGTCAGCACCAAGGTGTAGGAGGCGCAGCGCGCCGTCCTTTCTCAGGATGGGGCACGCCAGGGGCATCTCGCCGCGGCGGCCCCGGAGAGAGGCGTCATTTCCGTACACTCGATTCCGCCGCGCAGTGCGCCACGCACTGCATAGCGAGCGCCATCCGGCTTGAAGTCGGGCGCGCTCGCTGTATCCGATATTTCATCCTCCACGGCCGATTCGCTTACAATCCGTCCATTCCTCGCGCGCTGCGCGAATCCCCGCTTCGGTAGATGGTAAAAACGCACTATGAAAATCCTGCTGGTCGAAGACGACCCCATGATAGGAGAAAATATCCAGATCGCGCTGGAGGGCGAAGCCATCCTGGTGGATTGGCTGACAGACGGCGTCGCAGCTGAAAACGCGCTTCGCCTGCACAGTTACGACGCGCTGTTGCTGGACCTGGGTTTGCCGCAAAGGGAGGGCATCGACATCCTGCGCGAACTGCGGGCCAGGGGCGATGGCCTCCCTGTACTGATCATGACCGCCAGGGATACGGTGCCGCAGCGCGTGCTCGGCCTGCAAAGCGGCGCCGACGATTACCTGGTGAAACCGTTTGACCTGGATGAATTGATCGCCAGGATACACGCGCTGGTCAGGCGCTCGCGCGGTCGCGTGGAGCCTTTGTACAAGAACGGCGGCGTTGTCATCAATGCCATCACCAAGGAGGTCAGCAATGAGCGCGGGCAAGTCATCCTGTCTTCGCGCGAGTGGGCGATACTGGATGCGCTGATCGCTCGCCCCGGCGCTATCCTTTCGCGCAGCCAGCTGGAGGAGCGGCTGTTCGGATGGTCGGGCGAGGTGGAGAGTAATGCAGTGGAAGTGTATATCCACGGCTTGCGCAAAAAACTGGGCCAAAAATTCATCGTCAATGTGCGCGGAGTCGGCTACATGGTCGAGAAGTCATGATGAAATCCCTGCGGGTCCGGCTGATCCTGTTGTTCGGCGTCGCCATTGTTGCGGCGGCGGCGCTGCAGTTCGCCACCTCCTTCCAGGCAGCGATGCGGGAGGCCAACAAGCTTTTCGACTACCACATGCAGCAGCTGGTGCTGGCCCTGCAGGACCGGGACTTCGACCTGGCCGAATGGAATTCCCTGCCGGGGATCGAGGGCAACGATTTCGATTTTGTGGTCCAGGTGTGGTCGGCGGACGGCATGCAGGTCTACCAGTCGCGCCGCTACAGTTCGCTGCCCAAGCAGGCCGGTGTCGGCTATTCGACGGTGACGCTGGATAATGGCGACTGGCGCGTCTATACGGTGCAGGAGCACAAGCGCGTGGTGCAGGTTGCGCAAAAGATCCGCGCCCGGCGCGATCGTGCGATCACGCTGGCTTTCAGCGCGCTATGGCCGGTGATACCGGTCTCCCTGCTGCTGTTTGCGGTTGCCTGGTGGGTCGTCACTTCCGCGCTTGCCCCGCTGAACCGGATAGGGCAGGAGCTGGCGGACCGTAGCGCGGATTCGATGGAGCCGGTGTCCGATGCGGGCGTGCCGCAAGAAGTGTCGCTGCTGGTGACGGAGCTCAATTCGCTGCTGGCGCGCACCGCACAGGCATTGCAGTCGCAGCAGCGCTTTGTCGCCGACGCCGCCCATGAATTGCGTTCGCCGATTACGGCGCTCAGGCTGCAGGTGCAAACCCTGGCCAGGTCCAGGGACGAGCTGGCCCTGGACCT
>Ga0210384_10006568_pt1 | contig 12382 bp, 16 predicted proteins | sample IncBWH2MmetaG_FD_160574 | JGI IMG/M metagenome (GOLD analysis project Ga0210384, IMG submission 160574) | Forest soil microbial communities from Barre Woods Harvard Forest LTER site, Petersham, Massachusetts, United States - Inc-BW-H-2-M | ecosystem: Environmental > Terrestrial > Soil >... | reverse complement strand
TGTGGGACGCGGATGGCAACGAGTACATCGATTACATCGGCTCTTGGGGACCTCTGATCCTCGGCCATGCGGCACCCGCCGTGATTGAAGCCATCTTCAACGCGGCCTGCAATGGGACCAGCTTCGGCGCTTCCACGCCCGCTGAAGCCGATCTCGCGGAAATTATCCTGTCGGCATTTCCGGGCATGCAGAAAGTGCGCTTTGTCAACTCTGGTACCGAAGCCACCATGTCCGCTATCCGTCTGGCCCGCGCGTCCACCAAGCGTAAGTACATCGTGAAGTTTGAAGGCTGTTATCACGGGCACGCAGACGCTCTGCTGGTGAAAGCCGGTTCTGGAGTAGCTACTCTCGGGATCCCGGGATCGGCAGGTGTGCCGGAAGAGTTCACTCAGTTCACACTAGCCTTGCCCTTCAATGACATCGACGCAGTCGAGTTGGCATTCTCCAAGTACAAACATCAGATCGCCTGCGTAATCGTCGAGCCGGTTGTGGGCAACATGGGGTGCGTCCCCGGCTCTGGCGGATATTTGGCGGCGCTGCGGCTGATCACTCAGCGCGAAAATGCGGTCCTCATCTTTGATGAAGTGATGACCGGATTCCGCCTCGCCTTCGGGGGAGCCCAGGAGCTCTACGGGATTCGCCCTGATCTGACGACAATGGGGAAGATTATCGGCGGTGGGCTGCCGGTCGGCGCTTACGGAGGCGCGAACGAGATCATGGATTTGGTGGCACCGCTCGGCCCCATGTATCAGGCTGGCACCTTATCGGGAAATCCTTTGGCAATGGCCGCGGGGCTGGCGACGTTGCGTCATCTGCAAGAGCACAAGCAGGAGATCTATCCTCGCCTGGATAAGCTTGCCGGAGAATTGGTTGAGGGAGTCGCCGCGGCCGCCCAGGAAGCGGGCGTACCCGTCTCTCCCGGTCGCGTAGGTTCGATGTTCACCTGGTTCTTCACCGCCGGCCCAGTGACCGATTGGAATTCAGCCTCGAAGTCCGATACCGAAGCCTTCGGCCGGTTCTTCCGAGCCATGCTGGACAACGGAGTTTATCTGCCGCCGTCGCAGTATGAAGCCGGGTTCCTCAGCACGGCGCACACGGAAGAAGACATTCGCAAAACGATTGCCGCAGCCAAGAAGGCGTTTGCCCTGGCACGTGCGGGCTCAGCCGGTAACTGACGGCTGATGGCTGCCTGCTTTCTCCATCATCTCCGGAACAGTGAGGAACTCGTATCCTTCTGACTTATGGCGTGCGATGAGGTGGTCTGTTGCGATCACGGTTCGCGAACGGTCTGTCCCGAAAGCGTGATGCCCGCCGTCATGCAGCAAAATCACATTGCCACCGTGGACTCCTCTCGTGACTTTGCGTTCAATGTACTCTGCCGAAGTCGCGTTCCAGTCGTACCCAGTTACGTTCCACATCACAGGCAGAAGTCCTAGTCCCCGAACCACTCGCAGGGTGATCGGTCTGCGCCCGCCGAAGGGTGGACGGAACAAATTCGAATGCTCGCCCACAGCATCAGTAATCGCCTCACGGCACTGCAGGATTTCTTCCTTCACCTGGCTGGCAGACTTGAAAATCAGTCGCGGATGGGTGAAAGTGTGGTTTCCGATGACATGCCCAGCCCGGACCAGTTCGCGAGCGATGTCGGGCCTCTGTTTTACGTAGCGGCCGATGAGGAAGAATGTGGCCCGCACCCCACGCTTGGCCAGGACCTCCAGCAGACGGAGAGTGTGAGGATCATTCGGGCCGTCGTCGTAGGTGAGCGCGAGTTGCTTTGTTCCAGCCTTTAATCCAGTAAAGGTCCTTCCATACCATTGGCCTGTGGGTGCTGTCGACTGATATCCCGCGGCGCCCATCGCCGCGGCGGCAGCCGCCGCGCCTAAAATAGCTCGCAACATGACGAGGCGATTGTAAATGCACTGCAGATTGGAGATTGTAGATTTCAATCAAGGTCTGAAATCTGAAATCCGCCGCTGTTAACCTTTCTCGCAATTGCCTCGCAGCCCGAAGCAATATATCCTGCCATGCGAAGCCCTCGATCCCATGGCCAATCTTTTTGAACTGCCCCGCTACATTGCAGTGGAAGGTCCCATACGAGTCGGTAAGAGCACGTTGGCGCGCGTGCTGGCCGAGCGCCTGAACGCCCAGCGCGTCATGGAGGCGGAGGACAACCCCTTTCTGCACGCCTTTTATCAGGGGGAGCCGGGAGCCGGTTTTCAGGCGCAGTTTGCTTTCCTGATCCGACGCTTCGAGCAGCTCCACGGGCTCGACTTGGGTCCACGCTCGCAGAAGACGATCGTTACCGACTTCATCTTCGAAAAAGACAAGCTTTTCGCCTGCTTGAACCTCACCGACCAGGAACTCGACACCTACAATCGCTACTACAACTATTTCCATGAACAACTCCCTACTCCCGACCTGGTGATCTACCTGCAAGCTACCCCCGAGGTGCTGAAGAAGCGTCTGAAAAAAAAGAATGCGCCGGGAGAGAAGGCGATCAACGAGGATTATCTCGAGGAAGTGATCAAGGCCTACGAACACTTCTTCTTTCACTACACGTCGTCCGACCTGCTGATCGTGAATACCTCGGAAATAGACTTCGTCGAGCGCAACGAAGATTTGCAGGAGCTGCTGCGAAAAGTCTCGGCTCCAATCAAGGGCACCCAGTATTTCCTGCCGCTTGGAAGCCGGGAAGCGGCCTCAGCGTAGGACTTGCGTGGGGACAGGCGACCCCGGCTTTCCGGTCGAGCGTAGTTCGACAGTCACACACCTGCGGGAGCGGCCCCCGCTGCTCACATACGCTGGTTTCTCACTTGCAGGTTCGCGGTCAAGTTATTACAATTGTAATAACACAGGAGTAGTTCATGATTGAGCTCAAGGTCCGCAGGTTCGGCAATTCGCTGGGCGTGGTGTTGCCAAAGGAGGTCATCAACCGTCTGCGCACCGATGACGGCGAACGGCTGTTTCTGATTGAAGAGGCGGAGGGTGGTTACCGGCTGACGCCCTACGATCCGGCGTTCGAGAAGAAAATGAAAAAGGCCGAGGAAATTATGGGCCGCTATCGCAACACACTGCGCGCCCTGGCAAAATGAAAAGAAACAAGCCGGTCTGGATCGAAGAGCGCGACGCCCTCGCGATTCACGACCGGCTTTTGGCCGACCATGGCGGTCCCCCAGGATTGCGCGATGAAGGGCTTCTGCAATCCGCTTTGGCGCGCCCCCTCCAACACCACGCTTATGCCGACTCCCCGGACGTGGTCGAGATGGCTGCCCTGTATACCACTGGCCTTGTCCGGAACCATCCTTTTGTCGATGGCAACAAGCGAGCGGGATTTGTAGTCGGTATCCTGTTCCTGGAACTCAACGGCTTCAGATTCATTGCAAGCGAGGAGGACGCAACCCAGGCGGTTTTGAGCCTTGCGTCGGGCACGCTCGATGAGGCCGCATACACGGCGTGGCTGCGGGCCAACAGCAAACGGACCAGGCGGTAAAACAGAGGACCGGAAAATTCGAAGCCCATGCCAATCAATGTTTTCGTCCGCGCCGGCTCCGGCCGAGCATCCGTGGATCATAACGAAGCGGCTCCGGCGGATGCAGCACGATCTGCTGATACTCCGGATGCCGCGGATTGATCAGCCAGTTATGTTCATTCACGGCCAGCGCCGAAGGCACTAACAACACACAGCTCTCTGCTCTTTTCACGAAGTCATCGCCAATCTTTGCGATGTCCGGAGGGGCGGGAGTTTCTCGCCAATGCGCCGGCAGCTCGTTGGCTTTCACCTGTTCGCGGGAGACGCTGTCAGGGACATGCGCCGTGGCCAGAACCAGGTCGTCCGGAGGGTCGTCGGGATCAAGGTGAACAAAATATTCCAACATGGCCAGCGATTGGTGTTCGGAGGCATAAGCCAGGCGCGTTCCCAGGCTTGACCATCGCCCGCCGTATCGATACGAGCCTTCTCCGTCGAATGGTGTGCGAGCATAGGCAGCGCGCAGCACGCGAAAGACACGGGTCAACTAATCCCGCCGTAGGCAATGCGGCCGAGAAGGTTTTCCACCTGGCGCGCACCCAGTTCAGTGTCAATCGCGGCGATAGGCGCCAGCCCACCCAAAGCATGGTTAGCACGCTTAAGCCACCGGTTCGCACGAGCCTCGTCCCCCAGGCTCTCGCGAGCCAACGCCAGCACTCGCGCCATTCGATACAAGCGGTCCGATTCAAACCGGGCAAGTCGGCCGCGCCGGCGCCGTTGCAGACTGCGAGTGGAGAGATCCAGGGCGTGGGCCAACTCTTTCAGGGTCAAGCCCGAGGCTTGCATGAGTTCTTCCAGCACAGCGTGGGGAAACCCTTCCCGAATCGCCTCTCGCATATCGCGGTCGCTCGCGAGAGCCCGCCCCAAGGCGCGCTCCCCGCCCAGTTCTCGTAATACCGCACGAAATTCATTCGCCATTTGTCTTCAATTGTAGCGCCAAATGGCACGCAGAGCAAGGATTATTGAGAGAAAGCCTGTGACCTCTTTCCTGCGTCCGGCTCGAAATGCCGCCGTAAAGGCCTACTTCTCATGCCGCGGCAATGAGTAAAGCAGTAGCTTGCTGACTTTCGCAAACTCCGGATCGGCGGTGACGAGCCAGGCGTTGCGCTCGATCGCCAATTCGGCGGCGAATGCGTCGGCATAGCCCAGAGCGTGTTTTTCCTTCAGCGCACCAGCGCGGGAGGCTCGCTCCCGATCCACCGCAACGACAGCGATCGGCATCTCCTGCAACTTCGCCTCGGCTTCCCACGCCCTCGCCTCGCCGTGCCGTCGCCACGCGATGTAGAAGACTTCACCCCAATTTACGGCGGACATCAACAAGGGCAGATCTTGTCCCAAGGCCTCGCCCAGCAATCGCTGCACTTTTTCCGCAACAATCGGCCGCCCCTCAAATAGGCCGATCAGAGCGTTGGCGTCGAGCACGTAGCGGCGTGCGCTACCGCGAGCGCGCGGGGACATTACTTCTCTCTCCTGCGCTCGCGTTCTCGCTCCAGGAATGACTCTTCGAACATAGAAGGTTCGCCTGGTTTCGGCTTCAGAAATCCCCTGATCTCGTTCAGCCGGCACTTAGTGATCGGAGTAAGTACCAGCTTGCCCCGCTCTTCGCTCCAGGTTGCTGGGGTGCCCTTTGCAAGCCCCAAGCGCTCACGAAGTTCGGCTGGAATGACAACCTGGCCCTTGGAACTGACCGTCGTACGATATGCTCGCATTGACGTATCTTACCATAATGTAAGACGAGTGGACACCGTCTTACATCGCCAAAACGACTCTCGACCTGCGAACCTCTTTGCGTCTAGAATGGTCCGAGCATCATCAAAGGTGCATACAGGCTCTATCTGCCGAAGGGCGGAGGGGCACTGGAGGACATCGTGAGTCACGCTCCTATTGGCGAACCTCGCCAAAAGATCACCGTCGCGTCTCTTCGAGAAAAGAAACTTCACCACGAGCCTATCACTTGTCTGACGGCGTACGACTATGCCAGCGCGCGCCTGGTCGACGAAGCTGCAATCGACGTCGTTCTGGTGGGCGACTCGCTGGCCCAGACCATGCTGGGCTACGAGAACACTCTCTCCATCACCGTGGAAGAAATGCTGCATCATGCACGTGCCGTCAGGCGCGGGGTGAAAAATGCCCTCCTGGTCGTGGACATGCCCTATGGCTCCTATCACGTGGGCGCGGATGACGCCGTACGCAATGCGGCAACATTCGTGAAAGAAGCTGGAGTCGAAGTGGTGAAGATTGAAGGCGGCGAGAAGCGGGCCGACCTGATCCGCCGCATCATCGATGCCGAAATTCCCGTGGCTGGCCACATCGGGCTGACGCCTCAATCGGTAAACGTAATGAGCGGCTACAAGGTGCAGGGCAAATCGCTGACCGCAATCGAACAACTCATGCGCGATGCGGTGGCGCTCGATCGGGCTGGCGTAGCTTTCATTGTTCTGGAAGGCATCCCGCGCGAAGTAGCGGCCATGATTACGGCGGAAGTCGAAACTCCCACAATCGGCATCGGCGCCGGACCTGACTGCGATGGACAAGTGCTCGTGTTCCACGACATTCTGAACCTGGCCTTTGCTCCACCTGCCAAGTTCGTGCGGCGCTATGGCGATGCCGGCGCGCTCATCACCCATGCGACGCAGCAGTTCCGCGCAGATGTGATCTCGCATCAGTATCCGTCAGATAGCGAGTCTTACCATCTTCCGAAAGAAACGCGTGCCGCCCTGGAAACGGTGCTGGATCGCAAGCGGGCAATGCGGCGTTGAGAGGTCAAAGCGGCTAGGCTGAGCCCAGCGCCAAGGTTCAGCCAGGGCCGTCTTACGCATTCCTTTTCTTGATGAACGTCACTCACACGATCCATGAAATGCGGTCGGCTTCTCGCGCGGCCCGCGTCGCCGGTGGATGCCTAGGCCTCGTACCCACCATGGGTGCCCTTCACGAAGGTCATCTCTCGCTGGTGCGCGCAGCCAAGGAGCAATGCGACGCTGTGGCCGTCTCGATCTTCGTAAATCCTCTCCAGTTTGGACCAAAGGAGGATTTTGCTAAATATCCGCGCACCTTCGAGCGCGATTGCGAACTGCTGGAAAAAGAAGCTGTGGATTTTCTCTTCGCGCCTGCCGCGGAAGAAATGTTTCCCCATAGAGCGGTCACTTACGTCACGGTGGAGGGTCTTAGCGAAAGGCTTTGCGGCCGCTCTCGCCCTGGACACTTTCGTGGAGTAACTACGGTGGTTTCGAAACTCTTCCACATCGTAGAACCGGATGCTGCCTTCTTCGGACAGAAAGACGCCGCCCAGGCTGCGATCATCCGTCGCATGGTTCGCGATCTCAACTTCCCTGTTGAAATCGTGGTCGGCCCTATCGTGCGCGAGCCGGATGGCTTGGCCATGAGTTCACGTAACGCATATCTCGACCCACAACAACGCAAGGCGGCGCTAGTGTTATTTCGGGCCCTTGCCGAAGTGCGGAACCGGTTCGACCAGGGGGAGCGCAACGCCGGCAAGTTGATTGCGGCGGGGAAGCAGGAGTTTACGAAGGAAGCCGCCGTCCGCCTGGACTATTTGGAAATTGTGGATCCGGAGACGCTGGAACCGCGGTTGAGTGTTTCGGATAGGTCGCTAATAGCCGTGGCGGGGTTCGTCGGTTCAACCCGCCTGATCGACAATATTTTGCTTCCACAGTAACTCTCTCCAGAGTCCTCAAACACGAGAAATGAACTCGTTTCCTGCAATCAAGAACCGCAGCGGACGCTTGGCGGCCTTCGTAATCCCGATCCGGACCGTGTTCCGAACTCGCGGAGACGGGTAGCTATCAGCTGTAATGAACAGATCTGAGTCAGCACCGGTCAGATCTTTGGCGTTGTCTCGCATTCTCGTGATCCCAAACGCCTCAGCCAAGCGGCCCGGCCCACTGGTGAGTTTTCGCAGATCGCGAGTGTTGCTTGGTCTCCCGTCGAGAAAGATCCCCCTCGCCCGCGCCATTTCCTTGATCCCAAGTAACGGTTCCAGCGCGCGGAAGAGCACGCCACCGGCCTCTCCATCAGGCAAACAAGAGACGTTAAAGCAATAGTGGTTGCCGTAAATAAAATACACATAGGAATGCCCGGGAGGACCGAACAGTACGGCGTTGCGCAGTGTACGTCCGGCAGCGGAATGCGCGGCTGGATCATTCAATCCCAGGTAGGCTTCGACCTCGACGATCCTCCCGGCTAGAAGTTTCTTGCCTTCTCGCCGTACCAGCACTTTGCCCAGCAGCTCACGGCTTACGATTCGTGGATCGCGAGCATAAAAGTCGCGTGGCAGCGGAGTTCGGAGCTTGTCTTCCATCGTCATGAATCTTGTCGTACCCATCGTTTGAAACACAACAAATCCCAGCGAAGACCTGATGGTGCACTGTACTTTCGGAACGGGGTCCAGCTCTGAAGTCCCTGCTATTCTAAGCCGCAAAACGCCACTCAAAGTTGTCACGACGAATCAATCTTAAAAAGGAGTATTTATGCTTGGGAGACCGCTGAAGATCGCTTCAATTCTATTGCTGCTGGGGATGTTTGCTGGGGCGGAAACCATTCCGGCTGGCACTCACTTCACCGTTCGTACGGACTCGCAGATCAGTTCCGGAACCGCGAAGACAGGCGAAAGCTTTAACGCCAACTTGGCCAATGACCTGATCGCCAATGGCAAAGTCCTGGCGAAGGCAGGCGCACCGGCAAGGGGCAAGGTGACCTACGCCAAATCCAGCGGCCGTTTGCATGATCCGGGGGAGCTGACACTGCGGCTCACTTCGGTAGAGATCAATGGCAAGATGATCCCAATCTCAACCAGCGGGTTCCATGCCAAGGGCAAGAGCCACACCAAAAGTAACGTTACCAAGATCGGCGGCGGCGCGGCGGCCGGTGCGCTAATTGGCGCTCTCGCCGGAGGCGGCAAGGGTGCCGCGATCGGGGCCGGCGTGGGTGCAGGCGCCGGCACAGGTGTGGCAGCTGCCACGGGCAAAGAAGAGGCCGTAGTACACGCCGAGACCGCTTTGACGTTTGCGACGACGACAGCAGTCAAGGTAAAGTAGTCAAACCTATGGGTGGCGGGTTGGCGACCCGCCACGCACGGCTCGCGGGCCCCAGCGTACCTACGCCGCACCCTTCTGAGCTTGTTTTAGGTACGCCAGCACCTCTTCCGCATGCCCTTCCGGCTTCACTTTTTGGAAGATGTGCTTGATCTTTCCGTCCGGCCCGATGATAAACGTCGTTCGCGCCACACCCATCACTTTCTTCCCATACATGTTCTTTTCCTGGATCACGCCAAAGGCATTGCCCACTTTCTTGTCAGCGTCGCCCAGCAGAGTAAACGGCAGGCTGTACTTCTCCTCGAACTTTTTCTGCGCCTTGGGCTGGTCCGGCGAGATGCCCAGGATTACCGCGCCGCTATTCTGAATCTTCCGGTAGGAGTCGCGGAACTCACAGGCTTCAACGGTGCAGCCCGGGGTATCCGCCCGAGGATAGAAATAGAGAACAACGTACTTGCCACGAAAGTCCTTCAGCGAAATCTCTTTACCATTCTGATCAGGCAAAGTGAACTCGGGGGCTTTATCATTGATATTAACGTTAAGAGAATCCATGGTCATGTCTCCTGTCAGCTCTACGTTATATCGCACTGCCTGGTGGGTAGTCATCCTGGCTGGCTTGTCTTTAATTCCATTTCAAATTCTGCCTGGTCAGCTCGCCCGTCGTGAAGCCGCGCCCCGCGGACCCCGCGCCCTGGGACTACTCGAATTGGCTGCGAATGGCAAGGCCCACCTTATCCCGGTCGTAATTATGGACGAGGGCAGGTTCTACGATGCCAGCGCCTATAAGGCTTCGCCCGTGCCCATGGCGCTGGAGTGGGGCACAGTCTATGAGGCAGTGCGAACGGGCGTCTCCGAAGGATTGTTCACGGTAACCGCTGTTTTCCGCGGGAAAAACACGTGGATCGGCGACGGCAAATGGCAGTCCGCATCCGAGATTGCCGCCGCGGTAGCCAAGAAACCGGCAGCAGCCTCAAAGCCGCTCGAGGATAAGGACACTCCTCCGGTGTTGCGGCGGTCAAATTCAGAGAAACCGAAGTCTCCAGAACCGCCGTCACCTCAGGCGACCCCGCAATCTACATCCACTGGAACTCCTCCACCTGGTTCGGCCCCAAGCTCGCCGGCGTCCTCGGCTCCGCCGCCGCCCACGGCTTCCACCCCAACCACCACCGATCCGTTTGAAAATGACCCCAACCGGCCAATGCTACGTCGCGGAAAACCGGCTCCAAGGGCGGTCGAACAAGACTTCAGCACATCGCCCGCCAAGACGCCGCCTCCCGCTCTCACCGGATCGGTCCAGCTCATTCCAGCAATCTCGGACGCTGCTGGCCCTGATCCGCGTCCTTATGCCTACAGCCTCAAACCGGAAGAGGAGGAGAAATTCCGTGCTCGGATGCTGGTATTAGCGGCGGACGAAGTCCGTGCTAGATCCCGGCAGGTAGCGGCTGAGACTGTCGGAGCCACGGGATCAGCCGGGAGTTCTTCCCGCCCGGGCAAGGCGCTCGCTGGCAAAGGTCCGCAGCCCTCCTTCGAGAATGTGCAACTGCGAGTATTCGATCTTTCCAACAGCAACGAGCCCGTCCTGGTTCTGACGACGCAAGCCCGCATGCCGGAAGTCGCGAAGGCAGCCAGTTCCGATCTTCAGTATTACGTCACTGTAGTAGCTCGGAACGATCTGTATGGCGAGCTTCACAAAGCTTTTTCCAACGTGACCGATAGCCAGCACTTGGACGTCTCGCCGCGATTTGATCTGATCGATGCCGTGGATGTTGACGGTGATGGACGCGGCGAGCTGCTGTTTCGTCAAAACTCGGACGCCGGCACCGCCTTCGTTGTGTATCGCGTCATAGGAGATCGGTTGTGGCCACTATTTCAGGGGACGCCCGGACCGGGAACGATTAACTGAAGGAGCTTTGATGGTCCGCGATAGCTCGTTCGGACCCGAGCAGGCTGCAGAAAACTCTGGTTTTGGGTGGCGCAGCGCTTTTAGCGCTGCGATAACTGCTCTCCAATGAGCACGGCTTTAGCCGTGGGGTATCTAACCCCGACTCTTTCCCGCTGCCAGCTGATCATGCTCAATCGTCACCTCTGCGTCATCACCAGCTCGCCGTTCTCTACCTTAATGCCGCCCACATTGTCCGGCAGCTTCATCCGGTCGCGCTGTTCGGCGAGCCGCTTTTGCAGACTGTCGTTGACCAGGGACACCGGAACAATCAGATCACCAACTTTGAATTCAGTGGGATCAAACGTCGCGTACCCATCCTTGGATCCTAAATGTCCCGCCAGCGTCACCCACACATCCTTGCCGGCGATCTGGGTCAGAAACTGGCCGTGGGCGACATCGCCTTCGAAACTAACCTGATAATCCTTGATCTCAGGCTGTCCCGCCCCAAGCATGGCATCTGGAGAAGACGGAGTCGAAGTCGGGACGCCGGGGGCGGCCTGGCCGGAAGAAGCCGGAACCGTCGCCACAGCCTGTGCGATGGCGGCGCTGACCTCATCAGCGTTGAGACGAACTTCAGCGGGAGGCTGGCCTGGTTCCTTGGGCTTCTCTAACTCCTCTATTTTAGCCTGAAACGATTGTGCATTGGCCGAGGCCGCAGCCGGCGCCTGTGGCTGCGCCACCGGTGCCGGCTTCTTCAATACCAGGCACAACGCCAGCAGCGACGTGACCAAAGTGGCCACACTGATGATGCGATCCCATTTCCATTTCATTGTTTTGTCTCCGCCTGCCGCACTTTCGGCTACAGACATGTTACCGGGAGGCGCTTGGGGTCTCACGTAACCGAAGTCATTGACCACACGGCAAGCCATTGCCGGGTATAATGGTCGACCTCACCATGGCACTGACTTCTGGCACGAAAATTGGACCGTATGAAATCCTCTCGCTGATAGGTGCGGGAGGAATGGGCGAAGTGTACCGTGCGCGAGATTCGCGCTTGCGTCGCGAAGTGGCAGTGAAAGTCTTGCCGTCCTCGTTCGCCCAGGATGCGGATCGCCTGCGCCGTTTTGAGCAGGAAGCACGAGTAGTCGGCGCGCTCAATCATCCCAATATTCTGGCGATCTTTGATGTCGGTGCTCAGGACGGCGCGCCGTACCTTGTCTCTGAACTTCTCGAAGGGCAGAGTTTGCGCCAGCTCATGCAAGGCTCACCGCTGCCGCAGCGCAAAGCAGTCGAGTATGGCATCCAGATCGCGCGTGGTCTGGCAGCGGCGCACGAGAAGGGCGTGGTGCATCGCGATCTGAAACCCGACAACATTTTTGTGCTGAATGACGGGCGTATTAAGATCCTCGACTTCGGCCTGGCCAAACTGCGGCGGGATGACGCTCTGACCGAAGCGCATCCTGATTTGCAGACCGTGGACCAAGCGCACTCCGCCACAACCCCTGGCCAAGTAATGGGCACTGTCGGCTACATGTCACCGGAGCAGGTGCGTGGCCAGGCCACGGACCATCGCGCTGACATCTTTGCTTTGGGCGCCATTCTCTATGAAATTCTGACCGGCAAGCGGGCGTTTAAACGTGACTCCAGCGTCGAGACCATGAACGCCATCCTGAAAGAAGAACCTCCAGAGCTGGAAGAGGTTGTTCCGGGCCTGACGCCCGGTCTGGACCGCGTGGTACGCCACTGTCTGGAGAAAAATCCGCTACAGCGATTCCAGTCGGCGAGCGATATCGCGTTTGATTTGGAGACGATCTCCAGCCACTCCGCTACAGGGTCCCGTTTGAATGTTGTGGTTGCGGAGCGGCGCGCCTACTGGAAGATGGCGGCAGGGGCTTTGCTGGTGGCGGCAGCCCTGGGCGCTAC
>Ga0210384_10006567_pt1 | contig 12384 bp, 14 predicted proteins | sample IncBWH2MmetaG_FD_160574 | JGI IMG/M metagenome (GOLD analysis project Ga0210384, IMG submission 160574) | Forest soil microbial communities from Barre Woods Harvard Forest LTER site, Petersham, Massachusetts, United States - Inc-BW-H-2-M | ecosystem: Environmental > Terrestrial > Soil >... | reverse complement strand
CTCGACAATCGTGTGCGCGCCCGCGACTTTGATGTTCTCTTCGCCGCTGCCGGTGGCTCCGGCGGAACCCACGTCCTGGTCCGTGTAGCAGCCGGCGCCGATGATGGGAGAATCGCCACAGCGTCCGGGAAGTTTGTAGCCTAATCCGCTGGTGGTTGTGCAGCCGGAGATTTCTCCTTTCTCATTCAGCGCTGAGCAGTGAATCGTTCCCGTCGGCGGGAACAGTACTTTGTGGATCGCATCGTGCCGCAACTCAGGCGCAATGCCCAGACTCGCGGCGTGCTCTTCGAGACGCCGATAGCGCTCTTGCCACAATTGTGAGTGAGGCTTGTTGTCATGGGGAGTTGTGTCGGGAGGCTGCCAGTGCGGGTCGGCGAGTCCTGGTCCCCACCAATCTTCGTTCGAGTGATATTCCTTCCACAGGAGCCATATCTTTCGCGAATGCTCGGTGAGCAGGTTCTCGCGCGGAAAGCCCATCGCCACCGCGAAGCGCTCGGCGCCTTCGCCGACCAGCATCACGTGTCCGGTGTGGTCCATCACGGCTTTTGAAACCAGTGACACGTTCTTGATGTTGCGCACGCCTCCGACTGAGCCGGCGCGGCGCGTTGGTCCATGCATGCAGCAGGCGTCGAGTTCGACCACGCCTTCTTCGTTGGGAATTCCGCCGAGGCCGACGCTGGTGTCGTTGGGATCGTCTTCCGGTCCCTTGACCACTTTGAGCGCGGCGTCGAGCGTGTCGCCGCCGCTCTTCAGGAAGGCGAATGCGTCGTCAAGATAGTTGAGGCCGTTGTGGGCGCAGACGATGATGGGGCGCTTGTACGATGCGGATTGCGTGTCGTGCGCTTGCGCGGGAGCGTCTTCGGCTTGGGCCCGAGTTCCAACTCCGGCAGCGACTGCTCCTAAAACGGACGTCCTTACAAAATCACGGCGCGAAAATGGCATGATTCCTCTTTCTGAACGGAATCGGGAAGCATATCACGCGGTAAGGGCCGTGGAAGAGCGGCGCTTCAGCGCCGCGGCGAACTCCAACCTTCAACCGGGCTTAGCCCAAGCTGCGGCCTGTGGATTTCGGCGGAAAATAATTCTTCGACGATGCCGGTTTGCGGGGACTTGATCGGGTCGTTCGGGAAGTTCTAATTTGGGAAAACGGGGTATACCCCTCCCCCCGGTATATTGGAATCAACGATTTAGCGGCAAAATACGATTTGATCTATGGGGCTCAATCACTTACGGGTAAAATCTTGCGCTCAAAGGACTTAGGTCCTGTGCCGCCCCCACGCGATGTACCGCCTCCGCCTTGACCATGATCGGCTAATTTAGTTTGGGGCGCAAGGTCAGATGTCACAGGCAAACTGGGGATTTCGCTGCCAAATACGATTTCGCTTGACGGAAGGAAATACAAGGAGTAAGAAGGAGACAAGTAAGTCCCTTTCACGGGGTTTGCGGAGTGGTAAGGGCCCAATTGAAGCGTGGCCTGCCGTTGCACGTAGCGCCTGAGCTTGCCATGCTGTATAGGAGCGAAACGTGGAAACCAAAGTCGAGCAGTGCCCGTTGTGCGGAACCGAACTTTCGGGGATTAAGTTTCGCGAAATCCAGTCCAAGCTTCGCGAAGAGGAGCAAAGCAGGGCTTCTGTTCTTGAGCAGGCAGCGTTGGCAACCCGACAGCGCCTTGAACAGCAATTCAAGCAGGACCTCGAAAAACAAAAGAAGGCTGTCGAGAAGAAGGCGAGAGAGGACGCCGGACAAGAAATCAAGAAGGTCGCCGCTGAGCGCGACCAGGCCGCCAAGAAACTCAAGGAAGTTGAGGGGCGGGAAGCGGAAATCCGGAAGCAGGCAGAGCAAGAAATCGCAAAGCAGAAGCAAGCAGCCGAGAAAAAAGCCAACGAGGAAGCAGAGGCCAAAATCAAGAAGGTAGCGACCGAGCGCGATCAAATCGCCAAAAAGCTGAAGGATTCGCAGGAGCGTGAGGCGGATGCGCTAAAGCAGGCACAAGAGGACGCCGAGAAGAGGCGTCAGAAAGAACTCGCCGAGCAGCGTCAAGTGCTCGAAAAGGACAAGATGCTGACCCTGCTGAAACAGGAAACGAAGTTTAATCGTGAGCGCGAGTCTCTACAGAAGAAGATGCAATTGATGGATAAACAGCTTCAGAAGAAGACTGCGAACGAATTAGGTGACGGCGCGGAGATCGATTTGTTTGAGGCTCTGCGGGAATCCTTCCCCGGTGACAAGATCACCCGGATTCCGAAGGGTCAGGCTGGAGCCGACATCTTGCATGAGGTTCTCTACAAGGGGGAACCCTGCGGAAAAATCATACTCGATTCGAAAAACCGCCAGGGTTGGAAGTGGGAGTTCGTAACCAAACTGCGCCAAGATCAGGTCGAAGCAGGGGCGGAGCACGCCATTCTAGCGACCACGGTCTTCCCTCAAGGTAAAAAAGAGATGTGCATTGAATCGGGAGTGATCGTGATGGCGCCTGCCCGTATCATTTATGTCGCGCAGATCCTTCGTCAGGCGATGGTCACGATGCGTGTAAAGGGCTTGAGCATCAAAGAGCGGACCACCAAGATGAGTAAGCTCTACAACCTAATCACTTCCGAATCGTACTCTGGGAAGTTCGCCGAGGCGAACAAGCTCACCCAGGACATCGACGAACTGGGGGTGCAGGAGATAAAGGACCACGGCAACCTCTGGAAAAAGCGCGGTGCGCTGTTAAAGCGCATTCAGAACGTCTTGAGGGAAACGGAAACAGAGGTCTCTGCAATAATCGAAAGCAGCGACGGAGAGGAATACCCTCCTACCTTCGGCGTCAAGAGCGTTCACAATGTTTCCGCTGGAGCCCGAACTCAGGAGAGGATCTGATGGAACAGGCACTGACACTGCACTGGCAGGAGCGTCGGCTGGGGCGAACGCTCCTACGTACTTACCGGGACACCGTCGATCTTAACGATGTCTTCCCGAACGAAAAGCAACCTCGCATAACCCCCAAGGAGGATCCCGAGCTCCAGAGGCAGATCGAGGCGAATGAAGGCGTCTTCGAGCCCCTACTACTGGAGCCCCACCCGGGGGATCGGAACAAGTTCCGAATAATCGACGGGGATCGGCGGTGGACGAATTCGAAAATTCTGGTCGAGGTCCACAAGAAAGAACAGTACCGGCATCTTCCAGCAGAGATCACTGATCATACGTTGAGCGACGAGGAGCGCCTGCGAGTCTGGATTTACATCCACCGGCAAAGACGTGAATGGGATACCAAAGAAAAGGAGATGGTCGCCTACAGCCTCGTCAACATGGTAGGGCGCGCCAGCGCGGCGAACATCCTGGGCATTACTGTAAGAGAACTCGACAAGCTTGTTGAGATTTATGATCTGTCGGAGAAGTTGACAAACCTTGCGGAGCCGGGCGCGTCTATCACATGGGCGCGAGAGATCAAGAACCTGAATAGAAAGATACTCACTCCCACCGTTTTGGACACAATCATCAAGAGGGTTAACGAGCAGGAGATCACAAACTCAAAAGAGTTAAGAAAGCTTCGGCAGATACTCAAAGACCCAGTGGGGAAGGAGAACTTCCTGTCCACTGAAGGCAGCATCGAGAGCGCACTAAAGACCTTAGCTCCTGCCCCGTCGAAGAAAGCTCACGGTCTGCTCGGAGACATAGAGCAGCTCTCGGAGTCACTTCAGCGTTACCCGTGGACAACTCTGGCGGCAATGAAGGGTGATCAGCAGATCATTCGAAAGCTGGAGGAGACTGAGAAGCTGCTCAAGGAGCTTAGGAAGGCGCTTGCTAGATGAGGAGGGTAGTGTATGTAAAGCAGGTTCCTCACCGGGCTCTTTCTGGAGCACGGCCTTCAGAAGACTTGCAGGGCGGGGGCGTTTTTTCTGTTGTGGTGGGGCTTTACGACGATGTGCACGTCCTGATCGAGAGCGACGAGGAAGCGCAGAAGGCGCTCCACGGAAAACTGGCGGGAGTCGCCGCGCAGCATCTTGGAGACATCGGGCTGGGGATTCCGAACAGGGCTGCGGCTAGACTTGGTTCCCTCTTTTATGCAAGAAATTGCAACCTATATCATGGTTAGTTAGTGATAACTCTATTGTTTTGACCAGGAAGGTTTGGAATCTAGAACGCAGGCGTTTGACGGGCCCTTGCCGAATAATTGGCGACCCGTCTGTATAAGGTGCCGACTTAGTCTGTATAAGGCGCCGACTTAGTCAGTCCCTTTTCAGAGACCTACGAGCTTCCACTCACCTGTTTGGGAGCGCGCCCACGGGTCGCTGCTGGACAAACTCCGAACATAAGAAACTAAGGAGATTAGTATGCGACCTACATTTGTTGTTGTCCTGGTCTTCGGGATGGTTGCGGTGTCAGGAGCGGCGTTCGCGGATTCGGTGAAGTGGGATGCGACGGTGGGTCTCCCCGGACGCATCACAGTGAATGAGGCACAACCGCCGGTCCAGTTGGCGATTGATGTCACTCTGGGCGTAGTGGCTATTTGTGAGGGCCCAACTCTTGGGAATAGTTGTCCTGGTGGCCTAAGCGACTTGGTGTTCTTCACCGTTGATCCCAACAATCCCAACGGGACGCTGGTGACCATGTGCTCCGATACGGAACCCTGTCCGTTCCGGTTCACGACTACCGGTGCCGCCGTCTTCCTGGCCGAAGACCCCAACGAGCACATTGAGGCGATCAGCTACTTAGCCAAAAGCAAGATGCCGGGGTCTCTAAACGGCTTCCCGGTCAACTATCTGTTCATCAGCGATACGCCGGAACCCTCCAGCCTGCTTTTGCTGGGTACCGGACTCGTCGGCTTGGTTCCAGTCATCGGTCGGAAGCTGCGGATGTAGTCTTGGTGTATCTGCTCGCTGGGCATCATCCGCGGGCTAATCCGCCGGGAAATTGTAGTTTCAGAAGACTTGCAGGGCGGGGGCGTTTTTTCTGTCGTGATGGGGCTTTACGACGATCTGCACGTCCTGATCGAGGGCGACGAGGAAGCGCAGAAGGCGCTCCACGGAGAACTGGCGGAAGTCGCCGCGCCTCGGCGGCTGAAGCCGCGGTTAATTTGTTTGGGACTCTACGGCACGACTGGAAGTCGTGCCCTTCCGACCTTTGTCTGGCGCGGGCTTGGGAGATCAAAATCCCAAGGGATCGGCGTTCGTGGAATCCCACCCTAGTCGCAAAGAACGCGACTAGGATGGGGCACCCGGCTCGGAGTTTTCACCTTGGGAGCTGAAATCACGGAGCGAGAATGGTATGAGTTCTTCTTTCTGAACGGAAGCGGGAAGGATACCACGCGGGGAAAAGAGTTCACCCCAGCGGGTCGTACCTACAGTGTTTAGGACGCTACCGCACAGAGGCATAGCAACTACTCACAAAGTTATGCTGATTCTTGTTGACATGGCCAGATTGTGATGGTAACTATGCTTCGAACAACCTAAAGTCCTAGTTGTTACTCGAGGACAAACGCATGTATAACCTGCTCAGAAAGCACCTTGTCATCGCTATAAGTCTTGCGCTCGCCTTGGCCTGTACGGCACAAGCGCAGCACAACATTACAATCCTGCGCGGAGTCGATGCCAACGTCAACACCGGCTATGCAAGCATGCCACCCGGCCAGTTCGCGTTTACTGGTAATCCGGAAACCCTATCCTTGTTCGACACGACGGCTAATGCACACGCGGCTAATGTTATAAAACCGTGCTACGTACACATCGTCGTTAATATGCCGAACGACCCTCCGGTGCAAGGGAATCAGGGAACGATCACTGTTAATGGCCATGCTTATGCTGTTACGTTCGATAATAACCCGGTGGGCCATTGGTCGATCTTTCTTGGGGGGCAACAACAGGCCACCGCCAGAGCGGACTTCAGCGCTCACGCCAGGGCTAACCCAAACTTTACCGATGGGTTCGGTCTAGGCCAGGGCGTTAACTGCCATTACCCGCAGTAGGGCTGCTGCTTGGTAGACGCGTGGCGATCTTCCCTTTATCATGGTAGGTGTTTACCGGGCCGGACCGGCTTAACTTACTCCGGCTAATTTGGCCCGGCACGGGGAATTGCGCCGAGTTATGGCTCTCTTGCATCACGCGTTTCTCTTTTCGGCAGGCGAATTCCTTGACCAGTGTAGACCGTGCTGGCGAAACGGCTCCTTAGACGAAGAGGCCCTGCACGAGGCAGCAGTGCGGTCAAGGGTTTCTCCGTCGCCGGCGCAGCTTTCCTTTTTGGAACTGATTCGCTTCGACCCGGATTGGTGGATGGTGCGAGGCGACGACCAGGAAGAGTTTCGCTGGCTAATGGTGGTCCTGTCCGGCACGCCCTCGCTTCGCCATGCCCCTTCGTTAAGCAAGCGAGATCCATCTGGCTTCATTTTGCTTCGGGAGGCGCTTGCGGCGCTGTCTTGGGAGCCGGCCGAGACCGCGGCCGGGATCCGCGGGCGGTACCTCGAAAACCTGCTCACTGCGGCGGGCCTCCCGGTTCCTGAACCGCTCGCGAGGGGCTTGCGGCTAATGCCCGGATATCTTTCGCCTTCCGAGGCGGACAAAATGGTGAACCATCTGATTGAATCCCGTCAGGATCGTGTGCGAATGGCACGCGCTTCCGACGCAGTTGCCGCTTATTGCCGAGACCGGGCTATCGCTCTGAGCTCGGCGCAGGAGGTAATAGACGACTTTAGCACCATGTTGAACGCGGCGAAGCAGTCCGGCGACAGCCTTCTAATGGGAGTGTTCGACTAATCCCAGCACCTACTTGCGTCAGGCAGGCGGCTCCGGTGAGATATAGAATCCAGGGGCGGAGATTCGATCCTGGGATAGGCTAGCCATCCTCGCGCGTTTTTGCGCAAGCACGGATCCCGAGCACGTGTGTGACGACAATTTCGCGGCGGCTCATGAGGGGAGTAGACTCCATCCTCGCGCTAAGTACTCGCATGCCTGGCGGGAACAACCAAACTAAGCGCTCTTGCTGACGTTTGCCGCCTGCGGACCCTTTTGTCCTTCGCTGATTTCGAACTCTACTGTATCGCCTTCCTGCAGGCTCTTATAGCCTTCCGAGGTGATGGCGCTGTAATGCACAAAAACATCGGGACCATCCGAGCGTCCGATGAACCCGTATCCTTTTGCGTTGTTAAACCATTTCACCGTGCCTTTCATACGTTCCACGCGATCCCCCTCTTTCCGCACGTCTTTCAGTTGGGGGAAGCCCAAAGACGTGCCCGCACTTAAGATGCATTTTCGGGCGATTGGGATGGGGTGTCAAGATAAATGGGTGTTTGCCTTACAGATAGCCGTGCGTTACGAGACCGTAACGCCAGGCTTTTCCCGTACGTGCCGGTCCAGCCACAAAATAGAGGAGATCGTTTTAGCGTCCCGGATCGTGCCCTTCATGACCATTCCGACCGCGGCCGGCAGGGCTACCATCCGTTTGAGAATCACCTCATCCTCCTCCGGTTGGGCCTTCCCGGCCCGAAGATCGGTGGCCATGTACACCGCCATGGTTTCGTCGACGAATCCCGGACTGGCATAGAAATAAAGAATGCGCCGCCAATGGTCAGCGGCGTAACCAGTCTCCTCCAGCAGTTCGCGCCGCGCCGCCGGCAGCGGCTTTTCGCCGGGATCGATGCGTCCCGCGGGAAGCTCCCACAAGTAGTCCTGCGCGGCGTGGCGGTACTGCCGCTCCAGCAATATGCGAGGCGGTGAAACCGAGTCATCCACGGCCAGCACGACCACCGAACCCGTGTGATGAATGATGTCGCGGCGTGCGCTTACGCCACCCGGCTCCTGAACTTGGTCGGTCGTTACCCAGAACACCGGGCCGCGATAGACCGTCCGCGAGGAAATCAGTTTTACCTTGCTGGTGGCACTCTTCCTGGACTTGTGAGCCTTCGACGTGCGAGCCTTGGATTTCGAGCGCAGAGACTTGGCCATGAGAACAATATAAAACAAGCAGTCTGTCGGGAGACTTACTTCTGCCTTCGGTCTCGCAACTTGCGGAAGCAAGAATTCAAAACGCCGAAGTCGGTTCTGCTATCCTGCCGGGCATGGCTGGAAAGCGATCTACCAAGCCGCGCGTTGCAATTGTTGGAGCCGGAAATTTAGCCAGCGCACTGACTGTTGCGTTACGCGGAGCCGGATATTCTATCGACGAGATCATCTCGCGCGCACAGCCGTCGTCCCTGCGGCGGGCCCGAACGCTAGCGCGAGAAGTGGGAGCGTCCGCCGTTTCCGTCGCGCAGGCACAACTTTCGGCGGATGTGGTCTGGTTTTGTGTTCCTGACGCCGTCATTGCCGGCTCGGCGGCAGTACTCGCAAACGATGCGAATTGGAAGGGAAGAGTCGCGCTGCATTCCAGCGGAGCCCTTACCAGCGATGAACTAGCACCGCTGCGGCAGCGTGGAGCTTCCGTCGCCTCAGTGCATCCCCTGATGACGTTTGTTCGCGGCTCGCGACCGTCGCTCGCAGGCGTGTCCTTCGCCATTGAAGGCGATCCGAAAGCGGTGCGCGTCGCTCATGCTGTCGTTAAGAATTTGCGGGGACACGCGTTCCCCATTCGCAAAAATCAGAAGGACGCCTATCATGCCTGGGGAATGTTCGCCTCACCGCTGCTCACCGCACTGCTGGCGGCTACCGAGCGCGTCGCCGCAGCTGCCGGAGTCCCCCGCACAGCGGCCCGCGCAAGAATGATGCCGATTCTGAATCAGACTCTCGCGAACTATTCGAGGTTCGGCGCGCCCCCGTCATTCAGCGGCCCCATCGCCCGCGGTGACGTGGCGACAGTAGCGAAGCATCTTAAAATATTGGGAAAAGTTCCTGGTGCCCGGGAAGCCTACGTTGCGCTGGCGCGCGTTGCATTGCGAGATCTGCCGGCCAAAAATCGGCCTGCCCTGGAAAAATTGCTCAGTTAAAGTTTGTCATCCTGAGCGCAGTGACTGTTTCGCGAAGCGAAAGCAGGCACGAAGTCGAAGGACCCTTTCACGCCGGCACAATCAGCAGCCTCGCAAGGCATTTCCATCACAGCTCGCGGTCGGTTCCGACTCAGCACTAAGAACTAAACAGATGCCCCAACTTTTCCTTCTTCGTCTTCAGATATTCTTCCGCGTGCGGACTGGGCTCTACTTCACACGGCACACGCTCTATCACTTCTACCCCCGCGCGCTCCAGCGCCTCCACCTTCTCCGGATTATTCGAGAGCAGCCGCACCTTACTTACTCCCAGCGCCTTCAACATCTCGCCCGGCAGCGCAAAGTCGCGATGATCCGCCTTGAATCCCAGCCGCTCATTGGCTTCAACCGTGTCCAGGCCGGAGTCCTGCAACTCGTACGCCTGCAGTTTCGCCATCAACCCGATACCTCGGCCTTCCTGCTGCTCGTAAATCAGGATGCCCGCTCCCAGATCCCGAATCATAGCCAGCGCCATCTCCAACTGTTGCCGGCAATCGCAGCGCAGCGAATGGAAAACATCTCCGGTCAGGCACTGCGAATGAATGCGGACCAGGGGCGGCACAGAGTGAACGTCGCCCATCACCAGCGCGACGGCTTCCTCAACTTCGCCCCCGCCACCCGACTCGGCGCGAAAGCCGTGGATGCGAAACTTGCCCCAACGGGTCGGGAAATCCGCAGACGCGATTGGTTGGATTAAATTTTCAGGCACTGTCTGATTATAGCGGCTGAAGGTCATAGCACTTACGCGATGAGCCGATGGGGGCATGATGGCGGCTGCGGTGGCGCACTCTACCCACGAGCCTTGAACGGGAAAATGGCATCCTGCTTCGACGGAATCGCCATTCCGTTGTGTGTCGCCGGACGGAAGTGCCAGTTCTCGAGAGCCGCCAGGCATTGGTTGTCGATCGCTGGGCCAAGACTCTGCAACACCGTCTTGCGGACGATCTCGCCTCTCTCGTCGATCGTGATTTCGATGATAACTTTGCCCTCGGAGTCCGGACGTTGCCACGGATACACCACCGGATCGGCCGTCGTGATCGGCAGCGCCGGACGGATTTCGTCGCCATACACCGGCCCACCCGGCACAGATCCATAAGGAAGCCCAGCCGGAGCGCCGTGGCCGAGTTTCGAAAGAGTGGCCGTTCTTGCGCTGTCCTCTGCACCCGCAGGAGAGAACTGCGTCGCTGGCAGCGGCAACTTTGCCTGCGTTGGCATTTGCCTCAAAACCAGCTTCTCGTGTCCCATCCGCTGGCGGCGATAGACCTGGCTTGCCTGGTCAGAAGAACTGGTATCGCTGTCGTCCGGCGACTGCGTGGGAAAGTAAAGCCGGCTGATCACTCGCCCGTTGCGTCCAATCGAAACCGAATTCGGCTGCAGCAACTGCGGCTCCGCGGCGTGCAGCAGCCACGCGAAGAACACTCCATGCAGCGCGAGCGAACCCGCCAGCGCTCTTCGTTGCATTGGACTCGCCGCATTCAGCTCGGTAAACATTCCCCCACCATCAATATTAAGGTTAGACGCGGAGCCCGGGCATTCGTCAAGCCTCTTTCGTTCAGTCGCGAGTACGGAAGTGGTGCGAATCACCCTCCGCCTCGTGGTACGAAGCAACGAACGCTGCTAAAATAGTCGAGCAGTTCTTTCGTCACTTCGTGGGGCTATAGCTCAGTTGGGAGAGCGCGTCGTTCGCAACGACGAGGCCGTCGGTTCGAGCCCGACTAGCTCCACCAAATTCTCAGTGAGAGTGGATGTTCTCACCTTCCCGTGCGGCCGGCATCTCCCGCCGACAAGAACAACCCTGGCACACACGGCACCGCTGCGCGGATTAGAACTCGTGACCTACGGGATCACCCTGAATATCTTGTTGCTCTGCAAGCTGCCGCCCGAGGTTGTGATGGTCACATAGCCCGTGGTCGCTCCGCTGGGAACTTTGGCCGTCAGATAAGTGCCGGGTTTCACACTCGGCGTAGCCGGAGTTCCGTTGAAGGAAACCGTGGTTGACGAGGTGAAGTTTTGCCCTAAGAACTCGATGGTAGCCCCCACTCTGCCCGAGTAGGTCACCGCCTCCACGAAGGGGCTTAGGCCCGGCACCGACAGGCTGAAGACCGTGCCACAGCCGCTAGCACCCTGAATGAGGTTACAGGCGGTATCTGCGCCCCCTACGATCGTTACGCCGTAGAGGTTTCCGTTGGTGCCTTGGATCAGCCCCGCTAAAGGATAGTCGCCGTCCGTGCAACTCGGTTGCGTGCAAAAAGTGTACAGTGTCGTCACCGTCCCCCCTGGCGTGATTGCGAAGACCGTGCCCGGTTGCCCGTACACTGTGCCGTAGAAATTTCCGTCGGTGGCTTGCACCAACCCCGCGTAGGCGTATTGCCCGACAACCCCCAGCGTCGTCAGGCTGCCGTTCGGCGTCATCTTGAAGACAGTTCCGCCGCGTGCCCCCGTTCCGTAAAAGTTCCCATCGGTGCCTTGCACCAACGCGCCGGCAGGGGACCCGCCTTCCGTGACCAGCGTCGTGAATTTGCCCTTTGGCGTGATCTTGTAGACCGTCCCACCTCCAAGGCCAGCCCCGCCACCGAACGTTGTTCCGTAGAAATTCCCGTCGATAGCTTGCACGGGCGCGCTCGAAGGGCCGCCGCCGTCCGTGCAGTTGGTTTGGGAGCAAAAGTTGTAAAGCGTGGTCAGCGTGCCGCTCCGGGTCATCTTGAAGAACGTCCCGGCACCGTTGGCCCCGCCTTCCTGGGCAGTCCCATAGAGGTTCCCGTCGGTGGCTTGCACCATCCCGTTCGGGAACGATCCGTCCGCGCCGTTGAAGCTGTGCAGCGTGGTCAGCACACCCCCTGGGGTGATTTTGAAGACTGTGCCGCAGCTCTGGCTCCCCCCGTTGCAGGTGCTGTTGGGTCCGCCTTCGGTGGTTGCCCCGTAGAAGTTCCCGTCGGTGCCTAGAACGAGCCCACTGGCGATTAGAGGAGTGTTGATACCGTCAGTGCAGCCAGGCTGGGAACAAAAATTGTACAAGGTGGTCAGCGTGCCAGTCGGAGTGACTTTGAAGATCGTGCCAGCGTTGTTGGCCCCACCCGTGCCAGTCATACCATAGAAGTTCCCATCCCGACCCTGCACCAAAGGTATGTTGGGTTCAGCCCCATTGGTGTCGTTAAAACTCACGAGAGTCGTGAGGGTCTGCGCCGTCGCTGGAATTGCCGTCGTGGCACAGAACACGAAGGCGAGAATTCGAGCATGTACGAAACGAACTCGCCCGCCATTCAGTAGTCTTCTCATGGGATACCTCGCACAGTTGCCGGGTGCAACGTCCGCTCATGCTGGCAGCAGATCCAAGTTGGGTCAATAGCTGAAGGCTAGAGATGATATGAACTCGGTATGAAATCGGAGGTATTTCAGTGTCTTCTGGAATCATACCCAGATGTGTGCGGGCCTATGGGACAAGGTTACCGACCTCG
>Ga0210384_10006566_pt1 | contig 12386 bp, 15 predicted proteins | sample IncBWH2MmetaG_FD_160574 | JGI IMG/M metagenome (GOLD analysis project Ga0210384, IMG submission 160574) | Forest soil microbial communities from Barre Woods Harvard Forest LTER site, Petersham, Massachusetts, United States - Inc-BW-H-2-M | ecosystem: Environmental > Terrestrial > Soil >... | reverse complement strand
CGGGCTCGAGTTGTTGGGTCTAGGCCTTGATCAAGTGCGGCCGCAGGTCGTCGAGGAAGTGCTCGAAAGATATCCGCGGATGAACTTCAAAGCCGAATTCCGAAATCTGTTGGTCGAGCACTGTCGGAATAATCCGGCTGCCCAAGTCTTAAACTGGACCGACGATGTTGCGCGCACCGCCGGCTGCAAGTTGCAGGGTCAGCCAATCCCGACGGCATCACAATTGATGTCGGCCGCGCCGTATGACGAGTGACCCGACTCATTGGCCGGCTTTCTCGGGTCGCGTTTGCTGGGAAGCAACGCAACCAGTGGACCGTACATTGGCGATTTGAGGGTCTACATTGCACAAAGCTGCAAGCGCTGCGCCGAATGCCCGCTTTGGGTCAAGGGCCGAAAGTCTCACCTGGAGTAAATCTGGTCTGCACTACCCCAGATAGCAGACATTGATTCCAGCCGTGAAGAACTCAGTCGGGCCAGAAGCGGAAGATAATCGGAAGCCGCCACCTTACGATTTGCTTATTTCAAGCCCCACGCGATCATCTGATCCGCTATGTCGGGGGAGATCGCGTGGGCCGAGGAGATGTCGGCATCGCCGCCAGTCACGTCGCCTTTTAATCGCCTGGCCACGCCGCGGCCATAGAGCGTCGGCGCTGACCTTGGATTGATCCGAAGCGCCGCATCATAGTCAGCGATGGCGGTGTCCAGAGCGCCCATTCTGAGATGGGTGAAGCCACGGCTATCAAGAGTGTGCGCCGCGTCAGGCCTTATTCGAAGCGATTCGTCGCAATCGACAAGTGCCGCATCGAATTTGCCCAGAATCGCCAAATCGAAGCAGCGGCTGTTGAGTACAATGGCGTCCTTGGGATCAAGCGATAAAACCTCATTCAGATCCTCGACGGCACGATCGTAGATTCCGAGCCTGTGAAAGGTGAACGCCCGGTAGATGAGAATGTTTGAAACCCCCGCATAGGGCAACTGTTTCATCCTGGCATAGTCCGATGTTGCGAGGGCCTTCTCACCCTTCAGCTCGTAGGCGATACCGCGGTACATGAAATTTATGCTGCAGGTGGGATCGATCCGGATCGCCTGGCCGAGGTCTGGGATCGCACGGTCATAATCACGTCTGCGCAGATGGATGAAGCCGCTACCGACGTAAGCGGCTGCGTTGCGCGGATAAAGCCTTGCGGACGCTTCGAACGCGGCAAACGCGTCCTCGTGGTCACGCTTGCGGGCGTAAACCTGTCCTCGACCGATCTGCGCCAGGAAGGAATGGGGGTTCAGCCTGGCTGCCTGGTCAAAATCTTCAAGTGCATGATCGAGATCACCGTATTCCAGCTTCGCCCTGCCCCGTCCGATGAAGAATGTAGGATTTTCGGGACTGAGAGCGATCGCACGATCGAACCGCTCGATGGCCTGATCATAATTGTGCGAGGCCAGTGCCGCATTCGCTGCAAGCCTGCTCGCATTTGGATCCGAGGTTTTCGAGACTTCCTCCGCGAAGGCGGCGAACGCAATTTGCGGGTGGCAGGCCGAATAAATCGGCTCCGGGTGCGTCCTCGGCTCTCATAAAGCGCGAGTCGAAGACCGTCACCATAAACACGATCATCAGCGCGCATACCCACGAGATGCCTACACGCCATCGTCCGACGAACCGCAGCGCAATACGCGCCGCCCACATGCCCAGACTCACTATCGCCCCCAGTGGCCCTTGGGCCACATACAACGCGGCCCTGAGTAGGCTGTCGAATCCGGAAGACAGCTATGGGTCAGGGCCAGAAAGTCTCGTTCGGAGCAAATCTGGTCTGCACGACCTCAGATGGCAGACATCGATTTCAGCCATGCAGATTTCTCAGTCGGGCCATAAGCTGCCATTGAAGATGAAGGCACGATTTTGTATTCGATCCTGACCTGCTTTCTTCCCGATGCCCCAAAGTCAATCCTGGTTGAAAGACACGAGAGGCAGCGAAATGCTACCGGAACCAATTACTTATTGCTTCTACCGTTATCGCGGGCTCTGCCTTCACACTTGGATCGTCACGACTTTCACAATCATTATGGCCGCCGTTCCACTACTGGCTTCGGTAACACCAAAAGCGTCGGCGTGCGGATACCTCACTGGTCTAATCGATAAGGAACCGCCATCAGGGCCGTTGTTCCTGCCCAGCTATCCGACCGTCGAATCGGGGCCTCTCCATGGCGCCGCCTACCTTTATGACAATGCGGTGGCCGCCGTCGCATTGGTCGGTTGCGGTGAGCAGGACAAAGCGTACCGGATTGGCGAGGCGATTCTCTGGGCCATCGATAACGACCGCATCTGGCATGATGGGCGGCTCCGGAACGCTTACGCCGCGGGCGTGGTGGCGAATGGCCCCGTCAAACTTCCGGGGTGGTGGGACAATACTCAGAACAAATGGTTAGAAGATCGATATCAGGTGGGCAGCGATAATGGCAACATGGCATGGGCTATGTTGGCTTTGCTGTCGATTGACGATGTGAGCACTGGCTCTCGGTTCCGCGACGGTGCGGCACGGCTTGGCACCTGGGTCGCGCGATGGGCCGATACGCGCGGTACCGGCGGTTTCACGGGCGGTACGTTTGGGCACGAACCGGCGCCGGAAGTACGAACATGGAAATCGACTGAACACAATACTGACCTCGCCGCCGCGTTTGGCCTTCTTGCGATCCGTACAGGCGATTCGCGCTGGCGTGATATGGCAACGGCTGCTGAGCACTTCGTAAATACGATGTGGGATCCGGCATGCGCCTGTTTTGCCGCAGGCACCGCTGAAGACGGCGTCACGCGCAACCCGACTTTGGCTCTGGATGCTCAAGTCTGGCCTTTAACAGCGCTCCCCGGAGCGGCCAGGAAATTTGCATCGGCAGTTACTACCGCCGAACTGCGAATGAGTGTCGACCAAGGCTTTTCTTATGGGGAAGACCGAGACGGTGTGTGGACCGAAGGGACGGGCCAAATGGCTCTCTTGATGGAATTGCTCGGCAGGACTGGGAAGGCAAAGTCGTTGATCGCTGTAATCGAATCCCAGAAGTCGCCGGATGGTGGGTTCTATGCCACAAGTGTCCGAGAGTTACCGACTGGGTTCGTGTCGGATACCGATCCGACCAAGCCACGACTCTATTTCCGATTGCCACATCTTGGCGCAGCTTCGTGGGCTGCCCTCGCAGAACGGGGGTTCAATCCCTTTACGGCGACAAAAGGACTTCCGTAGTTAAGCCGCAGTGCTTCCCGTCTCGGCCTTTTCAGTCTTTTTCGATTTCGATATGTCCGCAACCGGACCTTCGCGGGATCTTCGTAAACGGCGGCGGCATTTCTGGCGTCTTGCGCGCCATGCGCGAACTGTCCGTTGAGCGCCAGCGTGACATCCGCATTATCTGCCGCGACATTGGGCCGGAAACGCGCAAAGGCCTGACCGAGGGCCTGATCACCGCCGCCCTATGCCATTCGACAGAGAAAATGCCACGCCAGCTAATCGAGGTGATGCTGCATCTTGTGGAACGCCGAAATACCGCATCGATCGAACAACGTATCGTCCCGTTCGAGATCGTCACCCCGGAAAGTATCTGGACCTGAACAGATATCGGCTCATCGGCCCCAGACGCGCCGCCCGACTTATCGAGAGCCCGGCGCGCTATGATAGGCGGCGGGAAAGGCGCCCCCCGCAGAATCACCGCAGCTATCGGAGGATAACCGCTGCTGACCGATCTGATAGGCAACCACATTCCCGCCGGTCAGTCCGCATTTATCCGACTATCTGGAGCCGCATCGATCCGGACTCGTGCGCGCGACGAGGTCAGCACTAATTGAATCTAAACAGACCTCGGATAGCGCGCGCAAAGTACGCAACCTCTTAACAGCGAACCAGAAAATTGCGACCGTGTTAGTTAGCCGGCAACGATGAGGTCACCGCGAGCTTGCGTTGCGTTGAACGCTGGCCGCGATCCGCTAGGGGATTGGTGTTACACGGTGGACCTCTCGATGAGAGCAAGGAGAGACGAACAAACTCTGCGCCCGCGGGAGCGCTCAGCAGATTAGAATTGCGCGGAAATTGTTGACGTTGGTGAGCGTAGGCCCGGTCATCACGAGACGGTTCATTGCGCGTATTCGGCGATCGCGTTTCGCTGATTATCTATGGAGTAACGTTGATTGTCTGTCGACATGCGCAAATACTGCGCAGCTATCAGGGGCTTTTTACCGAGCGCACTCATGATGCCGGATTGCTACGCATTTGCAAAATCTGGCCAGGGTAGCATCGCGAGGAACTATGGCTTCCCTGTGCTTGCCTGGCCTGCACGGCATGCGGCACACCTGGCCAGCGCGCTTCGACAAGCTCCTGGAGACGGTCGAGATGAATACGAACGACTTCGTCCCGGCGGATCAAAACTTCGGAATCAGGCAAGACGTTCATCCAGCTGGATCTGGCTGGTTTAAAGCGAACTTTGCGACGAGTCGCGGGGCAGCATCATCACGGTTCCTCAGGGCCGACGATTTCCGCTGCGGTCTGGAGTTTCCTCGCCGTCCCCTCTTTCAGGCACTGGGAAGGGCCTAGCAGATTCACCTCTGGTAAGCGCCACATCGTTGCTAACATGTCGGGATTTCCCGTGACTATGTTGCGCCCAACTCACTACCTGGTACGCTGTCGCGGCTGGGAGCAGAAATTCGGACGCAGCAGGCGAGGAAGGCATAGTCGGGACACCGTGGACGGAGGATCAGGTCTCCGCGGTGGTCGACAGTTATTTCCGGATGCTGGCCTGGGAGAGAGCGCACGTTCCCTACAGCAAGGCGGAGAATCAGCGCCAGCTGATGACGACAGTCCACCGGTCGCAAGGCTCGATCGAGCGCAAGCTCCAGAACATCTCCGCCGTCCTGGATGTGCTGGGCGCGCAGTGGATCAACGGCTACAAGCCGCTGGCGCATTATCAGGACGCAATGTTGGCGGCGGTCGAGCGCAGCCTCGGACGGGAGCCAGGTTTTCTTTATCTAGCGAGCGCGGATACCCAGTCGCTGGCGCTCAACGACGAGGCCATCCTCGTACCTCCGCCTCCCTCGATACGGACGACCCGCTAACGCCTGCCGTCCGGCGCCTCGTTGGGAAATTCGATCCCGCTGAGCGGGACGCCAGAAACCGTGAACTCGGGAAAGCCGGCGAGAGATTCGTCGTGGAGCTTGAGCGCAGCCGTCTACGGCGGGCTGGACGCGATGACCTTGCTGACGATGTCAGACGGGTCTCCGACCTGGACGGCGACGGTTTCGGTTACGATGTCAGGTCCTTCGAGACCGACGGCCAGGAGCGGCTCTTGGAGATCAAGACCACGTGCGGCCACGAGCGCACCGCTTTCTGGCTCACCAGACGGGAGGTCGACATCGCAGCCGAAAAAAGCGGGAGTTACCGGATCCGGCGGGTCTACCACTTCTGCAACGGAGCCCTGATGTTCGAAATTGCGCCGCCGTTGGAAGAAGGTCTCCTCATGAGCGCGGCGACCTTCCTTGCCGCGCCGAAGTAGGCAACCCGCCGCACGGCGGCTCGATCCTCTGATACGCTGGAATCTTGGGCACTTTCCAAGCTTCGCGATCCGGCGTCGAGGAAGCAGCGACGCGCGGAGGCTCGCCGCCATCAGTCAGCTCCGGCCGCAAGGTGATAGCCTCGACCACCACTGGGAGGTCGACCACAAGCCCTCGGTCGTTTCGGCAGATGACGGGACATCAAAAATTAAGCCTAAGCTCCTCAAATAATGCAAGAATTTCGGCCGCCGGTGTTATGCACAGAGTTCTATAAGTATCCAAGAAGGCCCAGCCAAGCCGGATGCCCCGGCGAATTCAGGCGTCCGCCGCCCTCCTCCCCTGATGCCGCTGCGGTAGCCTCTGCTGTCAGATTAAAGGGTTGCCGGAAGGTCGCGGTAAGCTCGCCCTCTTTCCAGATCGAGTTCGGTCGAACGAGATCCAGGAGCCGCCGCTGGTCCTGGGCTTCCTGTTTTGCAAAGAGAGCTCAATCAGTTGCGCACCTTCTTCGAGATTCGTGGACGACCGAGCTTGGCGTCACGCAGGCTCGCGGGCGGCGCGCTACGTTGCATCGGTCTTCGACAGCGCAGTTCCGCCGCTGAACCCGCTGGGCACGATCGCGCCCGGATGATGCCGTTGTTGACGCTGCCGAACATGCCGACATAGACGCGCGAACCGTCGGGTGCGATCGCGATGCCGCCGACCTGTCCGCCGATGGAGGCCGAGGGCGACCCGATCGCCATCGAGCCGGTATCGAACACGGTCACCTGACTTTGATTGTCGTACTGGGCTGCGGGGTAGTTCCGGCCGGGCGCGACGCCGAACCCCCGCTGCACCTGATCGCCGAGTGGGTAGGAGGCGACGTACTGGAGCTGGCTCGTGGCGTTGCCCGTCGGCTGGTAGCTATCGATGGTGAAGCCGGTCAGCACGTAGATTTGCGTGCCGTCGGGCGAAGTTCTGACCCCCATCAGCGTGGCGAAACCATAGGGCGAGCCGAAGGCCTGCAGGGGATCGCGGCTGCTGCCGGTGATGGTGAACACCGGCATGTTGGAGTTGATGGTGTCGGCAGCGAACAAATAGGACCCTTCGCTGCCGGTCCAGACCGCCATGTTGATCACGTTCGCGGTGCTGGCGAGGGAGACGCCGGAGCCGATCTGGCTCAGCGCGGAGGCATCGAAGACCTGGATCTGGGCCGCCGTCTGGTTGCCGTTGGAGTCGAAACTGGCCGAGGCGACGTAGAGCAAGCCGTCCTTCGAGACGGCGACCGACGTGTAGATGAGGTCTGTCGATATGGCCAACCCCGTGTTCGTCAGCGGACTGTTGACGTTGTCGGTCGGCGCGAACACCGCAACCTGGTTGTTGTTGGCGACGTAGAGGCGCGAGCCATCGGACGAAAACGCCAGGTCGATCAGGTTGGACGACGACCCCGGCCAGGCGCCCGCCAGCGCCCAGCCCAGGCTGAGCGTCGACGGAGGGCTCTGCTGGCCCTGCTCATTCACGGCGATCAGCGTGTAGACGCTTTGCGGCGGGACGAGCGGTCCTTCGAAAGTGCCGTTGGGCGGCGCGTTGTTGCTGGGCTCGGTGGACAGGATGCAATATTTCGCGTTCTCGGCCGTCCAGGCGAGCTCGATCTGCCACGGCGTGGCGGAGCTGTCGATCGAGCCGGTGAACGACGTGATCAGCGGCGGGAGCGGCTCCGCGACAACGGTGACGGTCAGCTGGTTCTGCGCCACGTAGGGGACGTCATCGACGGTATCGGTCACATTGAGCGTGAACACCGTCGAATAATCCAGCACCAGCGCCGGCCGGTTGGGGCCGGGATAGATCCCCTGGTAGGCGAGATCGGGAATGGTCACGGTGCCGGTGGACGGCGCGTAATACCGGATCGCGTAGGTCGCGTCCTCGGGAGCCGTCCCAGCTGAGCGTGGTCGAGCGGCCAATGGTGACGATGGTCGGCTTCGCGGAGAAGCTGACCTCGCCCCAGCCGGGCCCGAGCTTCGTGACGTCAAGCGGCTGCACCGGGCAGTTGGGCTGGATGCACTTGGTGCTGACCTCGGTCAGATCGATCTCCGCGGTGCCGATCTGATCGTTGACCGGCACGTCGCCGAAGATGAACTGCAGGGCGGCGCTGCCGATCTCGGCCGGGCTGTTCTCCGGCAAGAAGATATACCGCACGTAGCCCTTCGGATATTCCACGGTCGGAGCTCTCCAGCCTGCCGGGTCACAACCGTGTTGGGCTGGGTGGGGCAGAGCTGGCTGCCGGCATCGCCCATCGGAATGTTGATGACGATTCCGTTCAGCGCCACGGTGTCGACATCGGGATTCTGGTTGGGGTTGGTCGCAATGACGGTGAGCGTTGTAGTCGAAGGCTGGTCGTTGCTCGTGCCGGCCTGCAGCGGAAATTGGGCTGCTCCGCTGGCAAGCGAATGTGTGGCGGCGATCCGCACGGAATGCGCGGGCCGCGTCATGTCGCTCCTCTGGCTGCGCGATCGCTTGTCGCTCGTACGCTGACGCCCATGTGAAGCTGTCTCCCGAATATGCCCGCGAGTCGAAATCGCCAATAGCGGCACGGGTTGTCTGCGGAAGCAACCTCGATGCACCTCAGCGGTCCGCCAGGTCATGAATGAGCGGCTGCAGCCCGCCCGGCCCGATGTCGAGCGTGGCAAGTGTGATCGGCAGCTTGAAGCGCCGCGGCCCCGCACTTCCAGGGTTCAGGTAAAGTACCCCGTTTGCCGTTTCGATCGTCGCTTTATGGGAGTGTCCGGAGACGATCACGTCTATGCCCTCGGCGACGGGATCGATGCCAAGCGTCTTGAGATCGTGGAGAACGTAGATGGATCGCTTTCCGAGCCGGACCAGCTCGGTATCGGCGTAACCTCCCGCCCATTCGCCCGTATCGACATTGCCTCGGATCGCCGTGACCGGCGCGGTCCGCCGAAGAGCAGCGAGAACATCGGGCCTGCCGATGTCCCCGGCGTGAATGATGTGGTCGACGCCTGCGAGATGCCTTTCCGCTTCCGGCCGCAACAGACCGTGCGTATCGGAGATGATCCCGATCCTGAGCGTCTTCATGGGTTGAAATGCTCGGGAGACCAATGCCGACCGGCCCCGGTACGTTCCGCAGCCATCCCGGCTCGGATGTCTGTACACGTGGAAAAGGTCCTTGCCATCGCGTGGAAAACGTCCCCTTGATTGTGAAAAACCTCAAAACAGGAATGGATGAACGGAAACGGACGTTTTCCCATCCGCCTTCCGCTCGACGTCAAAATCCACCTGTTTTTGCGCGGTCGTTTCCCCGACTGTCACGTACAACAAGCCACTGCAGCTGACCGCTCTGGTTGCCCTGTTTCTTGAATTCGTAAGTATCGTATCATCCAACCTATATGCCGCGCTTTTTCTCGCATTTTCCCAGATCGCCATCTTTTCAGCTTCCGTATTTGTATTGCTCACAATTGCTTCAACCGAAGTTGAGTTTTTGACGGCGTAGTCGACGAGCTTGTTGTTGCTGTCGTCCGAAAAGACCTTGATCACCGAGTTGCGCGTTTCTAGCGAGGTACACTCGGATTCTTCCTCCCCACAACCGTTCAACAACAGCAGCACAGCGAACAACCACAAGGCAGACCGCTGTTTTCTCCTGCTCGGCTTCGTCGGAATGCACATGACGTCCTATCTGGCACGTACGATTGGTCAGGCAGGCGAAGTGGTGGCGGCCCAAGCCGAGACAGAGATTCTTCCACCAGGCGACGGCCTCACGCCCGCATGGAAATCCCGGTCTCATGAATATGGGGCCGGATGATAGAATGGGAAGCTGGACGGAACCCTGACGCCATGGTGCACCATGACGGTGTAACGCGCTTCAGCGTTCTCGCGGCGCGAATGCGTCCGAGCCTTGCCAGACATCACCCTCGAAACTGAGAGGGCGCAGGGAATGCCGGGTATCGACTGATACCCGCGGCCCCCGTGATCAAAAAAGGCACGGGGAGGAACCACAGGTTCAGCCGGATAGCCGGCCTTCCCTGCGCAATGGTTTACCGCTTACTTCGTACTCCCCCTGGGGACCGGGCTTGATTGCCCCCATCAATGCGCGGCTCTGCGCAACTTAGTGCCAGCGTCGGGGCACCAGGACCACAAGCAAAATTCTGAAAATCAGAACAGGCCGGCTGCAACGGAATGGCACGTCGGCAAATCGGACATGGCGGGCATGCGCGTTTTGCCTGTCGGGCAACCGTCGCGTTTCCCGAACCGCGGCGGCGCCGAGACCGATCGCTCACATCGCCTTGCACATCTCAATCACGCCCCGTTGACCGGCCGCTCCCACGCGCGACCGCGCCCGTTGGCTTGCACTGTCAACCATCTCGTCTGCGCAGCCACCCAAGACCGCTTCGCGCGACACCTCCACGAGGTCGACCTGAACCTCGATCACGGAGACGCGCGCGCGCCGTGAACGAAACGATCGTCGCGCCAATGCGGCCTCAAGGAAAAATCAAGCTGGCCTCAACGCCAATTCGGTTGGCTTCCCCCCTCATCGAGGTTACGCGTATGGGCATTTCATCCTTCCAGCTCCCCGAGTCACGCTTGACCAACAGACCCCCACAATATTGTCCGCGCACGCCCGTCGGCGGAATACTCCATGCAAAGCATGCGCTGGGTGACCATGTCGCCTGCAACGGTTTGGGCCGCATGGAGCCAATGAGTGGCACAGCTCGTTCCGCTGCCGCGCGCACCACCGATTTGGACGGTCGCATCATCAAGCTTTCGACGGAAGACATTCCCGAACAGGACCGCGTCGCGTCTTGGCGCGAGCATCACAGCCGTGTCATGCTGCGCGCCGACATCGAGCCGGCACGCGACGCGCCGTTCAGCGCGGTCCGGACCGCTCGCTACGAGAGGGCGAAGCCATCGTCCTCTCCGGGGCCGCGCCAGCGCACTCAACCTCCTGACAAACTATGCGAGCTACCTGCTGCACTCCGAAGGCGCCCTCGACCAGCAACTGCTTAATTTGTCCGTCCGTCATCTGAAGGACCTGCTCGCGCTTGCCATCGACGATGCTCCGGGTTTTGCCGAGACGGCACGGAGCCGCGGATTGCGAGCCGCGCGGCTGAAACTCGCGAAGTCCTACGTCATCACGCACAGCGAACGGCGCGACGTATCGATTGGATCGGTCGCAGCGAACCTGCACGTCGCGCCGCGCTATCTGCAACGCCTGTTCGAGGCGGACGGAACCACGTTTTCGGATTTCCTGATCCGCCAGCGCCTGGCCCGAGCGCATCAGCTCCTCAGCGATCCTAACGCCCAAAAACTCGCGATCAGCAGCATCGCCTATGACGTCGGCTTTGGCGATCTTTCCTATTTCAACCGGCGTTTTCGTCGGCAATACGGCCTGACCCCCGGTGAGGTGCGACACGAGAAGAATTGATCCTTCCAGCTCGTTCTCCGCCCGGATTGAATGATCCGATTTTATCACGTCTGTCTTGTCGAAGAGGGTTCACGGATATCACCAGAGAGTCGGGCTTCGATCGAGCATCACGACGCTTTCGCCCGAGGCCTCGTGCGCCAGACCGGCCAGCTTGCACTGATTCACCGCGATATGGTTCGAAACTTGATGCCAAACGGGACGAAAGTCCGTCTGGCAGCTCGGCTTTTCCGGCGTGCCAACGCCGATCCGAGACTACGCTGGATGATCTCCGTTCTGTTCAGCAAGCCGGTCGTCAACGTCCGCGACGCAGAAGACGTCGGTGCTACGCCTGCAGTTTCAGCACAAGCGGAAAAGAAACCGGCTGAGCAGGTTCTGTTTCAGGCCTCAATCATTTTGGAGGCACACTGGAGCGGTGATCGTGCGCTCCGAATCAAGGACTGGCTCAAACTCGCTGAACAGATTGGATATCCGGGGTTTCTCGACCTTTGGCACTACATTCGGGTGGCCGTATTCGAATACGAAAACTGGGATACGACCGAGGGCCGCCGGAAGGCGATGACGGCAACGACGGGTGGCAGTCTGCCGTTCGATGGCACCACCGGCAGCATGAGTGGAACTGGAACCTTTTCAGCCCCGCCGGACACCCCCTCGCGCAATTATCCGTTTCGCACCATGATAAACAAGTGCAGGGGGCAGTCCAACGTCTTGGACTGCCACGGCATGACCGGCAATGAATTGAAATTTGCGGAAAATGAAATCTTGCAGTCCATCGCCGACATGGCCAAACAGATCAAACGCGTGGGTCCGGCGGCGGGCACGGATTTTACCAGTGTTTCAGGCTCGACAGCCGACAGTATCAGTCCGCTTGCCGGCGAGTTCTACAGGGACGTCAAAGCCCGGCTGACAGATCCCAACACGCTCTACGCAACTTATATGAAGTATACGCAGGATACGTCCAACATTCCAATTTGGTAGCGAAACGAAACGGCTCGCTGCGAGCTCGAGCAGCGTGACGTCTCCTTTTGCAGGGTGAATGCCATCGGTTCGGGGCGAGATCCTGATCGTCGCGGCAATGAGGCAGCCCAACCGGAGCGCATGTGCGACGCGGCGGTCCGGTCGTCACCAATCGCCGATTCAGGGGCCGGACAGCCGCATGCAGGGCACCGTCGATCATCTGCCTGTCGACTTGAAAAGGTATCTCTGCCTATCGTATCCCTTGATGTCGCATGACCCCTCGGTCGTGCGCTGATCCGCGCCTGCGCAGGCTCCCCGACGGCGCCGCCGTCAGCCGTCATCGCGCCTGAGATCAACGGACTTTTGGACATGAAACAAGCAACCAATAAACTGGTCGCCGGCGTTGAGACGATCGGTTTCGAATTGAATCGGGCGGCTCTCCAGGCGCGGCGCAACACCAAGTGGAACCAGTATGAGCCGGATGTCCTGCCGGCCTTCGTC
>Ga0210384_10006565_pt1 | contig 12386 bp, 10 predicted proteins | sample IncBWH2MmetaG_FD_160574 | JGI IMG/M metagenome (GOLD analysis project Ga0210384, IMG submission 160574) | Forest soil microbial communities from Barre Woods Harvard Forest LTER site, Petersham, Massachusetts, United States - Inc-BW-H-2-M | ecosystem: Environmental > Terrestrial > Soil >... | reverse complement strand
CAAAGCGCGCAGCAACGACAATCCGGTCTATTACATCCAGTACGCGCACGCGCGCGTGGCGGGCGTCATGAAGCAGCTCGCCGCCCGCGGTCTTGAGTTTGATCGCACCCAGGGCCTCGCCAGGGCGGACCTCCTGGTGAGCGAGCAGGAGCTGGCCGTGCAGCGCAGCGTCACACGCTACCCGGAAATCCTGGAGCAGGCGGCCAGCAACCGCGCGCCGCACACCCTGGTGCACTACCTGCGCGAGCTCGCCAACGTGTTTCACACCTACTACAACGCCGCGGGCTTCATCGTCGACGATCCGCCGCTGCGCAACGCGCGCCTCGCGCTGGTGCTCGGCGTGCAGCAGGTGGTGCGCAACGGGCTGACGCTGCTCGGCGTTTCCGCACCCGAGAGCATGTAGGGCCCATGCCGCGAATCAGCGCGCGCGACTACAAATCCGCACCGCGCCGCTCGCTCGGCCTGGGCAAGTGGCGCGAGTTTGGCTACGGCGTGCTCGCCGGCGCGGTCCTTGCCAGCATGGCGTTCGTCTACCTCGGCGGCCGCGCGCACCAGACGCAGGAAGCGGCGGATGCCCCGCATCCGCAGCCGCACCGCGCGCTTTCCGCGGACGCGGATCCCAACGGCGTGGGCGGCGCCAAGCCGGCCGCGAAGTATGACTTCTACGAAATGCTGCCGAATTTCGAAGTGGTGGTGCCGGAAAAAGACAAGGACGTCAAGCGTGACCTGCCGGCCGCGGCGAAGATCGAGCGCCCCGGTGTCTACGTGCTGCAGGCCGGCTCGTACCGCAACGAGGCGGACGCCAACCGGGTGCAGAAGCAGCTCGCACTGCAGGGCGTGCAGGCCAAGGTGCAGCGCGTGGCGGTGGATGCGGACGTCTGGCACCGCGTGCGCATCGGCCCCATCAGCAACCTCGACGAAGTCAACAAGGTGCGCAGGCAGCTGCACGCAGCCGAGGTGGATGCGCTGGTGATCCGCGTGGGAGACTAACCCTGGCCGGGACGTCGCCGGCAGCGCCGGCGCAATAGCCTTAGCGGCTCACTCCTCGCTGATATTCCTGAAGTCCACGCCGAGCGAGCGCAGCTTGCGGTAGAGGTGTGTGCGCTCCATGCCGACGCGCTTGGCGAGCTGCCCCACCTTGCCGTTGCACAACATCAGCTGCTGTTGCAGGTAGGCGCGCTCGAACTGCTCACGCGCCTCGCGCAGCGGCAGCGCCAGCAGGTCCTGCTTCACCAGCGGCTCATCCGGGGGGGTCTGCACGGCGAGCTCGCGTTCGATTTCCTCGAGGCGTATCTCCTCGGTGCCGCCGTGGATCAGCAGCCGCTGCACCAGGTGGCGCAGCTCGCGCACGTTGTCGGGCCAGGGGTAGTTGCGTAGCCGGTTCTGCGCCGCGACGCTGAAGCGCCGGAACACAAGTCCGTCGGTGTCCACCAGCCGATCGACGTGATGGCGCAGCAGCTCCGGCACATCCTCCGCGTATTCGCGCAGCGGCGGCACCCGCATGATCAGGACGTTCAGGTGCGCGAGCAGATCCCGGCGCAGCGTCTCGCCACCGGCGCGCTGCTCGATGCCGGGCTGGCCCGCCGCCAGCAGGCGCGCGCGCAAGGTGAGCGTTTCGCTGCCGCCCAGGCGCGTGAACTGTCCCGATTCGAATACGCCCGCGAGCAGGCGCTGCACGCCCGGCGGCAGATCCTCGAGCTCCTGCAGGTAGAGCGAGCCGTTGCCCGCCTCCTCGAGAAGTCCGATCACTTTGGGACTGCCGGCTTCCTCGCGTCCGAAGAGCCGCGCTTCCGCGTCCACCTCGCGCAGCGTGCCCGCGATGAGCGACACGAACGGTGCGCTGGCACGCGGCCCGTGCTCGTGCAGGTAGCGCGCGAAGGCTTCGCGGCCCGAGCCGGGTTCACCGACGAGCAGCACCGGGGAGGTATTGGCGGCAATCTGCTGCAGGTCGGCGCGCAGTTGCTGCATGAGACGGCTCTTGCCGACCGGGATGGCGAGCGGCGAACCCAGCAGCTTGCCCGACTGGCGGTGCCGCCGGCCGGCATCCAGCGCGCGCTCAACCGTGCGCAGCAGCTTCGCCAGCGACAAGGGCTTCTCCACGAAGTCGAAGGCACCGAGGCGCGTGGCTTCCACCGCCGTCTCCACCGTGCTGTGCCCTGACATCATCACCACCGGACAGCCGTCGGTGGCGCCGACCGACCACTCGCGCAACAGCGTGATGCCGTCAACATCCGGCATCCAGATATCGAGCAGCACCAGATCCGGAATCTGCCGGGCACGCGCGGCACGCGCCTGCACGGCGTTGGCGGCGACGTCCACCTCGTAGCCTTCCTCGGAGAGGATCTCCTTCAGCAGGCCGCGGATGTCCGCCTCGTCATCGACTACCAGAATGTGTGAAGTGCTCATGCCCTTTCCCTCCGCAACTGATCGCGTCGCTCGCGCGCGCCGCCGGCGGCGGAGCGGGTGCTGTCTTTCACCGGCAGCGTGACGCGCACGCGTGCGCCGCCCTGCGGCCGGTTGTCGGCGTCAATCCGCCCGCCGTGTTCCTCGACGATCTTCTTGACGATCGCGAGTCCCAGTCCCGTGCCCTTGGGCTTACTGGTCACGTAGGGATCAAACACCCTGCCGAGAAGCTCGCGCTGGAAGCCCGGCCCATTGTCACACACGGTGACCTCCGCGTACGCCGCTTCGGGCGTCACTTCAAAGTGAGTCGCGATCTCCACCAGCGGCTCAGCCGTGCCATCGAGGGCTTCCAGCGCATTGGTCAGCAGGTTGTTGAAAATCTGCCGTACCCGGCCGCGGTCCGCCTCGATGCCCTCCAGCGCCGCATCCAGATCGAGCCGGATGCGGGCGCGCGGATCCTGGGAGCGATACAGGTCCGCGACCTCGGTGACCAGCAGGTTGAGGCTGAAATGGCTGATCTGCATCTCCGGCGCGCGCGCGTACTCGCTGAACGCGTTCACCATCTGCAGCATGGTCTGCACCTGCTGCACGATGGTGCGGGTGCCGCGCTCGAGAATCTCCGCGTCGCCCTCGTTCATGCCGGCAAGCAGGCGCCGGCGCATGCGCTCGGCGGACAGCTGGATGGGCGTGAGGGGATTTTTGATTTCGTGCGCCAGGCGGCGCGCCACCTCGCCCCAGGCGGCGTCGCGCTGCGCCTGCAAGAGGGCCGTGATGTCATCGAACACGATGACGAAGCCCATGTCGGAATCCTCGCCGGGCAGCGCCGTGCACGCGCACATGAGCGTGCGCCGCCCGCTCGCGCTGTCGAGGTCGATCTGCTCGCGCCATTCTTCGCGGCCGCCGGCGAAGCGCACCGCGAGCGCCGCCACGAACTGCCCCAGCCGCTCGTTGCCGGCGGCCAGTTCCGGCAGCGCGCGCCCGGTCGCGCTCGACAGCTCGCCGCCGAGAATCGCACCCGCGGCATCGTTCGCCATGCGCACGGTCATGTTGTGGTCGATGGCGAGAACGCCGGTGGACAGGCGCGCGAGAATGATGGCGAGCCGTTCGCGCTCGCGCTCCACGGCCTGCTGGCTGTGGGTGGCTTCGGCGCGCGCGCGCCGCAGCCGCTTGGTCATGTCGTTGAAGGAGTGCACGAGAAAGCCCATCTCGTCGCGCGACGGCAGCGGCAGGCGCGTGGCGAAATCGCCCTTGCCGACGGCGCGCGTGCCGGCGATGAGGTCCTGCACCGGGCGCACCAGGCGCTGCGCCGAGTAGATGGCGCCGTAGATGGCGGCGAGCATCGCCAGCAGCACCACGAGCGTGAGCGTCAGTCGGAAACTGATTTTCAACGGCTCGCGCATCGCGGCCAGATCCCCGTACTGATTGTAGGAACTCTGTACCGCTTCGGAGAGCGCCGCGAGCTGCGCCGGCACCGTGTAGATCGCCACCACGAAGCGCGACTCGCGGCTGCCCGCATCCGCGAGCGAGGCGCCGGTGCGGATGAGATAGCGTCCGCCGGCCTGCGGCTCGAGGCTCACGTACGGCATGTGCTGTCCGACCTGACGCACCAGATCCGTGGGCGGCTGCGCCGGCAGACTGTCGAGCGGGTTCTCCAGGCTCGAGGCGATGATGCGCGCGTGCGGACCGAAGAGCGCGATCTCCAGCGCCTCGCTCGCGCGCCGCTCCGCGTCGAGCCGCGCTTGCACATCGGTGGGGCTGGCGTTGGCGAGCACCGTGGCCAGTGCCACGGTGCGGTGCGAGTATTCGCGCATGCGCAGGTCGAGCGCGGCGCGTGACAGCCTGAGCGCATCACTCAGGCCCTGCTTCACTTCCACCTTGAACCAGCTGTCGATGCCCTGGTTGATGAACTCGAGCGACGAGAGATACACGATCAAGAGCGGCGCGATGACCAGCGCGCCGAAGATGCCCACGGTGCGCGCGGTGAGGCGCGAGCCGGGCACGTGCGCGCGATAGTCGCGCACCAGCCGCCAGATCTTGCGCGCCAGCAGCACGCTCAAGGCCAGCACCCCGCAGATGTCTACCCCCAGGATCCACAGCTGCAGGCGCCCGAACTCGGCGGAGTTCTGCACGCTCTTGGCGAGCAGGCCGAAGGCGCCGAGCCCGATGGCGCTCCACAGCACCGCCTGCCCGACGGCAACCCAGCGCATGCCCCGTGGCGGGCGCCCGCTTATACCGGGAGCGACCATGTGTACCACTCACTGACGCGGGCCCAGTCATCGGTCCAGAACAGAATCGCGCGCAGCGATGACGGCAGGTGGCCGCGACGCACCCCGGCGCGCACGTTGATGGTGTAGCTGCCGCCGTCGAGCTGCGGTTCAACGAGTATCGGCCAGGCGTCCACCTTGCCGAGATAGTCGAGCGCCTCCTCGAGTGCCGGGAAGGTTTCCTGATCACCGCTGCGGGTGTCACGCACCACGTAGCGCTCGCTCACCGCGTGATAGGTCAGCTCGCGCCGCAGCGTCAGGTCCACGACATTGGCGTTGAACCACAGGTGACGTTCGCGCTCAACGCGCGCGTCCAGGTCGAAGGTGAGCGTGATGCCATCGCGCAGCGCGTCACGGATGGCCGGATTCTGCGGGTACTGCACCCGTGCGTGCAGCAGGAACACCCCCTTGTCGATGTTGACGTACGCGCTGCGCACCTCGAGGACGCCGTCGAGCGCGTCTGCATGGGCGAGGCTCCCCGCGGCCAGCGCGAGGCACAGAAGCAGGGCGGGATGGGGGCGTAGCATGGATACAACAACAGACCTTGGACTGGTTCTGGGACCGGCGGCTTACCCCTTAGGTTCCAGTCGTTGTCTTTTCGAGACAAGCATAATAGAAGCCATCCGTCCCCGCCTCTGCCCCGGGCAGGAGCTGCACGCCCAGGGGTCGATCCTTCGCCCCGGGAGCGAGATCCGCAGGCGCCGGCATCCCCGCGAGGCGCATCCCGGGCTCCTCCGCCAGCAGCTTCCCGACCACGTTCTCATTCTCTTCCGGGAGCACGGAGCAGGTGCAATAGAGCAGCCGGCCGCCAGGGGCGAGCATGCTGGAAGCTGCCTTGAGGATGGCGAGCTGCCCGGCGGCGAGCTGGGGGATGTCACCGGGCCGGCGCAGGAGCTTGATGTCGGGGTGGCGGCGGATGACCCCGCTTGAGGAGCACGGAGCATCCACGAGAATCCGCTCAAACGGCCGGCCGTCCCAGAAACTCTTCGGTTTGCTCACGTCGCCAACGATCAGCTCCGCCTTTCTTCGCAGGCGTTTCAGGTTTTCATCGATCCGCGCGACACGCGCCGCATCGATGTCCACGGCGGTGACCGTCACGCCGGGTGGCGCCTGCTCGAGCAGGTGTCCGGTCTTGCCGCCCGGCGCGGCACAGGCGTCCAGCACCCGCATTCGGGCCTGAACATCCAGCAGCCGCGGCGCTACCTGAGCGCCGGCATCCTGCACGGATGCCCAACCTTCCGCGAACCCTGGAAGCACCGATACGGCCACTGGGTGATTCAAAGTAATCGCAGAATCAATCCATTGGCTCATTACCGCTTCAATTCCCGCTGATGTCAGTTGATCGAGGTACTGCTCACGCGAGGTCCGGGAAGCATCCAGTCGCAAGGTCATCGGCGGGTGGGCATTGTTTGCCGCGAGGATCGCCGCGCACTCCGCGGGCCAGCTCGCCAGCAGCTTCCCGATGAGCCACTGCGGGTGAGCCGTGCGCGCCGGCGGGTTCTGATCGAGGCGCGCAAAGAGCGTCGCCCGTTCGCGCACGAAGCGCCGCAGCACCGCATTGACGAAGCCGGTGGCACGCGTGGAGTTGAGAATGCGCGCGGCATCGACCGCCGCGTGCACGGTCGCCTCGGGCGCGTTGCGGGAGTATTCGACCTGGTGAGCGGCAACGGTGAGCAGCGCCTGGACGGGTGCGGACACGGCGCCGGGTCTTTCGAGGAGCGACGCAATGGCCGGCGCAAGACGCAGGTACCAGCGGATCGTGCCGAGGGCGATAGCGCGCACCGCGGCGCGCTCAGGGGATGTCTCGAAGCCCGCGAGGGCGACGTCCGCGGACCGACCGTCGGAGAGCACCGCGTCCAACGCCTGGGCGGCACCGGCCAGCGCCGACGCGCCGGGAGCCCATGGCGATCTAGCCAAGGCGCAGGCCTGGAAGAGCCCGGGTGTGGGAAAAATCCCGCACCGACACCGGACGGCGCCCTGGCCGCTGCACCTCCGTGACAGCGAGCGTGCCAATGCCACAGGCAACCGGCATGGAATCACCCTGAACCGCAATGATCACCCCAGGATCGGCGCTTTTAGACACTTTTAGCGCCTCGTACGACTCAGATTCTGCACGCGCGGCGAAAATCCGCAGCTGCTCGCCCTCAAGCGTGGTCTCAGCGACCGGCCAGGGGTTGAAAGCCCGCACCTGGCGCTCGATGTCGAGCGCGCTGCGACGCCAGTCAATGCGAGCCTCCGCCTTGTCGATCTTCGGCGCATAGGTCGCGCCTTCGTGCGGTTGCGGCGCAGGCGTCAGCGAGCCACTCCCAAGCCCATCGAGTGCGGCAAGCAGCGCCGCTGCCCCGAGCGCCGACAGCTCATCGTGCAGTAGACCGCCCGTGTGGTCGCGCGAAATCAGGCAACGCCGCTGCAGGAGTACGGGACCGGTATCCAGACCGGAGTCCATCTGCATGATGGAGACGCCGCTTTCGGTATCGCCGCTCAAGATTGCGCGCTGAATTGGCGCCGCCCCCCGCCAGCGCGGCAGGAGCGACGCATGAATGTTGACGCAGCCTAAGCGCGGCAGGCGCAGCACTTCGGCCGGCAGCATGAGCCCGTAGGCCACCACCACCAGCACGTCCGGATTCCAGGCGGTGAGTTGCGCCCGCGCGGCCGCATCCTTGAGTGACGGCGGTTGCGCCAGCGGCAGGTGCGCCGCAAGGGCGGCGGCTTTTACGGGACTGAATGAGACCTTCTGGCCGCGGCCCGCGGGTCGGTCCGGTTGTGTCAGGACCCCGACCAGCTCGTGATGCGTGGTGAGCGCCGCAAGGGCGGGCAGCGCAAATTCCGGCGTGCCGGCAAAGGCGACGCGCAACACTACCAGCCAGTCGGACTAGCCGACCCAAAAACCCGGCAATGAGCAGCCGGCAAAAGCCCATACGCCCAGCTTTGCCATGAAGTGCTCGGCTGCTGAGGTGATCGCAGCGGGTGCGCATCGAGCCCCGCCTTTTGCCGGCGGAAACGCAGCCGCGGTCCGACAAATTCGCAGGAGCGAATTTGGCCGACCGAAGGTCGGCCCGCAGGGTGCCGGCCAGGGACCGGCCGGCACAAAAAGCGCCGCAGGCGACTTTTTCCCATCGACTAGTACGCGCGGCGCGCGCCGGTGGCGTTCACCGCCGGACGCGCAGCGCGCTCGCGGCGCTCCTTGTCGAGCCGCTTGCGAATGCGCTCGCGCTTCAGGTCCGACAGGTAGTCCACGAACAGCTTGCCCTCGAGATGATCCATTTCGTGCTGGACGCACACCGCGAGAATGTCCTCGTAGTCGCGCTCGTGCTGCCGGCCCTTGCGGTCGTGCGAACGCACGCGCACCTTGGCCGCCCGCTTCACTTCGTCGAAAATCCCGGGCACCGACAGGCAGCCTTCCTCGGTGCTGGCCTCGCCCTCACGGGCGATGATCTCGGGGTTGATAAGCGTGACTGGTTCCTTGTGATCCTTGGAGACGTCGATGACGATGACCCGCTGGTGCACGTCCACCTGCGTGGCCGCAAGGCCGATGCCGGGCGCGGCGTACATGGTCTGAAACAGGTCGTCGATGAGCATGCCTAAAGCCGCGTCGAAACGGGTCACGGCCGCGGCCCGCGTTCGCAGGCGCGGATCGGGGAATTCGAGGATGGTTCTTAACGCCATGGGTAGTGCCTGATATGGGGACACCGCCAGCCGTGATCCAGCGCACAAACTTGACATTAATTCGTACGGGCAGCGGCGGCATGCCAGTATAACAATTAGAATTTCGGGCGCGGGTTGTGTGGTCCGCGACAGGAGTGGAGATGGTCTCAAATCAGATACTTGGGGCTCGCGCTGCCGCGACCCTGGCTGTGCTGACGATGGCGGTTTGCGGCTGCTCGCACCTGCGGGGCGCCGGGGAACCCACGGCGGCACCCGCACCCGTGGCTGCCGCAGCGGCGACAGCCACCCCCGCCCCGGATGTGACGGCGACCGAAGCCGGCATCGCCGCGGCCGGCACCCCGGCTGCAGTGAACCATCCGGATCCCGGCGCAATGGTGAATCCGACCGCGCCGAAGCACTACACGGTCAAGCGTGGCGACACCCTGTGGGGCATCGCCTCGATGTTCCTCAAGGATCCGTGGCTGTGGCCGGAAGTGTGGATCATCAATCCGCAGGTGCCGAACCCACACCTTATTTATCCCGGCGATACGCTCGCGCTCGCCTATGGCGCCGATGGGCGCCCGCAGGTAAACCTCGAGCAGGCCGGGGCGGTGCGCCTGGATCCGCGGCTGCGCAGCACCGAGCTCGACAGCGCGATTCCGACCATCCCGTATGCCGCGATCGCCGCGTTCCTGTCGCGGCCGACGCTGCTCACCGCCGAGCAGATCCAGCACGCACCCTACGTGCTCGCCTTCCGCGACATGCATCAGGTCGCAGGCTCCGGCAACGAGGTCTACGTTCGCAACCTCACGGCCGATGAGAACGCCCGTTTCAGCGTCATGCACGTGAGCGACAAGCTGCGTGATCCGGACGACGGCGCGACGCTCGGCTACCTGGGCATTTATACCGCCACGGCGCTGGTGCAGCGGCCCGGCAATCCGGCCAAGGCGCTCTTGATCGATCCGGCGCGCGAGACGCTGCAGGGTGACCGGCTCCTCACCGCCGACCAGCAGGAAACGGCGAATTTCGTGCTCAAGGCGCCGGCCGGGGATGTGCACGGCCGCATTATCGCGGTCGTCAACGGCACGGACCTCGCCGGCCAGTACAACGTCGTCGCCATCAACCGCGGCACGCGCCACGGCCTGGCTCCGGGCACGGTACTGGCGGTGGATTCCGCCGGCGGTAGCACGCTCGATCTGTATAGCGGTGGCAAGAACATCGGCGACGCCACCGCCACCTCGTTTGCGCGCCAGGTGCGGTTGCCCGAGGAGCGCGTCGGAACCGCGCTCGTGTTCAAGGTGTTCGAGCGGGTCAGCTACGCGCTGATCGTCGGCGCCTCCGACGCCATCCACAACGGCGACGTGGTCCATAACCCTTAAGTCCCCCTGATGTGAGCCGCGGCGCCTGACGTAAGCGCCGCGGCTCGCGCACCACTCGCGTGCCATTTGCGAGCGGCGAGCGCGGGCTTGCTTGCCTTATGCTCGCGCCATGGATGCCTTGAGCGCGCGGGCACTGCTCGCCCGCACCCCCGCACTCACCACGGCGCACCTGCAGGCGCTGCTCGGCGCCGCGCACGGCGAACTGGAACGCGCGACCTCGGGCGCCGTGCTGCGCCAGGTCGAGCTGCCCGCGGCCGCGCGGGATTTTCTGCGCGCACCCGATGCGGCGGCGCTGGCGGCGGACCTTGCCTGGCTTGGGTCGAGCGGCGCGCAGATTCTTCTCAGCACCGATGCCGCTTACCCGGCGCTGCTCGCGCAGACTGTCGGCGCGCCCGCCGCGCTCTACGTGCACGGCTCCGTCGCGGCCTTGTCCGCGCCGCAACTCGCCATGGTCGGCTCACGCAACCCCACGCACGCCGGCCGCGACACGGCGCGCGAGTTTGCCGCCTGGTTCGCCCGCGCCGGGCTGACGGTGACTAGCGGCCTGGCGCTCGGCATCGACGCGGCGAGTCACGAGGGTGCGTTGCATGGCGGCGGGCTGACCGTGGCGGTGCTCGGCAGCGGTCTTGACCGTATCTACCCCGCCGACAACACCGCCCTCGCGCAGCGCATCCGCGAGCACGGCGCGCTGGTGTCGGAATTTGCACCGCGCACCGCGCCGCTCAAGCAGAATTTCCCGCGGCGCAACCGCATCATCGCCGGCCTGTCGCTCGGCGCGCTCATCGTCGAGGCCGCGCGCTACAGTGGCTCGCTCATCACCGCGCGCCTGGCGGCGGAATCCGGGCGCGAGGTGTTTGCGATCCCCGGTTCGATCCACAGCCCGCTCTCCCGCGGCTGCCACCAACTCATCAAGGACGGCGCGAAGCTGGTGGAAGAGGCGGCCGACGTGCTTGCGGAGCTGCGCATCGCGCTGCCGCAGGAGGCCGCGGCTCCGGCGCGCAGCGCCGCGTCCGCGGCCCCGGTATTGGACAAGGAGTATGAAATGCTGTTAGATGCGCTCGGTTTTGAACCGGCGACCATGGACGTGCTCGTCGCACGCACCAACCTGCCGAGCGGATCGGTGGCCTCGATGTTGCTGATCCTGGAGCTCCAGGGGCGTGTGGCGGCGCTGTCTGGTGGCCGCTACGGCCGCATACCATAATCTTTTGCGATGACTACTGGCAGCGTTCTCGACATCCTCATCTACGTGTTCGACCGCTACATGCTCGCCGAAACGGCGGAGGTACCGGGGCGCGAACGCCTCGCGCGCGATCTGCGGCGCGCCGGATTTGCGCGCGCCAACGTCGAGCGCGCGCTCGACTGGCTGACCGACCTCGCCTTCGGGCACGAACGCGCCCCCCTGCCGCTCAACGCCGGTCCCGCGCCCGCCGTGCGGGTATTCGCGGACAGTGAGCTGGCGCGCCTGTCGGCGGACTGCCGCGGCTACCTGCTGTCGCTGGAACGTCAGGGTGTGCTGTCGGCGCAGCAGCGTGAGATGGTCATCGAACGCGCCCTGGCTTTGCCCGGTGAGCCCGATATCGAGCATCTCAAATGGGTGGTGTTCATGGTGCTGTCCAGTCAGCCCGGCGAGGAACTCGCGGTGGAGCGTTTGGGCGGTCTCATGATGGCGGAATTGCCGGTCAATGCGCCGCACTGACGCGCGCCGCGCGCGTCGTCGGTTTGCAGGTCCGCGGCTCGTCCGCGGTTTTTCGTTTCTAAGGTACGAAGTTTCATAACTCTCCTCATGGCAGACAATCTGGTCATCGTCGAATCGCCCGCCAAGGCCAAGACCATCAAGAAGTATCTTGGCCGGGACTTCGACGTGCTCGCCTCCTACGGCCACGTGCGCGATCTGGTGCCCAAGGAAGGCGCGGTCGATCCTGACAACGGTTATGCCATGAAATACCAGGTGCTCGAGAAGAACGAGCGACATGTCGAAGCCATCGCGCGCTCCTTGCGCAAAGCCAAGGCGCTGTACCTGGCGACCGACCCGGACCGTGAGGGCGAGGCGATCGCCTGGCATCTGAAGGAGATCCTCGCCGCGCGCGGCGACCTTGCCGGCAAGGATGTGCATCGCGTGGTGTTCTACGAAATCACGCGCAACGCCATCCGCGCCGCGGTCGGGCAACCCCGCGGCTTGTCGCTGGAACTCGTCAACGCGCAGCAGGCGCGCCGCGCGCTCGACTACCTGGTTGGTTTCAACCTCTCGCCGCTGCTGTGGAAGAAAGTACGCCGCGGACTGTCCGCCGGACGGGTGCAAAGTCCGGCGCTGCGCATGATCTGTGAGCGCGAGGAAGAGATCGCGGCGTTCATCGCGCAGGAGTACTGGAGCATCGAGGGCGAGGGAGCGCACAGCGCGCAGGCGTTTCCGCTCAAGCTCGTGGAGTACCGGGGCCAGAAGGTCGAACAGTTCACCTTCACAAACGCGACCCAGGCGCGCGAGGTCGAGCGCAGCATCCAGGCGGCCGCCGGTGGCAGCCAGGGCGAGCTGCGGGTACTCGCGATCGATCGCAAGCAGCGGCGCCGCAATCCCGCCCCGCCGTTCACCACCTCGACGCTGCAGCAGGAGGCGGCGCGCAAGCTCGGCTTCAACGCGCGGCGCACCATGCGCCTCGCACAGCAGCTGTACGAGGGACTCGACATCGGCGAAGGCAGC
>Ga0210384_10006562_pt1 | contig 12388 bp, 9 predicted proteins | sample IncBWH2MmetaG_FD_160574 | JGI IMG/M metagenome (GOLD analysis project Ga0210384, IMG submission 160574) | Forest soil microbial communities from Barre Woods Harvard Forest LTER site, Petersham, Massachusetts, United States - Inc-BW-H-2-M | ecosystem: Environmental > Terrestrial > Soil >... | reverse complement strand
TTGGTGGCAAGCTCTGCTCGAAATCGAAAGATGAAATTGCGCGCGCTGCTGCACGATGTGGAAGCAGACTTGCCGCCGAGCGCCGATGACATCGAGATTCGGCAGGTCGTTTGCGATTCGCGCAAGGTTCAGGCAGGCACTCTATTTTTTGCGCTGCACGGTGCGAAGGTGGATGGAAATGCGTTCGTGCGCGACGCGATAGCAAAAGGCGTAGCGGCGGTCGCGAGCGAAGACGATCCGCCGAAAGAAGCTCCAGCGGAGGTAGCGTGGATTCGTGTTCGAGAAGCGCGGAAAGCTCTGGCAGTTACGGCGGCAAATTTCTTCGAACATCCCGGGGCGGCGCTTCAGCTGGTCGCGGTGACGGGCACCAATGGAAAGACGACCACCACATCGGTAATCGATTCGATCATCAAGGCATCGGGCGCGAAAACGGGCTTGTTTGGCACGATCGCTTACCACACTCCGGCCGGCGACTACCCTGCTCCGAACACCACGCCGGAATCGGTGGACTTGCAGGGATTTCTCGCGGAAATTCGCGACGCCGGGGGACGCTACGGTGTTCTGGAGGCGAGTTCGCATTCTCTGGCCATGGACCGCTTGTGGGGCTGCCATTTTGCGGCGGCAGTGTTCACCAACCTCACGCGCGAACACCTGGACTATCACAAGACATTTGATGATTACTTTGCGGCGAAACGCCGCCTGTTTGCCGGAACCGGAGCGGGTGCGCCGGAGGTTGCCGTACTCAACACCGACGACGAGTACGGAAAGCGCCTGGTGAGTGTGGCGAAGAATACGGTTACGTACGGCCTGGAATCGACCGCGGACATCACTACAAAAAAATTCCAGCTTACGTTTTCGGGTTTGTCATTCACGGCGCAGACGCCAAAGGGCAAGGTCCAAGTTTCATCGAAGTTGGTTGGGCGCATCAACGTCTACAACATTCTTGCAGCAATTGGGGCGGCGCAGGCACTGGGTCTTTCCAACGAAGTCATCGAGGCTGGCATCCGCAATCTGGAAAGCGTTTCGGGACGATTCCAACGCATTGACTGTGGTCAGCCGTTTTTCGTCGTCGTCGATTATGCGCACACCGATGATGCGCTGGAGAGCCTGATCCGCACGGCGCGGGAACTGAATCCCAAGGGCCGGGTCATCACGTTGTTCGGCTGCGGTGGCGGGAAGGATCGCACCAAGCGTCCGGTTATGGGCGAAGCGTCCGGACACCTGAGCGATTTGACCATCTTGTCCAACGACAATCCAAAAACGGAAGACCCGCTGAAAATCATCAGCGACATCGTCGTTGGCGTGCAAAAAACAACTGGCAAGTACATGATCGAACCAGATCGCGAGAAAGCCATTGGACTCGCCATGGATCAAGCACACGCCGGGGACATCGTGCTGCTCGCGGGCAAGGGCCATGAGGATTATCAGATTCTTGCCGACCGCACCTTGAAATTTGACGATCGCGAGCAAGCGCGGCGCGCGCTACGCGAGAGGGGATACGACCAGCCGCCGAGCGGCTCTGAGTTTGGCACCTAGCGCGCTTTGGTAGCTAGCGGTCGCGAGGCGCTCTGGTGCATGGTTACCTTTAGTCAGGAGGGGCCCTCAAAATCGTGAAGACTGACCCGGCCGTGTGGTATTTGCGTAAGCGGAATCCTTTGAGGCGGTTATGCGGTGGACGATTACACAGGTGGCTGGCGCGGTGGGTGCTCGGGCGGGAGCAGGGCTCGACCCCGTGGCCCGGGTGGCCGGCGTCTCGATTGATTCTCGCACGGTACGCGCTGGAGAACTGTTCATCGCTATCCACGGACCGCGTCATGACGGACACGATCACGTGGCGGGTGCGCTCGAGCGTGGAGCGCTCGCAGCGATGGTGGCGGAAGGGCAAATCGGCCAGTACGCCGAAGCCGTGCGCGGCCGGTGTCTCGTCGTGGCCGACACTTTCGTCGCGCTCAAAGGGCTCGCGCGCGCCGTTCGCGAAGCCTGGGGCGGCAAAATTGCCGGGGTCACGGGCAGTGTCGGCAAGACCACTACCAAAGAGATCCTGGCGGCATTGCTGGGCGCGCGGTTTCGGGTCCTGAAGTCCGAGGGGAATTTCAACAACGAGTACGGCTTGCCGCTGACGCTGTTCCGCCTTGATGAAACGCACCAGGCAGCGGTGCTGGAAATGGGAATGTCACGGAGCGGCGAACTTTCGCGCTTGGCGGAGATCGCGCGTCCGGACGTTGGCGTGGTGACGCGGGTGGCCCCGGCGCATCTGGAGTTTTTTGCTTCCTTGGAGGAGATTGCGCTCGCAAAACGTGAGCTAATCGAGGGGTTGAACGGGCGCGAGTCGGTTGCGGTGTTGAATGCGGACGATCCATTGGTGGCGGGGTTTGCGCCGCACGCCCCGGGTCGCGTTTTGACCTACGGAATTGCGAATGCTGCGGATTTTCGCGCCGAAGCGATAGAAGATCGCGGAGCGCTCGGCTCGACGTTTGTTCTCGTGCATGGCGGCGAGCAGGTGCGGCTGGAATTGGCGCTGGCAGGGCGACACGTTATTTCGAATGCGCTTGCGGCGCTGGCGGCGGCCAGCGTTTGGGGAATTGGTGCAGCGGAATCGCAGAGTGTCTTGCGCACCCTTCATGCGCCCGCGATGCGCGGCGAATTGCTACGTTTCACGAATGGAGCGGCGCTGATCAATGACAGCTACAACTCCAGCCCTGCGGCGCTGCACGCGATGATATCGGTGCTGGCGGCGACTCCGGACTATCGCCGGAGGGTTCTGGCGGCGGGGGAAATGCGAGAGCTTGGGCAAACCTCGCAGCAACTCCATCGCGAAGCGGGAAATTTTGCGGCGAAAACGGGAAAAGTCGATTGGATCATCGGCGTCGCGGGAGATGCTTTGCAAGTGGTCGAAGGCGCGGTGGCCGCTGGTCTGCCGAGGGCGCAGACGAAATTTTTCGCCTCGTCCGAGGAAGCAGCGAAATTTCTTTCCGATTTTCTGGTTCCCGGCGATTTGCTGCTTGTGAAAGGCTCGCGCGGCGTGAAGATGGAACGCATCGTCGGAGAGCTGGTCGCGCGGCACTCCGCCGGAGCGCCTTTGCCTGAGAAGGTGCCACACTAGATGCTCTACTACCTTCTCTACCAGGTCTTGCAGCGCTACTTCAGCCCGCTAAACGTCTTCCGTTACATCACGGTACGCACCGTTTACGCGAGCCTGACGGCGATGTTCCTGGCGTTTGTCTTTGGTCCATGGCTGATTCGAAGGCTCCGCGAGCTGCAGATCGGGCAATTCATTCGCGAAGAAGGCCCGCAGGCGCACCTGAAGAAGGCCGGGACCCCCACCATGGGCGGCGTGTTGATCGTACTCTCTACATTGGTCCCAACGCTTTTGTGGGCGGATCTCACCAACGGCTTCGTCCTGCTGGCTATTTTCTCGTTGCTGGCGTTTGCCACCATCGGCTTCATCGACGACTATGCGAAGGTTTCGAAGCAACGCAATCTGGGGCTCACCAGCAAGAAAAAGTTCTCGCTGCAAATCTTGATCAGCTTCCTCATCGGCATCGGACTTCTGACGCTGGCGACGCGTAGTGCGTATTCAACGGAGTTGGTGTTTCCTTTCTTGAAGCGAGTTCACCCCGATCTTGTGATTCATTCGCTGCTGGGGTCGCCGCACCTTTGGCCCCTTGCGTTTGTTCCGTTCCTGATATTTGTGTCCATCGTGATTGCCGGGTCGTCGAACGCGGTGAACTTGACCGACGGCTTGGACGGCCTGGCGATCGGCTGCACGGTGATTGCTGCCGGGGCGCTGACCATCCTGACCTACGTCAGCAGCAACTACCGATGGGCGACCTATCTCGAAATCGGATACATCCCGCGGGTTGCCGAGCTTACGATTTTTTGCGGGGCCCTGGTCGGCGCTTCGCTGGGCTTTCTCTGGTACAACGCGCATCCTGCCGAGGTTTTCATGGGTGACGTGGGTTCTTTGTCGTTGGGTGGGACGCTGGGGGTCATCGCGGTCGTCATCAAGCAGGAGATTCTTCTGTTTTTCGTCGGCGGAATCTTTGTGATCGAAGCGCTGTCCGTGATCCTGCAGGTTGGTTCGTTCAAGATGCGCGGCAAGCGGATTTTTCGCATGGCGCCGATCCATCATCACTTCGAATTGATCGGCTGGAGCGAATCAAAGGTGATCGTGCGGTTTTGGATCATCGCGCTGATCTTTGCGTTGTTTGCCTTAACCACGCTGAAATTGAGGTAGCAATCGCTCGATGGAGCTGAACAACAAACGCGTATTGGTTGTCGGGCTGGCGAGGACAGGTGTCGCGACCGCGCTGTTCTGCGCGGCACGAGGCGCGGTTGTGAGCGCGACAGAATCGCGCACGGAAGCCGAAATTGGAGAAAGTGTCACCAAGCTGCGAAACGCAGGAGTGACCCTTGAACTCGGGGGCCACCAGGAGAAAACCTTCTTACACCAGGCCCTCATCGTCCCAAGTCCGGGCGTGCCGGCAGATTTCCCATTACTAGCCGCGGCGCGAGCCAACGGGGTCACGATTTGGAGTGAAATCGAGCTGGCATACCGTTTTCTGCAGGGAACACTCATCGGGATCACCGGTTCGAACGGCAAAACCACGACGACCGCGCTGGTGGAGCACATTTTAAGGACTGCCGGGTTTCCGACCGTGCTTGCGGGCAATATCGGCACGCCGTTGATTGCTGGTGTCGAAGATACGAAGAGAAACACCACTACAGTCGTCGAGCTGAGCAGCTTCCAGCTGGAGTTGATCGAGACGTTTCGACCTGACATCAGCCTGTTTCTGAATCTCACGCCCGACCATCTAGATCGGCATCGCAGCATGGAAATTTACGGTGCCGCGAAAGCGCGCATTTTCGAAAATCAGACCGAGGAAGACGCCGCGATTCTGAATGCCGATGATCCAGCGCTAACCCCGTATGCGCCGGCGCGGCCGCGTGGGTATTGGTTCAGTCGGAAACAGCGCGTGGCGCAGGGCGCCTATCTTCACGGCGACGACATTGTCTTTCGGCACGATGGTGCGGAAGAAACGATCTTGGCGCGCGGCGAAATTCCCTTGGTCGGCGCGCACAATTTGGAAAATGTCTTGGCCGCCGTGGTGGCCACCCGGCTGGCGGGGGCAAGCGCGCAAGCGGTCTCGAAAGGCATCCGATCGTTCGCCGGCGTGGAGCATCGACTGGAATTTGTCGCCGAAATCAACGGTGTGCGCTACTACAACGATTCGAAGGCTACGAACGTCGACGCCACGCTGAAAGCGCTCGACGCATTTACCGGCCATATCCTGATCATTCTGGGCGGCAAAGACAAAGGCAGCGACTACACCGTGTTGCGAAACCCGCTGCGCGAGAAAGCCATTCTCGCGCTGCTGATTGGCGCAGGCGCCGAAAAAATCGAAAGGCAAATCACGGGCAGCGTGACCATTGAGCGCGCCGGAACCCTCGAACGCGCCGTCGAGTCCGCTTCGCGCGCCGCCCGCCTCGGGGATGTGGTGCTCTTGGCTCCAGCTTGTGCCAGCTTCGATCAATTCGAAAATTACGAACATCGAGGGCGCCTTTTTAAGGATTTGGTGCGGAATCTTCAGACGCACACCGCAGGCGTTAGCGCCGGGAAGTCGGCCCCGACTGTGTCGGGACGACCATGAGATTCAGGAGGTGAGGAAACTTGCCAAGACCACTTGAAAACGATCGCTGGCTATTTGGCGTAACGCTCGCTCTCTGCTTGCTGGGTGCCGTAATGATCTTCAGCGCGTCCGCCGTCACCGCCGAACATCAATACGGACGCCCGTACATTTTTCTTGTGCGCCAAGCGGCCTGGCTGATCCTTGGAATCTTCGGGATGTTCGCTTTGATGCGCACCGATTACCGCCGCTTGCGCGAGCCCGGCGTAGTCTGCACAGCGGTTTGCGTCGTGCTACTGATGTTGATCGGCACATTTTTTCTCGACAAATCCCACGCCACCCACCGCTGGATTAAATTTGGCCCGGTGGGTATCCAACCTTCCGAATTGGCAAAGCTTGCGATCATCCTCTATCTGGCCTGGTTTCTGGATCTGAAGCGCCGCAACGCCGCCGCAATGGAATTCCGCAAGGACGATTTTCTGCAGACAATCCTGCCGGCGGTCGGCCCGATACTCCTCTTCGTGCTGTTGATCGTGGCTCAGCCCGACTTGGGAACGTCGGTCGACATTGTGCTCATTGCTACGGCCATCCTGTTTGTCGCCGGCCTTTCGTGGAAGTGGCTTGTCGTTGGTCTCGCTGCGGCGCTGCCGGTGCTTTACCTACTGATCTCACACGTTTCCTACCGCCAAGCACGGCTCATGGCGTTTCTAAATCCAGACTCCGACCCGCTCGGTTCGGGTTTCCAACTCCTGCAGTCGCTGATCGCTGTAGGTTCCGGCGGCTTCACGGGTGTCGGCCTGATGGAGAGCAAACAAAAACTCTTCTATCTTCCCGAAGCGCATACCGATTTCATCTACGCGGTGATCTGCGAAGAACTCGGCTTCATCGGCGCCACTTTGGTGATCGCCCTATTCGGCGTGTACGCATGGCGCGGTTTGCGCGCCGCGTTTTCTGCTCCCGACGGTTTCGGTCGCCTACTGGCACTCGGCATCACCGCGATGGTCCTCAGCCAGGCGCTCATTAATTTCGTAGTCGTGCTCGGCATGGTGCCGACCAAAGGCATTCCTCTGCCGTTTGTCAGCTATGGCGGATCGAGTTTGCTGGTGATGTTGCTGGCCACCGGTGTGCTCCTGAACATCAGCCAGCAGGCGGAAGCATAGACGCGTGAAGCTTTTGATCGCAGGCGGGGGCACGGGAGGCCACGTTTTTCCGGCAATCGCCATCGCGCGTGAATGGTTGTCGAGAGGCAGGGAGAGGGAAGTCGTGCTGGTAGGAACGCAACGCGGACTGGAAATGAAGCTGGTGCCCCAGGCGGGGCTGCCGCTCGAGACCCTGCGCGCTGCCGGCCTGAAAGGCAAAGGCGGAGCCACGCTCCTGAAAAACCTCGCTATCCTAGGGCCTGGCTTGCTCGACGCCGCGCGCATTCTCCGCAAGCACAAACCGATCGCCGCGTTTGGCGTTGGCGGCTACGCTGCCGGCCCGATGATGCTGGCAACCTGGCTACACCGCGTGCCCAATGTGATTTTCGAGCCGAACGCCGAGCCTGGCTTCACCAATCGGGTACTCGCAAAATTATCTAAGCGCATCGCCGCCGGATACGAGCGCTCCGCGAAAGCGCTAGGACCGAAGGCAATGGTCACCGGATGCCCGGTACGTGAAGAATTTTTCGCCATCAAGCCCCGCGAATTGCAAAAGCCCTTCGGCCTGCTGGTAACCGGAGGCAGCCAAGGCGCTTTGCCGATCAACCGCGCCTTCGTCGATGCCATGGACCGGCTCGCTGTGCGCAAAAGGGAACTGGCCATCGTGCACCAGACTGGCGAACGTGACTATAATGCTGTACGCACTGCATACGCGCGTCGTGAGTACGCAGCAGAGGTCGTGCCGTTCCTGACGAATATGGCGGAGCGTTTTGCCTGGGCCGACATGATCGTCTGCCGCGCCGGAGCGATTACCGCCTCGGAAATCGCCGCCGCCGGCCGCGCCGCCATTTTTATCCCTTTCGGCGCTGCCACCGACAGCCATCAGCTGCACAACGCGCTGGCGATGGTCGCTGCCGGAGCGGGCCGCGTGATTCCAGAGCCGGAACTCACCACCGAGCGTCTTTGTGGTGAAATTTTCTCCCTCCTCGACCAGCCCCGGGAGATTGTACGAATGTCCACGGCCGCGCGGAGTTTAGCATCGCCCAACGCGGCGCGCGATATCGTCGACTTGATTGAAGAAGTGGCGGGGGCGCGATTAGCGGCGCCGCCCGCTTCGACTGGGGTAAGGCCAGAAGCTACGGGGTCTCGAGGAAATTCATGATGGTCTCATTCCGAAATTTTCAGCGTATTCATCTGGTCGGCATCGGTGGCATCGGCATGAGCGGCATCGCGGAAGTCTTGTTAACGCTCGGCTATTCCGTTTCAGGCTCCGACACCAAGCCCTCGCCGATTACCGAACGCTTGCAGGGTCTCGGCGCCACCATCTACGACGGCCACCAGGCCAGCAACGTTGTGGACGCGCACGTGGTCGTGACCTCTTCCGCGATCAAGTCTGACAACCCCGAAGTCGAAGAAGCGCACAAGCGCAAAATCCCGGTGATCCCGCGTGCTGAGATGCTGGCGGAGTTGATGCGTCTGAAATACGGCATCGCGGTCGCCGGCGCTCATGGCAAGACCACGACTACATCTATCGTTGCCTCGGTCCTCGCCGCCGCTCACCTCGACCCCACATTCGTGATCGGCGGCCGCGTAAACCAGGCTGGCACCACTGCCAGGCTCGGCAAAGGTGAGTTTTTCGTCGTCGAAGCAGATGAGAGCGACCGCAGCTTCTTGTTGCTCGCCCCGGTTGTCGCCGTGGTCACCACCATCGACCGCGAGCACCTCGACCAGTACGCTTCCCTCGAAGACATTCAGAGCTGTTTCACCGAGTTCGTGAATCGCGTGCCCTTTTACGGCGCGGCCGTCCTTTGCCTGGATGAGCCCAATGTCCAGGCCATCATTCCCAACGTGAAGCGGCCGATCATTACCTATGGCATCTCGACGCAGGCCGACCTGGTCATCAGCGAGGTGAAACTCGAAGGTCTGGGCAGCGACTTCCGCCTCACGTACCGGGGAGACGATCTGGGAATCTTTCAATTGCCGCATCCGCCGGGCATCCACAACGTCCGAAACGCCGCCGCTGCCGCAGCGGTAGCCCTGTACCTGAACGTTCCCGCGGAATTGATCCGGGAAGGCCTGGCGAAGTTCTCCGGTGTGGGCAGGCGCTTTGACGTAAAGGGCGTCGTCAATGGCATTACCGTGATCGACGACTACGGCCACCACCCCGTGGAGATCCGCGCCACCCTCGAAGCTGCGCGGGCCTGCAAGTTCAATCGCTCGCTGGTGTTATTCCAGCCTCACCGCTACTCGCGCACCCAGCATCTCTGGGACGATTTCAGCCGCGCCTTCAATTTAGCCGATATTCTTGTCCTGACCGATATCTACGCCGCCAGTGAGGCTGCCACCCCCGGGGTCACCAGCGAGGCTCTCGCCGATGCCATTCGGGAAGCCGGGCACAAGAACGTTTTCTACTTCCCGTCGATGCGCGAAGGCATGGAGTACCTGTTGCGCGAGGCGCACACCGGCGACGCCATCTTCACCATCGGCGCAGGCAACATCAGCCGTGCCAGCAACGAGCTTATGGTTCTGCTCGGAACGGAGCACCCCACAACCCATGCGTATTGAAAATCCCGGAATCGGCGCAGCCTTGCCAGAACTCGGTGTCGAGTTGCGCAGCGGTTCGGCGCTATCCGACCTCACTTCGCTCGGAATAGGCGGCACCACCGATCTTCTTCGCATCAAAAAGCACGAAGGCATTCCGGATTTGCTCAATCTGCTCGATGCCAACGGTATTCCTCACCGGTTTCTCGGCGGCGGTTCGAACTTGCTGGTCGGAGACGGAGAGTTACCCTGGGTCGTGCTGCAACTCGCCAAGCCCGAACCGGAGGTAGTGATCGACGGTACCTTTGCCCAGGTCGACGCCGCCGCAGACCTGGGTCGCACCGTAACCTTTTGCGCCAAAAATGACCTCGGGGGCATGGAAGGGCTCATCGGCGTGCCGGGTACCGTCGGCGGCGCGCTGCGTATGAATGCTGGCGCGTATGGCATGCAAATCGGATCGTACGTCCGGGAGGTAAAACTCTATCGCGCGGCCGGCCGCAAGATAGAAATCCTCAGAGGCGATCAAATTTCCTTCGAATACCGGCACACTTCATTTGCGCCCGATGATATGATGCTCGCGGTGAAACTGGAACTTCCCTCCAAGCCTTTCAAGGAAATCCTCGCAGGGATTCGTATCTGTAACGAAAAACGCCGATCAAGTCAGCCACTGGGCCAAAAAAGCGCCGGCTGCATCTTCAAGAATCCCCCGGGTGCGTCTGCCGGGCGCATGATCGACGAACTTGGCCTGAAGGGACTCAACGTTGGCGATGCTCGAATCAGCGATCGCCATGCGAATTTTTTTGTTAACGCCGGCGCCGCCTCCGCGAAGGACATGCTGACGCTGGTCGCCGACGTTCGCGAGCGCGTCCATAAGGCGTTCGCCGTGGAACTGGAGCACGAGGTGGTCGTTTGGAACGCGTAAAAACGATGCCGCGCAACGCTGCTGCCGGGGATGCGGATTCGTACCGGCCCGACTTGCTTCATGAAGACGAGCCTCGCTATCTGCGCCGTCAAAAGCCGGTCGAAATTCGCCGCAAGAAGTTTGGCGGGAAAAGCGCCTCGTTCTACCGCCGCGCGTTTGTCTTTGGCGTTGTCGCCATCGGCCTGCTATCGGCCGCGGGCATCGCCACTGACTTTCTCTACCATTCCCCGCAAGTCGCCCTTCTCAAGCCCGATCAAGTGGAATTGTCCGGCAACCACATCGTCGGCCGCGACGCCGTCCTGCAACAGTTCGCGCGCGACCGCGGACACAGCGTGCTGAGCATTCCGCTCGACGTCCGCCGTAGCGCTCTGGAAGAGTTGTCGTGGGTCGAGTCGGCCAGCGTCCAACGCATCCTGCCCAACCGCATTCGCGTGGAGATCACCGAGCGCACCCCCATCGCCTTTCTCCGCAACGGAACCGAACTTGCTCTCATCGATGCGCACGGAGTCATTCTCGATCGGCCTCGCGGCGAAGACTTCCAGTTTCCAATCGTCACCGGTCTTTCCGACAACATGGCCCGCGACGAGCGCGGCAGGCGGATGCAGACCTACCAGGAATTCGTGAAAGACATCGATCTGGTGCGCGCGGGTTCCTCGGATCGTGTCAGCGAGATCGACTTATCGAATGCCAGGGATTTGCGCGCGGTGATGACCGGCGTCGCGTCGCCAAACGACTCACAGGCCGTCAGCATTCAATTCGGCCTCAACGATTTCGCGGGCAAGTATCGCCTGATCGTCGACAATTTTGCGCAATGGCAGGCCAGCAACGGCCGCGTGCGCTCCATCGACCTGCAATATTCGCGGCAGGTGATTTTGAATACCGACACCAGCGGCAGCACGACGGTGGCGAAAACGAGATAGCGCGTTCGGGAGTGGGCTTGGCGAAGAAGGATAAATACCTAATTGGCCTGGATATCGGGAGCACGAAGACTTGCGTGTTAATTGCGGAAATTGACGGCGAACAGGTCAAATTCCTCGCGCTGGGTGCCGCGGAGTCCAAGGGCCTGCGGAAAGGCTTGATCGTCAATCTGGATTCCACCGTAAGCTCTATTCGCCGCGCCGTTGAAGAAGCCGAGGGCGTTGCGAACGTGCCTGTAGAATCTGCCGTCATCGGCGTGGCCGGCAACTTCGTGCGCGGCGTGAACAGCCGCGGCGGCATAACGCTCGGGCATCGTCCGCGTGATATCGAACGCGAAGACGTGCGCCGCGCCATCGACGCCGCGCGAAACATCACCCTTCCCGAGGACCGCGAAGTGCTCCATGTCCTGCCTCATGAATTTCTCGTGGACGCCCAGGAAGGGATTCGCGACCCGGTAGGGATGATCGGCCAGCGCTTGGAAGCGAACGTCCACGTTGTTACGTCATCCGGCTCGGCCACGCAGAATCTCGTTACCGCGGCAAACCGCGCTGGGATCTTGATCAGCGACACGGTGCTCGAACCTTTGGCTTCTGCCGAATCCTGCCTCACGCAGGACGAGCGCGACCTCGGCTGTTGTCTGCTTGACATCGGTGGCGGAACCACCGAACTGATCGTGTATGGCGGCGGAGTGGTACGTCACACCAGCGCCGTTGCGATTGGCGGCGACCATTTTACAAACGACCTGGCCGTCGGCCTCCGCACTCCCATCCCCGAAGCGGAACGCATCAAGCGTCACCACGGATGTGCGGCCACCTCCCAGCTCACCGAAGATGGCGCCATCGAAATCGCCAGCGTCGGCGACCGCCCCCCGCGCACGATTTTTGCCCGGATGCTTACAGAAATCATTGAACCAAGGGCCCACGAATTGCTCGCATTGATTCGGGACGACTTGCAGCGTGCCGGCTTGGACAAGCAGATTCCCGCGGGATTCGTGCTGGCCGGCGGCGGCGCAAAGCTCCACGGCTTACTGGAGCTTGCCGAACAAACTTTCCATCTGCCCGTGCGCATGGCGGAGCCCAAAGGCCTAGCCGATCTGCCCGAGCAGGTGGCCCAGCCAGAGTATGCAACGGTAGTTGGTCTAGTGGTGTACGGCGCGAAAGCCCGGCGGTCAGCGCCGCAACGCGGGGGAAATCTGGTATCCAAATTGAAGTCCATGTTCGCTGGCGCACCGTGAACTGCCC
>Ga0210384_10006561_pt1 | contig 12388 bp, 9 predicted proteins | sample IncBWH2MmetaG_FD_160574 | JGI IMG/M metagenome (GOLD analysis project Ga0210384, IMG submission 160574) | Forest soil microbial communities from Barre Woods Harvard Forest LTER site, Petersham, Massachusetts, United States - Inc-BW-H-2-M | ecosystem: Environmental > Terrestrial > Soil >... | reverse complement strand
CGCGTGTCTCTCGCAGCTTCAGCACCGCGCCCCACAGCACGTAAGTGAGGACTAGGCCCACAAAGTAAAGATTCTGGGAGATCTCCGCCACGTACCGCGTAACCATCCGGTCTTGCGCCTGGTGAACCACCGCGTACGTAAATAACGCCGTCCCGCCCAGCAAGAGCATCGAGAACGCGCGGACATACGTCCCCGCGCCAAGCTCCTCGAAGACTATCGAGTACAGCCCCATAAGGCCGAAATACAGGCAGATCACGAGGAGGGCGTCGGAATAGTAGTAGAAATAAAAATACTGGTCAGAATTGAAACCGTACCGGGACAACACAAAGTAGCGTCCAATGCTCATCGCGACGGACGCTGCCATATATAAATTTATGGTGAAATACCGTCGAAAGGAACCCCGGGCGAGCGCGCACACCACCACGGCTCCCTCGAGTAGAGAGCACAAGATCCAAATAAAGTAAGCAATAGGACCAGGCGTCATGCTTCTCTCGAATCATGCCCTGGTCCGCCTCTCCGTGGAGTTCTTGACTCTACGGTGAAGCGCTAGTTCCCGATTCTCCAGGGCGGTGGTGCCCCGCCTGCGGCGATTACCACTCTTCCCTCATGACGTGATGTAACAAGCGTCTTGAGGCCCATCGCCCCAGTAAGAACAACCAAGGCAAACAACAAAGCAGTCAGTTTACGAGACATTATGCCTCCCAGGCAGAATAACACCTGGGGGGCACTCTATCCTTTATCTGGATATTGTCAAGTAAAACACACGACTGCCCTGTCTCGAATCGATAAACACCAACCTGTCCCCTCTTTTCGATAGGGTTTCGCCTAACGCAGGGGAACACTTTTTGACAGCAACCCTACCGTAGAGTTTCAAGAGTACAGGGTCAACAGTACTGTAGTACTAGCGCCTTTAGGACTCCCTGCTGCCCGAAAGACAGATCTGGGGTAGGTGTGGCCTCACCAAAAGCCCAAGTCTGGGTACATTTCCCGAAACGGGATAAGTCTCCTACTCGAACCGTAGTGCCACGACGGGATCGATCCGCGTCGCGCGCCTGGCTGGTATGTAACACGCCAGCATCGCCACGAGCAAAAGCAGCACCGTTATAGCTGCATAAGTGACCGGATCGGTGGCACTCACACCGTAGAGAAGATTCGCAGCTGTCCTCGCCAGCAATAAAGCCGACCCCAATCCCAAGAGGGCTCCCAAGGCCGCCAAGCTCATGCCTTGCCGGAGCACTAGCCGCAGCACCTCACCCGGTTGCGCGCCTAGCGCCATGCGTATGCCTATCTCCGCGGTGCGTTGCGCCACCGAATACGCGAGCACCCCGTAGATGCCCACGGAGGCGAGCACCAGTGCCAGCAAACCGAACAGGCCTAGCAGCGCTGCGCCCATCCGCGCCGCCCATAGTCCTTGCGAAATAATTTCCGTGGCCGTTTGCACGTCTGTAAACGCGAGGTTGCGGTCCAATTCCTGCACCTGGTTACGCACAGTTGCCATCAGCGCTTCCGGATTGCCGGCCGTGCGTATTTCCAGCGCGGCCACCGAAGAGTATTGCTGGCGCAGCGGAAGATACGCCACCGGCTGAGGATCTTCCCCGATCTGATTCACCACGGCATTTCCAACGATGCCCACCACTTGGTACAGCATTGTGGGACTCGCAAATGAAGAGAACCGTTTGCCGAGCGCCTCCTGGCCCGGCCACAGCAGCTTGGCCATCGCTTCGTTTACGATGACTGCCGCAAGGGTGTTCTCGCGATCGAAATCGTTGAAATCACGCCCGGAACGCAAGGGAATGCCAAGTGTCTCGAAATGGCCGGGGGAGATGTCATCGAATTGCACCAGCGTGCCGCGATTATTCGGGTCTGCCTGTTCGCCTTCGCGGAAAACTGTGCCCAAAATCGTGCCGCCAAAGATTCCATTTGATGAAACCGAAGCGTCCATTACGCCCGGAACGCTTTTTGCATGTTCGATCAGGTCGCGGAAAAATTGCTGGCCATGCTCGGCGTCATAGCGGAGAGTCCCCAGATCGAACTGCAGCTGAAAAAGATTTTTCGCTTCAAACCCCGGATCCAGTTGCTGCGCATGCTGCATGCTGCGCACGAAGAGGCCCGCTCCGATCAATGCGACCAGAGACAGCGCGATTTCCGAAATCACCAGCAGGCTGCGCATGCGGTTGCTTGTCCAGCCCATTGTTCCGCCGCGCCCGCCCGCCTTCAGGATTTCGTTCAGCTCCGCGCGTGACGCCTTAACCGCGGGAAGGAGCCCGAAGAGCACGCCGGTCAAAACGGAGATCGCCAGGGTGAATCCCAGCACGCGGCTATCAAAAGAGAGATCGATCGAGCCATCCGCGAGAAACGGCGGCCGGAATGACCACAAGACTTTTCGTCCCAGAATCGCCACCAGAAGGCCCGCCGCCCCGCCGAGCAGTGAAAGCATGGTGCTCTCGGTCAGAAGCTGCCGCACCAGCCGCGCGCGGCCTGCTCCCAACGCGGCGCGAAGCGTCAGTTCTTTTTCCCGCTTGGCGGCCTGCGCGAGCAAAAGGTTAGCGAGGTTCACGCATGCAATCAGCAGCACTATGCCGACGACACCCATGAGCACGCCGCCGGCGAGTGTGAACTGACGGCGCTGATTGATGCCCAGTGCGGATTGAGTCAAAGGAAATAGCGCGACGGTCCGGCCCTGGTTTTCGCGTGGATATTCTTTTTCGAGGGCAGAGGCTATGGTTTTCAGCGCGGATTCCGCTTGCTCGATGACGGTTTGGGGGTTCAGGCGTCCCACGATCGAGACCCAGCGGAAGCGCCGGTTGTTCAACAGAGTACCCGCAACGCCTGTAAGTGCGTAATCGCGCATGCTGATGGGGATCCAGAGCACGTCGGGCGGACCCAGGGAAATGATTCCCTTGAAATTTGGCGGGGCAACCCCGATCACAGTATAGGGGATGGCATTCAGCGTAATCGTCTGGCCGATCAGATTGGGATCGGAGCCGAAATTGCGGCTCCACAGGTAATAGCTAAGCACCACCACGGAATTGCCGCCGCGTTTCTTGTCTTCGTCCGGCAAGAACGTTCGCCCCCGATACGCTTTCACGCCGAGGACGTCGAAATAATTCGCGCTCGCCAGCATGGCGTTGAGTTGTTGCGGCTCGGCGCGGCCTCCCCAATTCATCGGAACGGGAAAAGTGACTCCGGCGAGCCCGGAGAATACCGTATTCTGATCCCGGAAGTCTTCGTAGTTGGGAAAGGATGTCGCGGTAAGCTGAAAGAGCGCGTTGGTATTCACCGTTTTCGTATCGCGCGTGAACACCTCGACGAGTTTCGAAGGTTCTTCGACGGGAAGCGGATGCAGGAAGACAGCGTTGATGATCGTGAAGATGGCCGTGTTCGCGCCGATGCCGAGGGCCAACGAGAGCACCGCGACAATTGTAAACCCAGGATTCTGTCGGAGCATGCGCAATCCGCTGCGAAAGTCCTGCCCAAATGCCCCAAGCATTTTTGTTCCTCCCACGGAGGGTTTATTAAAGCATAAAAGTGACGTGGACCAAAATACGCGACCCGCTCCTTCTTTCGTTCCGCCGGCCACCGCCGCCGAAGACACAGGCTTGACACCTTCGCGGCCTACTCCGTAGCATGAAATATTGCTTCCGTGCCGGCGTAGCTCAGTGGAAGAGCGAGGGTCTCATAATCCCTAGGCCGTGGGTTCGATTCCCCCCGCCGGCACCAGTGTTTGTCCACGGGGCTCTTACTCGACCAACGACACGCGCTTTCCAAAGAATCATTTGTAGTATGCAAACTTCCCCGGTTGTGTACAATTCGGCCTAACTCATGGCTGCTTGGCACGGCCCGTTCGTTCCGCAAGGAGATGCGATGAAAGTGGATGGAAAAAAGAAAAATCTGCTCACGCGGAGGGAGATGATCAGTTCGGCTTCGCTGGCCACCCTTGGCACTGCTGTGCTGTCCTCCACGGAGCTCGACGCTCAGGAGAAACAGGAATACCAGGTCGGCAAAGAGCCCGGCGGTCACCAGCCGATTCCGGATTTCAAATTCGACATCGAGGCCACGAAAGGCTGGGTGGGAGAAGGCGGCTCCGCCAAGGAAGCGACGGTCGAGGAATTTCCTGCTTCGCAAAATATCGCCGGCGTTTCGATGCGCTTGAAACCCGGCGGCATCCGCGAGCTGCACTGGCACGCCATCGCCGCGGAATGGGCCTTCGTCATCAAGGGGAAAATCCTTACCACCGTCATCTCTCCAAACGGCCAGCCGGCGACGGATATTTTCGAGCCCGGCGATATCTGGTATTTTCCAAGAGGCCATGGCCACGCGCTGCAGAACATCAGCAGCGAGGATTCCCACTTCGTACTCGGTTTCGACGACGGCCGCTTCTCCGAATTCGGCACCTTCAGCATTACGGATTGGGTTGGGCGCACGCCGCAGACCGTCGCCGCGCGCAATCTGGGCCTTTCCCCCGAACGTGTTGCCGGCCTGCCGAAGAAAGAACGCTACATTTTGCCGGGCAGGATTCCCTCACCCTTGATCGAGCCGTATCTGGCCGACGACCTCGAAACCAGTCAGAACCCGCACAAGTTCCGGCTCGAGAAAATGACGCCGAACAGCTTCCCCGGCGGCTGGGAACGAATCGTGACTGTGAAGGAATTTCCCATCAACACCAGGCTCACTTCGGTCCTGCAATATCTCGAGCCAGGCGCGCTGCGCGAAATGCACTGGCACCCGAACGCCGACGAGTGGCAGTACTACCTGAGCGGCCGCTCGCGCGTTACCGTCTTCGGCGCCCACGGAAGAGCGAAGACCGAAGAATTCGGCCCGGGACAAATCTGCTTCGTTCAGCAGGGCTTCGGGCACTACATCGAACAGATTGGCAGCGAGCCGACAAAATTTTTCGCGCTCTTCAACAGCCCGACATTCGAAGAAATCTCCATCTCCAAGTGGCTCGCGGGAAACCCCGCGTCCCTGATCGCCGACAATTTCGGCATCTCCAAGGACGAGGTCGCCCGCTTGCCCAAGAAAACGCTCGGCATCATCAAGTAGCCGCAATTTCCTGACGACCCAATTACGTTGGCTTGCGGGACGCCAGTAGTCCGCTTTTATCACGCCGACAGGCTTCAGCCCAGGTGGTGTGATTTGTATACTTTCGCCGAATCCACTTCTCCGGTTACCGCGTTAATCAGGCACTGACAGTGGAAATCGCTTGCGGTATACCATTGTGGTCATGTTCTGCCCCGAATGCCGAGTCGAATACCGTCCGGGATTTACCCGCTGCTCTGACTGCGACGTAGAATTGGTTCACGAAATTCCTAAACAGAACACGTCTGTGCGGAAGCCGAAGCATGACTCGCCGACGATGTTTCCGCCAAAGCTTTTAGCGGCATTCATTAGCCTGGGCTGGATTCCCGCGGGGTTGCTCGGCTTGTTTATTGCGGAGAGATTGCCGCTCAACGTACGCCTCCCCTTTTACGCGCTCATGATTGTCGCAATAATCTACTACCGATTTGATGGTGCTCAGCGGTTGAGAAGAAAGTGGATGCAGCGGTCGAAGCATTTGGATAAAGTGCCTTAATCCTGCACAACTCCTGATTAGTCGCGAAACCGGTAAAGTTCGTACCATTACCCAACCTTTCGATTTCTCTTAGTCAGAGTCGGGTTGGACTAGAAGGAGCAGAACGATCCCGATGATAGTGAACATTCGGAAGGCTGCCTCTTGTCCGTTCGCTGTTCTCGATTGCCACATCAGGAACCACCCTTCTCCAATCGATAGGAAGGCCACAAGCCAAATGAGGAGGTTGAGAGTGAGCCCGGCGACAGCGAGACCTTTTGCCCGGTGAAATTCACCACTTCCTTTCGCAAATGATCGTGCCAAGCGCACACCACCCCACCAGCACACAACGGAACTCAGAGATTCCCAAACAATGATCATCCAATAGAAAAGAGAATGTATCACCGGCGAGTTTATGGCGCGCCACATGCCATGGTTACTGGGAAACGTGGAGTCCATCATCAAAACATGACGTACAAACTGGTAGTTGGAATCATAGTCCGTCAGGTTGTCGAGCGCGATTAGAGTCGTGTACAGGGCAACGCCAAAGACTAATACCGTCTTGGCCAGACGCAGAGTCATTGCATTTTCTCCGAGATGCGCACTTCACGACAGGTGGTTACGGCACTGATCGTCTCACGAACCGATAACTCCTGATAAGTCGTGCCAGTCCAACCGGTCGATGCAACACCACCCAATCAGTTGATCCGACAATGCAACTGCCCGACCCTCAAGACCCAAAGGCATTAGAAAAACTCAGGAACATGGTTCAAGAGCTTAGGAGACTCTCAACTCTTGGTTAGAGCCGCCAGCGGGTGCCCGAAAATGGCTTGTGTGGTACAACGAGTGTATTTCCCAAGCTCTGTCGGAGACAAATGATAAAGCGCCTAATTCTGCTATTGGCGACCTTGATTCCAAATTTTCAATTAGCCGCCGACAATGCTTCTCACGTCCCCTGTACGAAGAGCAAACTCTTCAGGGCGCAGAACATTGTTGCTTGGTCTGACCCGTCTGTCGCAGGAGTGTTTTTCTACGAATCAGGGCTTGCTATTGATGCGGATGGTTCTCCCCGAGCCTATCATCCCACCGACCGACTCGGACTGGATTCATTGTCGCATGCGGGTCATCGAGGACATTGGTGGGCGCTGGTCACAGACAACGAAAAGACAAGCGGAACTCCAGTTGTCCAAGGTACGGCAGACCCAGCTCCAGGATATTTTGTATCCACCACAGCTCTATATGACCGCACAAATTCCAATCCCCGAGACCCTCGCCGATATGTCGACGCAGAGAAAATTCCGTATGTTGTGCTTCACCCCAAGGCGCTTCATTACGCAAGACTCGGCGACTTTGCAACCGTGGTGAATCTTAAGAACCGAAAAGTCTCGGCGGCTATGGTGGCGGATGAAAGCGCGCCTAATCTCCCAGTCGGCGAAGGGTCAATTGCTTTGGCCAAGGCATTAGCCATTGATTCAAGTCCCCGCCACGGGGGCCAGGATGGCAAGGTCGTCTTTCTTATCTATCCTGGTTCTGGAAATGGCAAGCCAAGGAAACTCCAAGATATTCTCGCCAACTCGAATCGACTGTTTGAGGCATGGGGCGGAATTAATAGACTAGATGCGTGTTTGTGTCAGACACCCGCGCGCCACTAGGTCCCGATTATTCGGGTGGTCTCAATGGGTCGACGCAACACTTGCTTGAAGTTTACTCGCAGGGGTCTGGAAACTTAACCCGCCGCTTGAGTCTGGGATATTCTAGGTGCCGAGCTAATCGACTGAATCGTGAACACGTCACGGAAGGCTTTCTTAAATTACAGCCTCAAAACGATCCTGCTAGCGGTCGTTGCGTTTCTGTACTTCCTCACAAAGAAAATATTTGAGTACTCATCGGCTCCGAGCGTGGAAAAGAACTGCGATTTCACCTTTCCGACCGACGCATTTCGACCTCAATCGAATGCCATTAGGCCATCCGAAGAGTCACCAATTAAACTTTGGCAATCAGGTGGCTTCATCAATGACGCGAGTTGCCTGAACAAAACCTCGATCTACGGTATTTCAAAGGTCAAAACGGACGGCGATATCCGGAATGCTTTGCAGTTCGCTCGACGAAACGGGCTCAAGGTGACCGTCGCTGGGCAACGCCACAGTATGGGCGGACAGTCCTTCAGCTATGGCGGACTAATCCTGGATATGAGGGATTTTAACGGAATCGAATTGAACAGAAGTGGAATGGTGCTGACCGCCCAGAGCGGCGCAACTTGGGCGCAAATCCAACCGATTCTTGACCGGGCGGGTCTTTCTGTAAAAGCGATGCAATCTATCAACGTACCCACGGTAGGCGGAACTTTGAGCGTGAACGCTCACGGTATCGCTCATGATCCAGGCCAGATCGCTCCCACCGTTAAATCGCTCCGCATCATGCTCAGCGATGGAGAAATCAAAACCGCAAACCCCACGCTCAACTCGGAACTATTCCGGCTGACCCTGGGCGGATACGGACTCTTCGGAGTCATTCTCAATGCCGATTTGGACGTTGTACCCAACGAAGTCTACGAGTGGAAGACGCAATACATGAAATACACTGACTTCCCGGAATACTACCGGAAGAACGTTGAAGGTAACGGTAGGATTGGGCTGGCGTACGGAAGACTCTCGGTGTCGCCGGGCTCGTATCTTACGGAGGTCGCATTCCACACGTACGAAAAGCGCGATTGGAGCAGGCCTATTCCTTCGCTGGAACCTCTGGGTCACGACTGGTTCGTTCGGTTAGTGCTGAACCTTTCGAAAACTGGTAATACGGGCCGCCGAATACGGTGGGGTTTAGAAAAATACGTCGAACCGAAAGTCTATCCTTGCCTTTCGCGCAATCAAGCGATGATCCGAGGGGAAGGGTGCCTCGTAACCAGGAATCGTGAAATGGCGGACTCGATGGGCTACCTGAAGGATCGGCTTGATGACACCGATATTCTCCAAGAATACTTCGTTCCGTATGCCAAGATGACACAGTTCGTCGACGGTTTGCGGACCGTCGTGAACAACGCGGATGCAAACCTCTTAAACGTAACAATACGGATTGTTCATAGGGACACGATTACAGCTTTGCCCTACGCAACGGAAGACATGTTTGCTTTTGTGCTGTATTTCAACCAAAAGTTGGATGAACCTGACAGCGAACGCCTGCGCTCGGTAACAATTGACCTTATAAATCTCACTCTTCGCTTGAACGGAACATACTACCTTCCCTACCAGCTCTACTATTCGATGCAGCAGCTCCGCTCGGCTTATCCTGGAATTGATCAATTTTTTGCTGCGAAAAGGAAATATGATCCAACGGGCCTGTTCATCAACAAGTTTTACGAAAAGTATAAGACTGACCCTGCCGGATGATTTTGTAAAGGGTGTGAAATTCTTCGATTTTTCCATCAATCAAGCCATCCCGCTCGGCCCGTGACCCCCCACGCACTCTACCCCTTTGTTTTCTTCTGTTTACGTGATTTGCGTTCGAAATGACCACTTTTGTCATTCGATACTAGTACTATATAAATATCTATTGACAGAGTAACGCTTATATGCTACCATGTCCTGTGAACTTCCGATTCCAGCGCCAACTTGCCCGCCATAGCAGGTTTCCTTGCGGAGGCGGGTCCCCCTCTTCTTTCGATCTTTGTGTGCCCTGTGGTCTTTTGGCTGACGTTTCCCCCTGTTCTGTTTCATCTTGCTCCTTCCCGCCACTAGCCACTCGCCACTGGCTTCCGTTGTCCTCTCGTTGTGCCCCCGTCGTGCTCCCGTTGTTTTCCGACGGAAAATGCCCTCTATCTCTTTTCTCTTCATGTCGTTACGGGACTCAGTCCATCACATCGAGGGGGGGTACACCCCCCTCCACCCTTTTTTCGAGGTCTATCATGCTAGAAACAACATCTATCTCCATCTCTTCTCAGCACTTGCCTCTTTGCAGTCATCGCACCCGCGCGGGCCGTCGCTGTCAGCTCCCTGTCTTGGACGCCAGTTCCGGACTCTGTTTCCGTCATACCGGTCTCCGCAAACCCAAGAAAGACCCCGACGACCTTTCCGCTGAACTTCTCGACAAGCTCACGGAGTTCCATACTCCCTATGAAGTCAACGAGTTCCTCGCCAAACTCTTGTTTCTCCTGGTCCGCAATCGCATCTCCGCCAAGCGCGCCGGCGCCCTCACCTACATCGCCGCCCAGCTCCTCCACTCCCTCGGGCTGGTGCGTCTCGTGGAAAAAGCCGAGAAAGACGAACCCATCGAAATCATCTGCGACGGTCCTCGCCCGCAACGCGACTAACGAGAGGAACTAGAATGCGGGCATCAAGACAAAGCGAAGGACGCCGGCGAGATATGTGGGCGGGGGGAGTGGCCGTCACTGGGGGAATCGGGTGTGCTGAGTGCCGAAAACGGGCCGTAGGGCATCGAAGTTTGCATGGGAGGAATCCAATGAGCTTCCAAGAATACATCACGCTGGGACGTTCCGGATTGCGCGTCAGCCCGCTTTCGCTGGGCACGATGACCTTTGGCACGGAGTGGGGCTGGGGCAACGAAGAAAAAGATTCACGGGCCATTTTTGACCGCTATCTCGAGCGGGGCGGCAATTTCTTGGACACAGCGGATGGCTACACCGCTGGCCATAGCGAAGAGCTCGTAGGAAAATTCGTCGCCGAGGGAAAGTTGCGTGACCGGCTCGTCATCGCGACGAAATTCACGTTCAACGGGCAGCCAGGGAACCCCAACGCGGGAGGAAACGGGCGCAAGAATATCTATCGCGCCCTCGAAGGCTCTCTCCGCCGGCTGAGGACCGATTACATTGATCTCTACTGGCTCCACGCCTGGGACACGGTGACGCCGATCGAAGAAGTCATCTCCACGTTCAACGATTTGGTGCGCGAGGGAAAGGTGCGGCACTTCGGATTCTCCGACACGCCGGCATGGTACGTGGCCCGCGCGCAGACGCTTGCGGAAAAAGAAGGCAAGGAACGCTTGATCGCGCTGCAATTGGAATACTCGCTCGTCGAGCGCAATATCGAACGCGAGCACGTTCCCGTGGCGCAGGAACTGGGGATCGCCATTTGCCCCTGGAGCCCGCTCGCCAGCGGCCTATTGAGCGGCAAGTACAAGCGGGAAGGAAATAGCGGCACGGGCGAAGGTCGGCTGGAAAAAACCAAGGGCCAGACAAATCCTGTGTTCCAAAAATTCACCGAGCGGAATTGGCGAATTGTCGAATGCCTTGCCGACGTGGCGAAGCAAATCGGCAAGAGTTCGGCGCAGGTTGCGCTGAACTGGGTGGCCACGCAGCCCGGCATTACCTCCACCATCATCGGCGCCACGAAGATCTCTCAGCTCGACGACAATCTCAACTCGCTCGACTTCGCCATCCCCGCGGATCTCCGCAGGCGGCTGGATGAAGTGAGCGCGCTCGAGCCAGTTCACCCCTACGTATTCTTCGGAGATACGCTTCAGTCCATGATTTCAGGAGGCGCAACCGTCCGGCCCTGGACTCCCGCACGCGCCACCGGCGCCCCCTCCGGGGTTCCCGCGGCGGCAGCTAAGGCCAAGGCTAGCGCGGCCGAAAAATGACAATCGCCGAGGGCGGCGGGGAGATTATTCGAGGCCGATGTGGTCGATGGCCTTTTGGATGGCCAGTTTATCGAGGCTGGCGATAGGGAGACTGAGGAAAAGGCTGATGCGGCGGTCGAGAAGCAGAAACGCTTCGCGAAACGCGCGGTCAATACGTTCGGGTGGGCCTTCCATCGCGGCGGGATCGGGAACGCCCCAGTGAGCGGTCATGGGTTGGCCGGGCCAGACGGGGCAGATTTCACGCGCGGCGTTATCGCAAACGGTGAAAACAAAATCGAATTTGGGCGCGCCGGGCTTCGCAAATTCGTCCCAACTCTTGCTGTGCAGACCGGCGACCGGCAAGCGAGCGAGTTCGAGTTGCCTGAGCGAGAGAGGGTGGACCCGGCCAGTCGGATGACTTCCCGCGCTGTAGGCCGCAAAAGTGGGAGCGCCCTTTTTGTTGAGAATGGCTTCCGCCATGATGGAGCGCGCGGAATTACCGGTACAGAGAAAGAGCACGCGATACTGCGGGTGCGCGGAAGGCATCAGCTCTTCGCTGGCGCAGGAGTGCAGCAGGTGGGAGCACAACAGGACGCCGAGCTCAGGACTTTTTGTAGAGCGGGTTTGCGCGCGCGGATAAAGGCGCTGGCGAATTTGCCTTCGACCTGTGGCGCGATCTTGTCCACGTCGATGCCCTGGGTCACGAGGAATTGCCGGGCGTCGTCGATGGTGTAAACGCGAGTCGGTTCGATCTCGACATCGGCAAAACCGGCGCCTTCGAGCTTCGCGCGGTAGTCGGATTCGTCCAGCGCGCCCGCGACGCAACCCACCCAAAGTTCCACGCTTCGGCGAATGTCTGCTGGGACGGGGCCGCGCACAATCACGTCGGAAACGGCGAAACGCCCGCCAGGGCGCAAGACGCGGAATGCTTCGCGCAAAACGCGGTCTTTGTCGGCGGAAAGATTGATCACGCAGTTGGAGATGACGACGTCGACGGAATTTTCCGGCAAAGGAATATTTTCAATTTCGCCTTTGAGAAATTCGACGTTTTCTACGCCGGCCTTGCGTTGATTTTCGCGCGCGAGGGACAGCATGTCGTCGGTCATGTCCAGGCCATAAGCTTTTCCGGAGGGGCCGACGCGTTTCGCGGAAAGAAGAACGTCGATGCCACCGCCGGAGCCGAGGTCAAGGACATGTTCGCCGGGTTTTAATTGCGCGAGGGCGGTGGGATTTCCGCAGCCGAGCGAAGCGGCCACGGCCTGCTGAGGA
>Ga0210384_10006560_pt1 | contig 12388 bp, 11 predicted proteins | sample IncBWH2MmetaG_FD_160574 | JGI IMG/M metagenome (GOLD analysis project Ga0210384, IMG submission 160574) | Forest soil microbial communities from Barre Woods Harvard Forest LTER site, Petersham, Massachusetts, United States - Inc-BW-H-2-M | ecosystem: Environmental > Terrestrial > Soil >... | reverse complement strand
TTCCAGTTCCTGGTCGATGGCTTTTTCCAGCTCTTCCGGTTTCACGCCGGGCTTGGCGGTCGCCTGCAGCTCAAAGACGGAGCCGAGCCGGAGACTCTGATTCGTGACCGAGATGTCCTGCGCGATTTGTTTTTCATAGACGAGGGACTTGAACAAGCGGCTGGATTTTCCGCCCCCGAGGATTTGCGCTAGCAGGACGGCTTCAGCATCGCCGGGCTGAAAGATGGGCGGCATGACCCATCCCATGTAGATCCGTGGCAGTTCGACCTGGTCGTTGACCTTGGAACGCTTCTCGGCGGCGATGTGGGGCGGCACGGCGGTGATTTTCGGGACCGGAGGTCCGGAAGGAATGGAGCCGAAGTATTTCTCAACCCAGGCCTTGGCTTGTTCGGGGTGGATGTCGCCGACGATGGTGAGGCTGGCATTGTTGGGCGTGTAGTACTGGCGGAAAAATTCGCGGATGTCGTCGAGACGGGCGGCCTCGATGTCCTGGTGGGAGCCGATTACGTCGGCATAGTAGGGATGATCCTTGGGGAAGAGTTGATGGTAAAGCTCTTCCTCGACCATGCCATAGGGAGTGTTCTCGACGGACTGGCGGCGCTCGTTGCGGACGACATCGCGCTGGTTGGCCAGGCGTTCCTGATCGATCTTGCCGAGCAGGTAGCCCATGCGATCGCTCTCGAGCCAAAGGGCCAGTTCGAGCTGGTTTGAGGGAAGCGTCTCGAAGTAGTTGGTGCGGTCGAAGTCGGTGGTGCCGTTGATGTCGCTAGCGCCGGCCGCTTCAAGATAGCGGTCGTGCTCCTTGGATCCGACGTGCTGGGAGCCTTCGAACATCATGTGCTCGAAAAGGTGAGCGAAGCCGGTGCGTCCGGCGCGCTCGTTGGCCGGACCGACGTGATACCACAGGTCGACGGCGACGAGCGGCAGGCGGTGATCCTCGGCCAGAATGACCTCAAGACCGTTCTTGAGCGTGTACTTTTCGTACTTGATCTGGGGAGCGGGCACCGCCGCACGGGCCGCGACGGCCAGGCCGCCGAAACACAAACAGAGTGCGAACAAGCGGTCAAATAGCGAGCGTCGGCGGGCGGTGGAGTTCGTCATAGGGGAATTCTCCGAAAAACGGGATCCGAGGTTAGACTGACGGGTCATCTCGAGGGAAGCGGGCGCAGGGTCAACAAATTGTCAGGCGGCCGAACGACCAGCTTCGGCTGGAGTCGCCCCTCCGCGCTCGGTCTGCAGCCAGGTGTAGTAGATGCGGTGTGCCACAGTCACAGTGGACAGGACCGCAATCACCCAGAGCACGGGCGCCATCCGATTGAAAACGGCGCCGATGATCAGAAGGACGAGGCGCTCGGGCCGCTCCATGAAACCAACCTTGCAGGTACCGATGAGTGATTCAGCCCGCGCGCGGGTGTAGCTGACCATGACCGAACTGATCATGGCGAGCGCGGCCAGCACGACATAGAAGAACCGTCCACCACGGGAGTAGTAGACCAGGAGGCCGAAGAACAGGGCGGCGTCGCTGTAGCGATCGACCACGGAATCGAAGAAGGCGCCGAAGCGCGTGACCTGGTTGCTGGCGCGAGCGACGCGGCCGTCGACCAGGTCGAAGAAGCCGGCGCCGAAGATGACGAGGCCGGCGTAGAAGAACATTCGGGCCTGGTTGTCGGCGTTCGCGTAACCGAACAGGAAGGCGGCTACCGTGTCGATGACCAACCCAAGGAACGTGAGGAAGTTGGGACTGATACGGGCCAGGGCCATGCGGTTGACGATGGCCCGCAGCAACTTGCCACACGCGTTCCCGAAGGCGCTGGTCCAGGTCATTCGGCTTGGGTCTCGTCGAAAACGGTGGTCAGGGCGAGGATCTCCATCTCACGCTTGCCGTTGGGCGTCACCACGGTGGCGGTGTCGCCCACCTTCTTATTCAGCAGGGCGCGGCCGATGGGCGAGGTGGTGGAGATTTTGCCAGAGCCTACGTCAGTCTCTTCGCTGGTTACAAGCTTGTATTCGATCTCTTCTTCCTTGGAGCTGTCGTAGATCTTGACGGTCGAACCAAGGCCGACTTTGTCCTTGGGGATGTTGTTCATATTGATCAGGGACAGGTCGGCGAGGCGGCGGCCCAGTTGGCGAAGACGGGCCTTCACAAACTCCTGGCGCTGTTTCGCCATGTGATACTCGGCGTTCTCACTGAGGTCGCCGAGGGCGACGGCCTTTTTCAATTCCTTGGGAAGTTCATGGCTCAGTTCGTGTTCCAGGGCGTTGATTTCATCCTGGAGCTTCTTCTTGAGGTGCTCAGTCATACTTTGGGGGATTATAAACCGGCGGGAAGCCGGCTGGTGGCTTCTGTGAGCCCTGGCCGGCGCCAATGTCGGTTGGGGACAAATTACTTGGCGAGCGGCGCTGGCACCTGCGACGCACAGAAAAAAGGTCGCCAGAAGCTAGAAGCCAGGAGCCGGAAGCCTCGAAGCGAACAAACTCCAATCGCTTCTTTTGTTTGTTTGCGCACACAGATTCGGCGATCAAGCCGCCGGGAAGGGCAAAATTGCCTTTCGGGAGCGCTTGGAGTAAACTGCACTTATAGTTGTTCTTTTCTTAGTTGCTCCGGCGCTCATTAAGGTGTTTCCTCATGATAAGTAGCGACGGTTTCCACATCGGCGACAAAGTTGTATACCCCAACCACGGCGTAGGTATTATCGAACAGATCAGCAGCCGGACGATCGGCGCCTCGGTCGAAAAATTCTACCTGCTCAAGATCAAATCCAGCAGCCTGAAGGTCATGGTGCCGTTTAACAACGTGACCAGCGTCGGGCTGCGGCGGGTGGTGCGCAACGGCGAAATCCAGAAAATCCTTGATTTTCTTTCAGATGGCGAGTGTCTGAACAACGCCGACTGGAAATACCGTTTCAAGGAGAACTCCGAGCGCATGCGGACCGGGTCGCTGCTGGAGGTGGCGGGCGTGCTCAAAAGCCTGCTGCTGCTGAACCAGTCGAAACCCCTGTCGTTCCGGGAAAAGAAGATGCTGGAGCGGGCGCGGTACCTTCTGGTCAGCGAACTGGCAATGGCCAAAAACTGCGAAGAGACGCAGATCGAGGAATTGCTGACCAAGGCCCTGTCTGTGAAGCATAAGTTGAGGTTTCCGGAGGCCTCGGAGTTCGAGGCTTAGTCGCCAGTCGCCGTTATAGTCGCCAGTCGCTAGTCGCTAGCAACAGCCCCGAATCCCGTCAGTTTGCGTTTGCGTTCCGTGAGGACCGGAGAGCGGGGTTTTCTCTCAGCGAGTTGATTAGGCCGTTCAGCATTTTCCCTGTCTCAGCAACCATGTTTTCAAGGTTTTTTGCCACTTGCGTTTCAAGATAGCCGAGATCCCGAGCAATCAAAGTTTGCGTCTCCAGTTCATAGAGCGAGCCGCGGGCGTGGCATAGGAACACTGTGAGTTCGCGATCGGAGGATTTGCCTTTTCCCTCCGCGATATTGCTCGGAATTGAGACAGCCGCGCGACGCATCTGGTTGGTGAGGCTGTAGATTTCCCGGTCCGGAAACTTCTGTGTAGTCCGGTACACCACCACGGTGAGTTCCATGGACTTCTTCCAAACTTTCAGCTCCTGATAGCAACCACTCATGGTTGGTCCCCCGCTGCAATTTCTTTTTAGAGATTATCCGAGGCAAAATCTGTGACGGATGAACGGAGTGCCAGTTCAGGGCGCGGGAAGTTGCTTGCGGACTTGAGACTAGCGACTGGCGACTTCACTCTCCCAGCCAATCTCCCCAAGGCTTCAGCGACTCAATGTGGTCGAAGATGATTTTCGCAGCGGCGGTGATTGGAATGGCCAGGACGAGGCCCATGCCGCCCCACAGCCATCCCCAGAACAGCAGCGCCATGGTTACAGCGAGGGGGTTGAGCTGCATGCGGTTTCCGAGGAATTTTGGGTAGAGGACGTTCAGCGCGAAAAAGTGCAGGGCAACGACTCCGAGAGACAGCGCGATGAGGTCTGCGGATTCAAATACGCCCAGACCGACCATCAGGGGTGGAGCAAGGGCCAGCACGATGCCCAGGTAGGGGACGAGACTCAGGAAGCCGCTGATCGCCCCGACGATCAGAAAGAAGGGCAGATGCAGCGCGCCGAAGATGGCAATGCTGACCGTCGCCATGAAAAGGCCGATGAGCAGGTTGCCGACCATGAAGCTGCGGATCATGCGCGAGATGAGACCGAGGGTAATGTAAGCGGTATGCCGGTGCTCCATGCGGAAGAGCATGACCGTGGCCGAGCGCGCGTGCTGTTGCCAGCTGAGCATGAAGTAAATGAGGAACGGGGCGAAGGTGAGGGCAAATAACACCTGCGAGACCGAACTGAAGCCGCGCGTCACAAGGTCGGTCACAGGACTACTGGGCTGAACCTGGACGATGCTCTTGTCCTGGGTGGAAGGGCGGAGGGGGTTGAGGAATTCCGCACGTTCACGCAAGCTCGTGGCGCTGGCCCGAATGCGCTCGGAGTACTTAGGCAGGACCTGGACGAAGTTGGCGGCCTCGCTGTAGGAGGCGTAGGTGATCCCGTAGAGGATGGAAAGGAGTATCAGAACCGCGATCAAAGAGGACAGGCCGCGAGGCAGCCGGAAGCGACCGAGGAAATCGACGATGGGGGCGAGGATAAAGGCCAGGAGCATCGAAACCAGGGAGATGACGAGAACCAGTTCGGCCACGTAGCAAACGGTGAGCACGACGCCCATGGCGATGATGATGTGCGCCCAGTCGCGCTCGGGCGCGGCGGCACGCACGGGCACGATTTCAAGCTCTTCCGCCATGCAACGTTATCGTAGTCGAATCTTGCAATTTCGGCGCAACATATAATCGCGGAATGGCGCCATCGCTGGGCGAGAAGGGGAATCCGGAGGTGCGGCGAGTTCTCGGGCTGGATGTCGGCTCGAAGCGAATTGGCATCGCGATTTCCGACCCGCTGGGCATCACGGCGCAAGGCCTGGAGACGCTGCAGCGGAAAAACAAGCGACAGGACTTCGAGGCATTGGCGAACCTGGTTCGAAAGCACGAGGTGGCCGAGATCGTGGTGGGGTTCCCGTTGCGGATGAGCGGCGAGGAAGGGATCCAGGCGGAGAAGATGCAGCGCTTCGCCCAGCAATTGCGGGAACGAATTGGGATTCCGGTACATTTGTGGGATGAGCGGCTGACCTCGGCCGAGGCAAACCGGCTGCTGCGCGAAACCGATATGTCGATTCAGCGGCGCGGGCAAGTCGTGGATCAGATGGCGGCCGTGCTGATCCTACAGTCGTGGATGGAGCATCGGGCGCAGGCGCGCGCGAACGAAGGATGACTACCAGGTACCCAAGGCCGCATCGTAACGCAGAGGGCGCGCGATTGCATGGGAACCGCGGGAAGCCTCCAAAATCGAGGACGGAGCACGTCTCCAGGGAATCCAGGGATGAACGTCTTGTATAAGGCGACCGGGCTGCTGGCCGTTTTTCTTGCGCTCTCGCTGCCGGGGCGCGCAGCGGAGACCGGAGCGTCTGCTGCCGTCGCCGAGGCGGAAGCGTCCTATGCCGACCTCGCCGACTCTTATGGCGTCATTTCCACCATCGATTCCGGTCTGTTCGCCAGTTACCAGGGGAAGGACCGCGCCGCGTGGGAGCGGGTGTATGACGAAAAGCGCAAGCAACTGACAGACAAGGTAAGCAAGATCTCTGCCTCCGGTCTCTCCCCGCTCGATGCCCGCGCGCTCGATGTGATGAACCGTCACCTCCGGGAAGATTTCCCGGAGCAGTTCACGGATGAGAATGCGCCGCCCGAACATTGCCAGGACGCGCAGCGCCGGGACCTCTCCATGGCATCGCTCGAGGGCGCCCTTCAATCCTGCTTCACCGAGTTGGGCAACAACCTCGAGTTCGAGGGCAAGCACGTCACCCGCGTCTCTGCCCTTGGCATGCTGGGAGAGATGAATGAAGAAGAACGGCGCAAGAAACTCTTCTACGCGTTTGAGCCGCTCTGGAACGCGGTGAACGGCAAGCATGATGCGGCAAGTCCGTACCGCCGCCTGCTTCCGTTAGTCGTCACCGCAGCGGAAGCTCACGGCACGAGGATCGATGCCGCCGCAAGAACGATCGGCGTATCGTCCGCGGAAGTCGAGCACTGGCTCGAGCAGATTCTCGATACGTGGCGCCAGGTCGACGGCGGGCAGATGGTTGAGCCCTGGAACTATTTCTATCGCGGGGAAGAAGCCGACCGCCAACTCAGCGGGGTGACCCCGAAGGAATCCTTTGTCTCCGTGAACCAGCGTTACTATCGCGATCTGGGCGCCGATCTCCAGCAGTTGGGCGTTCTCTACGATCTTGAAGCGCGTCCCGGAAAGGCGCCTCTCGCCTACACCGACTACGTCACCCGCGGCCGGTTCGTGGACGGCAAGTGGCGCCCAACCATCGTTCGCATCTCCGGCAGCTACGCAACTGGCGGGCTCGGCCTGCTCAACGAACTGGTTCATGAAAATGGGCATGCCGTCTACATGATGGCGATTCGCGAGCGCCCCGCGTTTATGGATGTTAGCGCCGACCTGTTCGACGAAGCTTTTGCCGATGTTCCTTCCTGGAATACGTACGAGCCGGCCTGGCAGCGGAAATACCTGGGTCAGGCGGCGACCGAGGCAGCGTCGCTGCGTGGTCTGTTCTCGTCCGTAATGCTCGATGTCGCCTGGGCCCTGTTTGAATGCCGTATGCTGCACAACCCGACGGCCGATCCCAACACGGTGTGGACCGACATCACCAGCCGGTACTTGCATATCGTTCGCCATCCCGAAATTTCCTGGTGGGCCCTTCGCGGACAACTCGTGCAGATGCCGGGATACATGGTGAACTACGGTCTGGGTTCAGTGCTCACCGCCGACATTCGGCAACACACGCGGGAAGCGCTGGGGCCGTTTGAAACTGGCAACCCGCAGTGGTATTCCTGGACCAGCGAGCGCCTGCTCCGCTTTGGCGAAGAACTGGACGCGTCCGTGCTGCTGAAACAGTTTTTGGGACGCCCCGTCTCGCCGCAGGCGTTGCTCGAGCAGATTCGGAGAATCGCCCCCAAGCATTGAGGGATGGGATCACGCCTGGAGTCTCTGGAGTCCCGCTGCGAATGGAAAGCGCCCAGGTTAGCGTCCAAAGAGCGGACGCGAACCTGTGGCACACGGCATTTGAGGATGCCAAAAGGGAGCGCGTGCCGCAACAACTCTGGCCAGTTACCAGTCTTCCGTAGCTAGTCAGCCATGCGTCACAATCAAGTCTGCGAAGAGATCCGTTCCCTAACGTCGCAGGGAACTGCGAGGTTAAGGATCGAACGCCCACACTACGTCCAAGTGGATTAAGGATTTCAATGTATGCCGGAGCGGCCTGGGGCGTTGTAGAATGTCGCGCTCTTTGGAGGGCTTTATGAGGCGAGTTCTGGCCGGAGCGTTGTTGCTGTGCCTGGTATTTGCGGCGAGCGCGTTTGCTGACACCATGCACATCTTCTATATCCCGAACGATGGGAGTGGTGACAACTTTGGGTTTATCACTTATGGGCGTGGGTATTACATCACGGGGTTCGGTGGGACGGCGGCCGACTTTTTCAACTTTGACGGATATCCAGCGGGTTCAACGTTTGGGGGGTACACGACGCTTTTCCCTGGTGGCGGGTCGGCGCGAATCGGCCCGGTTTCCGATGATGTGCTGTTTGATCTGGGGACGTTGGGGCTGTACCCGATTACATTCCCGACGAATGGAAAGGACTTTCGCGCGCCTGTGAGTATCTCATTTGATTTGACCGGGCAACTGGTCAACTCGCTGCAACCGATCAGTGTGGGCGGCGGCGCGTTCGGATATATCCAGTTTTCCTACTTTAATGGGAACTATTATCCGGGGGACTTCATGCAGGTTCCGGAACCCTCGACACTCGGATTGATCGGGATCGGATTGTTGGGCGTTGTTGGACGGATAAGAAAGCGAAGGTTGACCCCTCGGGCCAGATAGAACGCGCATGCCTTCGCCTGCATAAAAGGCACCCGGCCTCACTTCGCTCAAGATGACAAAGTGGTGGGCGGATTCCATTGCACCCGCTTATGTCTACCTCGTTGCTTCCCTCCCTTGTGCCTTTACGTAGTCGGCGACCTGCTCGAGGGTTGCGAACCACACTCCAGGCTTCTGTTTCATATAAAGGACCAGTTTCTCCAGGGTAGCAATGCGCGACCTGTGTCCTGTGATGTGGGGATGCATGGTGAGAACAAACAACGAGTGTTCCTGATAGGCCGCATCGAACTCGCCCTTATAAATTTCAAACACCAATTCTGGATCGGGCAGCGAGCCGCTGGCTTCGGGCTCGTAATAGGGATAGTCATCCGCAATCCAGTTAATGGGAAGCTCGATCATCCCGCTCTTCTGTCCGTTGGCCAGCAACTCGTAGGGCTCATCCATGGCCATGAAGCTGCTGTCGTAGAGAAATCCTGCTTTGCGAATCTGGTCGAGGGTGAACTGACTGAACGCCCACGCCGGAGCGCGGAAGCCAACCGGGCGCTTGCCGGTCGCTTTCGTCAAATAATCAATGGATTGGGTCAACAGCTGCTCTTCTTTCGCAGCGTCTCCGATTGCGGGAAGATTCTCGTGCATCCACCCATGAACGCCAATCTCGTGCCGCTTGCGTTTCAAAATGTCCTGAATCATCTGCGGATGTAGCGCTGCGCTCATTGCCGGAATGTAAAACGACGCAGGAATCGAGTGGCGATCGAGCAGATCAAGGATTCGCGGCAAGCCGGTGGTTGCCCCGTATTCCCCTTGCGAGAGTGGAACCGGAAGGGGCGTGCGCCTCCAGAGCAACTCATTATCAACGTCGAACGACAGGCACACCGCCACGCGAGCCCCATTCGGCCAGGCTTTGGGCATTAACGGCTGGCCTGCCCGGACCAGGTTCACTGCCTGTCGAACTTGCTCTTCGGTAGCATCGATGGGAATCGGCGGATATCCCGGCTGTTCCTGAGCTGCGGCGGGAAGAACGAAGAGCTTAAGAACAAAGGCCAGCACGAAGACTCTGAAGTTGCAAGACATTGCGCCTCCTGAAAAAACTTGTCGGCTAGCGTACTCGTTGGCGTTCCCATGTCAATGGGTTGAGGGACTCCTCGTGTCGAAAGAATCGGGTCCGCGGGCGGTGCGGAATCTGACGAACGGATCGGCACCCGGCTAGAGCTGCCGAAAAGACGGCGAATTTGTGAAACGGTCGGTCGCGGAAATGCACTATGGCAATGTCGAGTCTCGCGCAAAATAAATTTGTGAAAGCAGAGAGCGCCGACTCGCTCAACAGGGAGGGTCCCATGTTTGCCCGCAAGGTCGCTGCTCGGCTGAAACCAAACTCGCTTATGGAATTCGTCAGGGTCATGGAGTGTGAAATCCTGCCCTGGCTGCGGATGCAGGAAGGATTCCTGGACCTGATCATGCTTGCGGCTCCCGACGGCAGCGAAGTGGCTACGATCAGTTTCTGGGATCATCACGAGAACATGCCAGCCTGCCATTCCAGAGACTTCCCGCAGGTGCTGAAGGTTCTGGAGGACCTTCTCGAGGGACCACCGTACGTGAAGACGTTTGAAGTGGTTGGCTCGACGCGGGCGCTCAGGCAGGGAAACATGTCCGATACTGATGAACTGTTCTGTGAGAACGGTCCTGAGCCGGGCTCGTTTGAGACGCCGGCCTGATTTCCTGACAGGTAGAGCGCTGAAATCCGCGGCGAGCTGCGGATATCCAACGAAAAATCGCGCTTCCAAAAGCCACTGCGCAAACAATCGCATCGTCCGCCTTGCTCCGGCAGAGGTGAGCTTCTAAGATGCCCTGCTGGTGCGGAGGTGTACGTCGATGGATCGTCGCAGATTTGTCAGCAGCGCTTTAGGTATGGCGGGCGCGTTCGCGGTAGCTCCTTCATTGTTTGCACAGTTGGAAGCTGCTCCCCCCTCTTTGCCGGAGCATGGATTGCTCGACACGGACGAGGATGCGTACTGGGCCGAGATGCGCAAGCAATTCCTGATCCCGAGCGACATGATTTACCTCAACAATGGGACGGTAGGGTCGAGCCCGGCACCGGTGTTGCGCGCGATATTTCAAGGCTACGAGGAAGCTGAGAAATTGAGCCAGAAGGATCCCGAGGATTATCCGATCTGGGGGTATGCGGCGTGGAACGAGTTTCGCGATCCGCTGGCGGCGTTTGTTGGCTGCAAGCGCGATGAGATTGCGCTGTTGCGCAACGCGACCGAAGCGAACAGCTACATTGCGAACGGGATTGATCTGAAGGCCGGGGATGAAGTCCTGATGACGGATCAGGAGCATCCGGGCGGCGAGCAACCGTGGCAGCTGCGCGCGAAGCGTTACGGAGTCGTGCTGAAGAAAGTCACTCTGCCCAAGCCGGTCGAGAACGGAGCGCAGGTGCTCAACCTGTTCAATGAGGCGATCAGCCCGCGGACCCGCGTGATGTTCTTCAGCCACATCACGACGGTGACCGGCGTGGTACTGCCAGCGAAGGAACTGTGCGCCCTGGCACGCAGCAAAGGAATTCTCTCGGCGGTCGACGGCGCACACGTGCCGGGAATGATGCAGGTCAACGTGCACGATCTCGGCTGCGATCTTTATTCCGCAAGTCCCCACAAGTGGTTGCAGGCACCCAAGGGGAGCGGATTTCTTTACGTGCGTGACGAAGTCATTGACCGAATCTGGGGGACAGTCGCGACCGAAGGCTGGGACGACACCAAGATTCGGGCCGAGCGATTTCAGCGGATCGGCAGCTCGAATGTGCCGATCCTGTGTGGCCTGCGCGCGTCGATTGAGCTGGCGAATACGATTGGCATGGATCGCATTGAACGACGCCACCGGAAGATGGCGGACTACACGTTGTCGGAGATGGTGAAGCGGGGCGCGACGTCGTGGACGTCGCCCGATCCGGCGTTGCGATGTGGAATTGTGACGGTGAATGTGCCGCCGATTCAGCGCATGGAACTGGAGAACTGGATGTGGTCGACGTACAAGATCCGGATACGCGGCGGCGAGCCGCACAAGCTGCGGCTGTCTACTCCTTATTACATCCAGAAGAAAGATGTGGACCGGTTTTTGGAGAAGTACGACGAGTTCAGGAAGAGGAAAGGGATTGGGTAATGCTCCGCTTGCCGGGTACCTCGGCGATCCGTGAAAAAAGCATTTGAACGCAGAGGTCGCGGAGAAAAGCCGCGGAGGGCGCAGAGGAAAGCCATGGGGCGTCCGAAATCGAGCGTACGAAGACGTCCGCCACCAGCCTTTGCGTGACAGGACAAAAGTGAGTCAGGGCGAAAGAAATCCCCAGGTTAGCGTCCAAAGAATGGGCGGAAACCTGGGGCGCGTTGTGTCTGACCCCGATACTTAGTCGTCGTCGACGTCGTGGTCGGGTGGCGGTGGTGGAGGCAGCGGGAGCGGCGCGGTGACATCGTTCGCGTAGCTCGGGATCACGCAGCCGGTGGAGTCGCAGCGGACTTCGGGATAAGCGAACAGGGATTCGTGTCCCCGCTTATCGACTGCAGCGACGGAGATGTAGAAGCTGTCGCCGGGGTTGAAGCCCAGGGTTTGTGGAGTGATGCGATGTTCCCCGGCGTCGTCGCCAGAGAGGGTGACGCGTTGGCGGTAGAAGTTTTCGTTGATGGAGCGGGCGGCGACGACGATGTGGTCGACACTATCGTCGTCAGACTCGCCGAAGTGGACGCGAACGCCCTTGACAGCATCGCCCGTGGCGGTGAAATTCTGCGGCGAATCGGGCGCGCGGGCCAGGCTGGCGGCGACGGAAGCCATCACCTGCGCGATGCGCGAGGCGTAAGTCGGAGTGATGTATTTCACCAGGTCGCTGGGCGAGTGCTGGTGCGTGGTGATGAACGTCGTGTCCTTACAGAAAGCGGGAATTTGCGCGGGCGGAGGACAGGGGAACGGTCCGCCGCAGCTGTTGTCGACCGGTGAAGGCGAGCACTCGTGCGTCTCCATGAAGCGGACGGCGGGATGTGCCTGGCTGATGAAGGACGTGTGATCGCTGCCGCGGCCGGGGCGGTCTTCGCGAAGATGGGGCTGCATGGTGATGGTCGGAACGTAGGCGCCACCCCAGTATCCGACGTAGCGCATCAGGCCGCGCGAGGGCGATTCGTTATCGGTAGTGCCGTCGGGATCAGTGGCGAGGCGCTCGCGAGGAATTCCCGGAGAGTAGAGCCGGAACATCTGCAGGTCGGCAGCGGTGTTGGCCGTATTGTCCCCGCCGGGGATATCGGTGTTGAGCATGGCGACGACGTGCGGGTCATCGAAGTAGCGTGTGAGGTTGGCAGCGATGGAATGGGATCCGAAGAGACCCTGTTCTTCGCCGGAGAACGACATGAACACAAGCGTGGCG
>Ga0210384_10006559_pt1 | contig 12392 bp, 16 predicted proteins | sample IncBWH2MmetaG_FD_160574 | JGI IMG/M metagenome (GOLD analysis project Ga0210384, IMG submission 160574) | Forest soil microbial communities from Barre Woods Harvard Forest LTER site, Petersham, Massachusetts, United States - Inc-BW-H-2-M | ecosystem: Environmental > Terrestrial > Soil >... | reverse complement strand
TGAGGGCTTGACTCGCGAGACGCTCGTCCAATCGGCGGCGGAATTCATCAAGAGGACCCATGATCGACGCCTTTGCATCGAGGTATTCCTCGCCGTAGATATATCCTGTTGCTTTGGTCAAATCTTTGCGGTCGGCGGCTTCGAAGGCCTTCTCATCCAACGCGATGAGAGCGTCGGAATTTCGCTTTGCACGGGTAACCAGGTCGTTCTCCTCGGGGCTCAAGGCAAGCGCCTGCAAACCCTCCTCAGCTCTGTCGCGGCTGCGCCCGACACGAACCTCCCACCAGAATGCGTCGTGGTATCGAGGATCACCCGTTGCCGCGAACCCCCGCACGGCTGCAGTCAACTTGTCACTGCCCGCTTCGAGTTGGTTGCTCAGCAGTAGCGACTGCGTCCTGGCGTTCAGCGCAGTTTCTTGCCGATGTCTGAAATAACCCGACACGAGTACGCATGCCACGGACGTCAGGGAAAGCGATACAACGACTATGGTGACTAATCGGTTGGCCTTTTGAAGACGCATTTACTTCTCTCCACACTCCGCACTGGTCCACCGCCGCACAGACTAACACTCTCGACCTTCGATTTTGAAGAAGCCAGTCCCGATCTGGGTATTGTCGAAGATCCAACGAAGCTGTTCATTAAGCCGCGGGCCTTTTTTGCCAGGTTTGCGCACGGTCTGTCGCTTCAACTGCACCGACTCAGGAGACACGTTAGGCCTGTTCCGGAAAGCGCGGTATTGGCAATACTGACGGGTCTTAGTCTGGCTTCTGGGCTCGATTCACGCCAGCATTTCGCATTGCTTTTGGTAAACTGGTCAACAGCTCAGCTATGGAATCCAAGTTCGGAAATCGTACCTGCCCAGAAACAGTGTTTCCGGGCAGTCTTCAGGGTAGCAGGGATCAGATTTGCAACCCTGAATTCTAAGACTCACAAATGCGCGTATCAGGCGTTCGCCTCTGCGGCGTGCAAAGTTTTGAAGAGGATACTGGCTGGACTTCAATCTATGGAGTCCTGCTCGGAACACTGGCATCCGATAATTGCAGAATCCAGAGTAGAATAGCTCCTCACCTTCCGTTCGTCTTTTCCGAAGCCTCGAGTTTCTGCCCACAAGTTCCACTCTGTTTTGCCCTAACCTATTGCGCGGTGTCATCGAACCCTGTCAGCACAACGCTACCGCTATTTCATCACGTCGCAGGCGTTGCTTCCTTTGCCACTTAAAGTAGCGAACATGCCTTCTGCGCACGAAGACAACTAGGCCTCGCCGCCTTCTTCGCCCGGCTCGATAGCGCAGGGGTGACAAGCCTCATCCTCCACGTGAACGGCGCAGAACCTCCGCCCGCAGATTCCACAGTGGAAGGTAGCGGCAGATTCGCAGGGCTCATACACGGACGAAACGGCCTCACAAGACCACTCGAGGTCCCGGGCTTCTGTTTGATTCACTTGTTGCAACATGGTCCCTCCTCTTGCGGGCAGTATACGCCTCTCAGCCACCTATGCATCCTCCAAACCCTACTTGAAACCGAGTCCTGTGAACAAGCAGCTGATTGAGGTAAATTCTCATCCGCCAAAAAGAAATCGTTTCGGAGGCGTTCTTTCGGTTCTGGCCTAAGGAGGGTGGGAATGCCCGTCGAGATTATCGGTGAAGTGGGGACGCCGGGCGCAGAGCGCGAGTGGATTGTCGCAGAGGCAAAACTCGTCGTCAGACACCTGATCAAGTATGCGGACCACCCCCGCCTGCCTGCGCGGCGATCTCGAAAGCAAAAAAGCAACAAACGCATCGTGCTCTCGACGGAATGTCGGTTGCGACCTTTCGCACATGCCCAGTGCCCTGCAGGACACCGAAAATTTCGAACCGTTCACGCCTCACTTACAACCGTCACGGCAACGCTGATTGTGGCGTTGGGGCTCACGATCAGTGGTTGTGGAGGGTACAGCAGCGCAAAGCGGCCAGACCGCGGCACCACTTCAATCAAAATCACTGCCCAGGCTGGAACCACTTCTCACACGACCACCGTTAGTGTCACAGTGCAATAGCGTGGAAGACTGCAAAATGCCAACGAATGTAGTGGAAGTGCAGATATGAAAAGGTTTTCCCCTGCGGTCCACGCAGCGCTTGTGCGATGGGTTGGTGTCGGCCATGATCCCGGAACAAGTCCAGAAGCCATTCGCAAAGTGAGCGGGACAATATTGTCCAAGACCGCTGGTCAAGTGCGGTAAGTTTGCGCCCAGGCGCTGGCGGTCTAGCTTATGTAAAGGTGACACGAGAATGAAAGATGCAAATCGTAGCTTGGTGGAGCGGATCTTTCAGGACGCACAATTCATCCGCTCATTAGGAATTGAATTGACCTCGTACGGCAAAGGCTGGTGTGAAACGAGAATGAACGGGTCCCCTTCCCTGCGGCAGCAACACGGATTTATCCACGCCGGCGCGCTGATGGCCCTTGCGGACCACACCTGCGGTGGGGCTGCGGCATCAACGGTGCCAGAGGGGCGGGACGTGGTTACTGTGGAGAACAAGGTGTCATTCTTGCGTCCTGCTTCGGGCCCAAATCTGATTTGTCGTGCGGAAGTACTGCGAGCGGGAAGGAACCTCGTCTTCGTTGAAGCGGAGGTCAAGGTCGAAGGCGAGAAGGGCCGCGTGATTGTGGCCAAAGCATCCAGTACTCTCGCGGTCATTCCTCTTAACGCGAAGGCCACAGGAGATCTTGCCACATCAGACTGGCGTCATTGCGCGGGTTTTGCTGAGGAATGAGACCGCGAATGACCTTCTGCTGTGTGTCCCACCGCCCGGACGCAGTGTAATCTGAGGCTCACGATCGGTCGGATCCTATTTTCCGTCAGCGCCTGATCAATACCTTGGTCCTAGCCAAACTGTATCCCGATAAGCCTCTAACTGCGTCTTCGACGGCGTCGCCAGTGCCAGAAACTTGTCTAGAGTTTCCTATTCGCCACTGTGATTCCATGATTCGATTCGGCAAGCTAAGGCCGATATACCGACATGGCGCTTCGTGCCGGACGATAAGCATGGCTGCGGTACTGGCGATCACTAGTCTGGTGGCAGGGACATGGAGCGTATTATTGGTGCTCGTCCGAACCATCACCCTATCCATCCGAGCCGCCGTCCCAGAGCATTGCGCAGATGTGCGGGGCGATCTGAGCTTCTTCATCGGTTGAAAGTTGAGGCCCGAAGTCGTGCCCCAGCGCCCCAGCAGGCGCGGCTTCACGTCTTCGATGGACAGGGGCCGGAGCCCACATGATTGCACAACAGTGTCGGCTCCTGCGTTTACTAGTAACCAATCGGAACGTCCATTAAATATGTATTTACTATCGGAGTTATAATCCGCCTGAAGTAGGACGCTCCGAAGATTATCGGTTAGTGCCTTCCGATGGCTCGTTTCTGGAGCGGCCTTCTTTGCCTTCGAGCCAATTTGTATGCAAGTGTCTCGACCAGAACACGCGGCTCTCCCCAACCTCTCTGGGGCAGAGGATCTGCTATATCTGCAGGCAGCTGCACTTGAAGCCGCCGCCAATTCTATCGTCATCAGCAGACGCGACAGCACAATAATTTGGGTCAATCAAGCGTTTGAGCATCTTTCCGGTTATACGAGGGATGAGGTGCTTGGCAAGAGCACCAGCCTGCTTAAGTCAGGCCACCAAGCGCCTTCCTTCTTCAAGAACATGTGGGGGACGATTCTCTGCGGGCAAAAATGGCGAGGAGAACTGATCAATCGGCGCAAAGATGGGACTCTCTTTCAAGAAGAGATGACCATAAGTCCGGTGAAAAACGCAGCCGGAGACATAACCCACTTCATCGCCATCAAGCTGGATATTACGGAACGCCGGCTGGCGGAAGAAGAGATACGACATCTGGCCTTGACCGATCCGCTCACCGGACTCGCCAACTGCAGACGATTTCTTGACGCACTCGACTCCGAGATCAAGAGGTGCCGCCGCACCGCGCGATCCTTCGCAGTCTTGTTACTCGATTTGGAGGGACTCAAGGAGACCCATGCTGGCCAAGGTCATCTGATGGGAAGCCTCGCGCTTGGCCGGATGGCAAACATTCTCCGAATTCACTGCCGCGCGATTGATACTGCTGCGCGATACAAAGGCTACCAGTTTGTGATCGTTCTTCCTGAAACGGGGTCCGAAGCGGCTCGACAGGTGGCGCAACGCATAGCCGAGGAGTCGAAGAAGGACGGTGAAGAGCCGTCTATCTTCATGAGTGCGGGGGCGGCGGTATTCCCGCGAGATGGTAAGACCATCGATCAGCTTTTGACCGCGGCGGACCGTGCCTTGTACCGCGAGAAGCGCTCTTCCAAAAAATCAGTCGCCACCGGACAAATCAATCACACGGCAGATTAACGCGCCTATCGGAAAATGGCCCTCCTGGAACGACGGAGTTCCGGCAAACAGGCCAGTACTATTACTATCAAGTACCATAACCATTTTTTGTTTATTCCGTCAATACCCTCGGCTTCTTTCCGGTTGCCGATCCTCCGCTCCGTTCCTACAATTCTACCGTTACAGTGATTGTTCAAGTTCGCCCGGCGAAGAATGCTATGCAGCAACAATTCTTCAACTTCATGGGCCTTCGTGAAGATCCCTTCCATGTTTCCCCGGATCCTCGTTTCTACTACTGCACTCCTGCGCACGAATCAGCTTTAGTTGAGCTCCTCTCCGGCATTGAGACCCGACAGGGCTTTCTGGTTCTCACTGGCGAGGCTGGCACCGGTAAAACAACTCTTCTGAACCACATTCTGGACTGGTTGCATTGCCGCGGACGCTCGACTGCTTATATTTTCCACGCTCACCTGGAGCCGATCGGGCTCTTGCGATTCATCCTTCGGGATTTCGGCGTTCCGTGGACGTCCAAGTCGAAGAGCGACCTCGTCAGTGCGCTGCACACCTGGCTTCTCGAGCGCCATGCCGCCCTGGATCTGCCAGTCCTTATTCTTGATGAAGCCCACGCTCTGCCGGTGCAAAGTCTTGATGAGCTTCGCCTGTTGCTCAATCTCGAAACTCCCAGGGGAAAGCTGTTACAAATCATCCTCTCGGGCCAGCCGGAATTGGATGAAAAGCTGCGTTTGCCCGCACTTCGCCAGTTGCGCCAGCGCATCATGTTTCATTCCCGCCTTCCTCTTCTCACTCAGGAAGAGACTGCTGCTTATATTTCCAGCCGTCTGAGTGCCGCGGGTTGCTCGGACTCCTCCCTGTTCCCCGATGAAGTTGTACAAGATATTTTTGAGGCTTCCGGTGGCATCCCGCGCGTCGTCAATCTGCTGTGTGAGCACGCTCTCATCTCCTCCTTCGCGGAGCAACACCGCGTAGTTTCTCCCGAGATCATCCGGCGTATTGCGATGGACTTTGACCTTCACACCAATCCTCTGGCTGTCACCAGGTCGGAAGTGGAGACCCCCAATCTAGGACGGCTGGCTCCGTTTCCAGTCATCGAAGAACAGGCGCCACCGACCGTAGCCAGCCCGGTTGCCGTTGAAGAGGAGCCAGTTTTCATTCTGCTTCCCCTTCCGCCACTGGAATCGCTCGAGCCGGAAGCGTCCACGGCGGACAACACCTCGATCCGGGACGAGGTTACCAAGATTCCACAGCATTGGCGGCTCCATCGACAGCGCTCGACCGTGGCCGTGTTCGTGCGCAATTCCGCCGCGTCCCTCAAACTTGCGTGGCACGCCTTCACTGAACCGTTCGTCTCTTATGTTCGTTCCGTTTCTCACTCCTTCTTCCGTGAGTGCCGGCTATTGTTGCGCGCACTCACTCTGCCCACGCCTGCTCTAAACCCTTCGGCTGTCGGCGCCAACGAACAGTCGGCGCCATCTCGCAACATTCTCGCTCCCATAGTTACTTGGCTACGGCAGCCCTTCAACACCGGACAGACCTCCGGCAATCGTTCTCCGGCACGTTTCGTCAATCGCAAGTAGTCGTTCCCTCCGCCATTTGCGTTTAGGTTAGAAACGAAAACCCTAGATGGGTTCTGCCAGATTGCTGGAATCTGTCCCTCCTCTTGAATCATCTATTCTCCGTGCCATCCGTGAGTCTGCCTAAGGATGCCATCATCAAAATGGCCGGTTCCTGAGTTGGCTGACTTGTTCTATGGAGCTGCCCTCCTGCTATTAGGTACGGCCATTGTGCAGGTCATTCTCAGCTGGCAGGATGTTGATCGGCGCGTCGCGCCGAACGTCAGCTCTGACTTTGGAAACTCAGAAAAATTGTTTATGGCGTGGATGTGTCTGCCGGAGTTAGGTCGCAAGCAAGAATGCACGCGGGAGTTCGTTTCATGGCAGGAGTCAAGTCTCCGATTTCTGCAGTGAGGACTGTCTTCCGAGTGCGATCGAGATGGCAGTTCGGCATCTTTAGGCCACCACGGGCAGAGTGAAGGCGTATGCGCGAACGGATTCAACCGGGCCCCCGGCACCATTCACGCGTGTAAATCTCAAAAGAAATATTTCGCCGTCCGCCTGGAAGCTGAATCTGTCGTTCTCTGCATCCGACTACGAGCACTCCTGCACCAATGAAGTGCTTCATAACTCGCTCTCGACGTGACCTATCCCTGGGGAGCGCGTGTAGGCGGGGACTCGAAGCCGGCTCCAGAACCGACAGTTTCCATTTCGTCGGACCTTCCCTCAACGCCCAGGATTTTTGCGACGGGAAATTCGGACACTCCGCGCGTGCAAAGCCCATAATCGTACAGCATACCACTTCGAAATGAGCCTTCGCTCGGGCATCGATTCTCTTAGCATGTCCGGGCCCTTTAGAGCGCCTCTCTCACTTCCGCTCGACAAACACTTGCCTTGAGTAGAGAAACGATGAAGACTTGGACTAATTAGGAGGTGCAGATGCGAAAGGTTCTTCTCATTATCTGGCTGGCATCGCTCGCTGCTTTGCTTGCCTTGGTCGGATATATTCTGATACACGGCAATACTGTAGATAGAACTAGTTTGGCTGAAGACCTTGGCATACTCTGGGGAGGCAGTTTTTTGGCCTGGGCCGTATTAACTTGGAAAGCAAAGCAATGATGCCTCTTGAATTCGGTCGAAAAATAATCGCGAGTCCTGATTATTCGGGTTATCAGAGCTAATCTCCCTTCCATCGCTTCCAAATTCGTGGCATCTGATTTTCTTTAGTTACCTGCCCACACTACGGGCGAAATGCTTTCTGGTTCTTCAGCCGCTCCGCTTCCAGGTCGTCGGCTTCTTTTTTCTTGAGGTCGGCGTCCCGTTGGGGTTTTTCCTGTTTTTCGAGGGTCACGGCGTCTGCAATGGCAAGCTCCGCCTCCGCGTTAATCCGCTTGGAGAAGATGATGAGTCCGAAACCGTCGGTAAACGCAGAGCGGACCAACTCGAAGAAATTTTGCGAATCCTCCCAAGACGCGACGCCTTTGTCTCTGTCACTGTATCTTTCGCTTAAAGCGGAATCGGCGGTCTCGAGAAGCGTCGCCGGGCCGTATTTTGCCGAGATGGAGGTGACCATGTCGGCTGTGGTGAGGCCTTGCGTGGAGGCAACATCGTAGGTCACGAAAATCTTGTAGAGTTCGCCGTTGCAGAAGGAGAAAAGCATCTGTTCGACGCTATCGGCGCGGTAAGAAGCGCCGGGAACAGCCGGCGGCCACCAGGTCAGTTCCTGGACAAGCGCTGGGCGAGCGTGGATCGCTTTCAGATCGATTGGTCTCTTCTCGGTTTGCTTCAGGACGGTAGCCACGCTCGATCCCAATGAAAAACCCCGGTACTTCGACAGATCCTGGGCGCGGAGGTTGGGGGACACAAGGACAACGAGAGCTAAACAAAGAATCGAATTGCGTAAAGTTTTCATTTTTGGACCTCCCACGAATTCCTAAGAACTCGAAACTAAAGTCCCGTATTTATTTGCAGATATTGCGGCCTCTGGAGCGGCAGAAGTTTTCAGCGTGAAATCGTTCGCACGGTCCAGGGTCAGATTTTGCTGGATGTGACGAAAATTGGCGGTAACGATTGCAAAAGGGATGCCCAGAAACCATCGTGAGCGTGTTCCGGCAATCTCCAGGGAATTAAACTTCCGCGCGGCCGGTTTCGCCAGGATGCTCCGAAGCGCCCTGCGTAGGGACGATGGTCCCGGGCGGCCAAAAACGATTGCCTTCACATCGCCGGCCAGAAAAAAGAAGTTCCACTTGGCTTGCTCGATTTTTTGGCCGAGCCGGTAGCCATGGCAATCTCTCACCGCTCTCCAGCCAGGCAGAAACGCCTCCGTTTCGATGATCAAACCTCCGGGCAATATTGTGTCTTCGCGGATAAAGAGCCTTCCCGCAGGATCATTTGCTGGCATAGGGACCTTTCAGAAATGCAAAACCTAAAACCTTCCATTGATGGAGAGCTGGCCCGCGTTGGTGTCTCGCGGCCCTTGCAACCATTGGATGGACCTCAACACGAAGAGGCTGGACTCACTGACCCCAGTTCGCCTGCTCGACTTGTAAGGGAAGCACGTTCTCTAGGGTTGTAGATCAGTAGGACGTTGCAACGAGGCGCACCGCACAAATCGGCATTTCTGCCCCTGGCGCTTTCCCGCACGTCCCAATCCACATCTTATAGACTGTGCGGGCCTGGCGCTGTTCACTTCTGCACAGTCTGTCAAACAACGATTCTGATAGCCTGAAGATGAGCGAAGAGTAACCGAGATCGAGATGCTGGCTCAGCCCCATATGAAACCAAAGAAATTCAGCAACAACGGAAGAGCTGGGCTGTTTAATGCTCAGAAGTTTCTCGACACTGCGGGAGTGGCGAGAAAAGTGATGGAGTACAGCAGGGGCGAATCCATTTACTCTCAGGGTGAAGCCGCAGGCACGGTCATGTACATCCAGAAGGGCGGCGTGAAATTGTCGGTGGTGAACGGTTCCGGCAAGGAAGCCGTGGTTGCGATGTTTGGTCCCACCGACTTCTTTGGCGAAGGATGCATGGCAGGGCAGACCATCCGCATGGGCACGACAACCGCGGTTACGCCAACGACGCTGCTTGTTATTCAAAAAGACGAGTTGTTGCGCGTCCTCCACGCGGAACATGAATTATCCGATCATTTCATCGCCTACATGCTGGCGCATAACATCCGTGTCGAAGAGGACCTCATCGATCAGCTCTTCAACTCCAGTGAAAAGCGACTGGCGCGCGCGCTGCTGTTGCTGGCTCGCTACGGAGAACAAGATCAGCCTGAACGTGTGTTAGCGAAAGTCTCCCAGGAGACGCTGGCAAGCATGGTGGGCACCACGCGTTCCCGCATCAATTTCTTCATGAACAAATTCCGGAAGCTTGGGTTCATCGAATACAACGGCACAATCAAAGTCAACAAGTCGTTGCTCACCGTAGTCCTGCACGAGTAACGGCCTTCCCCAGAAAATAAAAAGCCTGCCGGGCTAAAGAATTTCCGGCAGGCTGGCTTCTTCCGGCTGCTTTTAATTCGAAGCAGCGTGCTCCGATTCGTTGCGTGGTGCGCTCTTTTCCAGAACCGACACAAGGTGACGCCCTGTTGCGGGTACTCCAACGTGCTCGCCTCTCACGATGTCCTTCGCTTTGATGGCATGTCCATAGACCTGTTCACTTGCCTCATCGTCCGGACGAAGGGTAGTGCCCTCTACAGAGACTCCGGCAAACAGCCCGCGGGAACGTGAGTAGCTGAGGATCTCCGCGCGCATCCAGGCATCGGTGTCCGCGGAAGCATCGCGGCCCTTCGGGCCTGCGGCGACCGACGCGTCTGCGCCCAGTTTCACCTTGCTACTCAGGATTGATTCCATGCCTCGGTCATTCATCACGAGCAGGATCAAGTCGGTAGCTTCTCCGCCGATCTGGAAGCCAATGCTGCCGCCTTCCAAGGCGTACATTGCAGGAGCTCCCCAAGGTCCGCGGAATTTTTCGCCAGTCCGGCAAACCATGGCGCCTCGCCCGTATTGGGCGCCGACGACAAAAGCCGCCTTCATCAGGTTCGGAAACACGATGACGCATTCCGCCTTTTCCAACAGTTCATGAGGAATGTTGTCGGGAACATTGAGCACTTCCTGCATGACAACACCGCTCTCTTCGAGCCGTTTTTGCTCCTTGTTCAAATCAGATGCAAACACGGAAACCGCTGCGAGGGTAATACACACTGCACCAATCAAAGAACGTTTCATCTTGACCTCCACGGTCGGAACTTATTTTTCGAATGATTTACTTCTTTAGGCCGCAGGCTTGAACGTCCCCACAATGCGGCTTGAATCAGGAGAGGGAGATGCGTTACCCGACTCTCAGGCGGGATAGTTTCCTACTTTGAGGCTAGGAATTCTTGCGTGCAGCGGCGACCACCAGGACGATTCCCCCGACCAGTGCCAGTCCGCCGAGGAATGGTGGTATGGAAACGTGCTCATGCTCTTCCGCCGTGGCGTGGATCGGCCCGACATCCAGCACCTTTTCCTGATGGGTGTAATTGAATCCCTGGAAGGCCAACGCCAGGCCGCCGAGAACAATAAATAAAATTCCAACCAAAACAATCGGCCTCATTATTTCCCTTCTATCCGCTAGACTATTCGCCTTCGACCCGAAACCAGGTTAATTATCAGAAGCACCAAAGCCGCGACAAGCAGGATGTGGATAAGTCCTCCTGCGGTATAGGAAGTGACCACACCCAACAGCCAAAGGACGCACAAGACTACGAGAATTGTCCAGAGCATTGCATATTCCAGTCTCACAAGTGACCCGCGTTTCGAGCACTTGCGGCGCACCAGGTATTTTCTTTCGATTTTTCCCCGGCTGCCCCATGCTAGCCGTCCTTCGGCGCAGTATCTGTTCACTTCGGTACACGTTCCCATTTATCTTGGCTTACTCGCAGCGAGATTCTCTGCTAGGTCAACCAGCTTCAATTGATCGAGAGAAGCTAAGACGCTTTGCCAGCGGGCAGCTTCCTTTTTCATTTCGATGGGGGCCGAGAGGTCGGAATAGAATTCGAGAATATTCTGCCGCAGGTCGGGTGAGGTCAGGTCAAACTTGCGCTCGGCGAGTTGACCCAGCAACTTCGCGTACGTCTCATCGGTCAGAGCATACTCGGCAGCCCTGGTTTCCTTGCCGGTGTCAAAGTCAGTGTTGGCAAGTGTCAGAGTACCGCCGCGAACCTGCTGGAGATACAAGCGGTACTGATCCACGGTGTTATTGATGCTCTTGAAGTACAGATCCTCGGTCTTTGGCGTCGGGTTATTGAAGGCCATCGCCTTGAAGGGGCCAATCTCCGGCATGTACCGCAGCACAGCAGACCAGAAACGCGTGGTGAATTTGGGCTTGGAGTAATCCTTCCCCCACGTTTTTTCATACTCGGAGCGCGACAACCGGTACAGGAATTTCTGTTTTGCGAAGTCCGGCGTTTCTTTCATCATGTCTTTCTTGTGCGTGCGCAAGGCGATTTGCGTCATCTGCGGGATCATCCGGCTGACCGCAAAGCGGTACGACCCGATGGCCAAATCCTCATGCGTCAGGATATCTTTCAGCTCCACACCGTAGACGATTGGGAAGGTCCGCTCGAGCAGCGGCGCGGACACTTGAAAACCAATGAAATCGTGATACTGCTGCGATGCATACCGATTCTTCGCCACCTGAACCATATCGAAACCAAATTCCGTCTTCAGGTGCGCGGTGTGATCCTCCGCGTAGCGAACGGAGTTTCCGTACTTCGCTCGTAGTTTCGGATATTGGATGGAAACTGCTTCATTGACCGCCGGGTGGCCGGCGATATCCGAGGCATAGTGCGCCAGCGCGCCCAGGGCGAATGCGTATTCGTTGGCGTCCTGACTCTGTCGGAGCATTTCCTCGACGAAGTCGCCGCTTCGTACGTAGTGCACCAGATTGCTGAATTCCACGCTTCCAAACGGATAGTAACCGAGGTCCTGGATCACCGCGCCACCATAGGCGTAGCTGTGCGCTTCGGTGAGTTGCTCTGCCGTCAAGTCTGGAAATCGCTGCAAAAGAAGAGGCTGGAGCTCATTGGCCCATAGAAGGTCGACGATTTCCTCGTGCGTGAGCACGGAGTAGGCAAAGGTGCCGCTCGTACAGAGGAGAGTGGCCATCAACAAGGCCACGATGCGGATACACCACCGGCCGACGCCAAGCAACATTGAGCCTCGGGCTAGCCGCTCGTTAATTTGATTTTTTGAGTTCGGTGACAAGTTTTTTCGCTTCCTTCATTCGTTCTTCGTAAAACGCTGGCTGCATCACGGCCGGCTTGTCTCTCGCATTCAAACTTTCCGAGATGCCCTTCTTCGACAAGAAGAGAGATAAGGCCGCGTAGGTCTTGATCTCCTTTTCGAGGAACTTGGCGACGCGTTGTTTGCTGTCATTCATTGCCTACCTCCAGCTCAATCGCTCAATCAATCCGGTTCGCGGGCCTTCGTA
>Ga0210384_10006557_pt1 | contig 12396 bp, 6 predicted proteins | sample IncBWH2MmetaG_FD_160574 | JGI IMG/M metagenome (GOLD analysis project Ga0210384, IMG submission 160574) | Forest soil microbial communities from Barre Woods Harvard Forest LTER site, Petersham, Massachusetts, United States - Inc-BW-H-2-M | ecosystem: Environmental > Terrestrial > Soil >... | reverse complement strand
TGGGGCCATCCTGGCGACCCCCGAGGTCGCGTCCGTGGTGGCGAAGATCTCCCGCGCGGACACATCGACCGACCCGGCACCCGTGAACATGACCGAGACGGTCGTCAACCTCAGGCCGGAGTCCCAATGGCGGGCCGGAATGACCCGGGAGAAGTTGATCGGGGAGCTGGACGCCGCCACGACGATGCCGGGCGTGTCAAACATCTGGACCCAGCCGATCATCAACCGCATCAACATGCTGACCACCGGGATTCGCTCCGAGGTCGGAGTGAAGGTTTTCGGCAGTGACCTGAAAGTGCTCGAGGAACGGGCCCGCGCCGTTGCCGAGGTGCTGCGCAAGGTCCCGGGAGCCGCCGACGTGTATCCGGAACAGGTGACCGGTGCCCCCTACGTTGATATCCGGGTGAACCGGGAGGCAGCGGCCCGCTACGGCATCACGGTGGGCGCAGTCCAAGACGTCATCGAGACCGCGGTCGGCGAGACCAACTTGACCCTGACGATCGAGGGACGGCAACGGTTCCCGGTGCGCGTGCGCTATGCACCCCAGTACCGCGCCAGTGCCTCCGCGCTGGGCACCGTGCTGGTCACTGCGCCCAATGGTACCCAGGTGCCGCTGGGGCAGGTCGCGGAGATCCGCCAGGTCGCGGGCCCCGCAATGATCTCCGGAGAGAACGGGCTGCTGGTGGTCACTGTCCTGCTGAACGTTCGCGGGCGCGACGTCGGGAGCTTCGTCGCGGAGGCGCGCCGGCTCGTGGCCGAGCGGGTCCCGCTGCCCCTGGGCTCGTACATCGAGTGGAGCGGCCAGTACGAGAACGAAGCGCGGGCTCGCGGGCGGTTGCAGATCGTCGTTCCGGTCGTCCTGATCGTGATCTTCATGCTGCTCTACCTCACCTACGGCTCCTTCCTCGACGCGGCCCAGGTGCTGCTCGCGGTGCCCTTCGGGCTGGCGGGGGGGATCTACCTCCAGTATCTGCTCGGCTACAACTTCTCCGTCGCGGTCTGGGTCGGGTTCATCGCGCTGTTCGGCACCGCGGTCCAGACGGGCGTGGTGATGGTGATCTACCTCCACGAGGCGGTCGCCCGCAAGCGCGAGGCGGTCGGCGGCCGGCTGACGCGCGAGGCCTTGCTCGAGGCGGTGCAGGAGGGCGCGTTGCTGCGGCTGCGGCCCAAGGTCATGACGGTCTCGGCCGTGGTGGCGAGCTTGCTGCCCATCATGTGGAGCCATTCGACGGGGGCGGAGGTGATGAAGCCGCTGGCCACCCCGGTCCTCGGGGGCATGCTGAGCTCGCTCGGGTTGGTCCTGATCGTGACTCCGGTGCTCTTCTACTGGCTCAGGGAGCGCGAGATTCGCAAAGCCGAAGCGGAGGGTGTCATCGAAGACCGCGCATCCGCCCGGCGGCCCGGCATCGAGCCGGCCGAGTAACCCATTTCACCAGGAGGGCCAAGGTATGTATCGACTGATCGTGGCACCGATGCTCGGGGCAGTGCTGCTCACGGGGGGACTCGTGGGCGCGGCGTGGAGCGCGGACATGAAGGTGATCCAGACGCAGAAGACCAAGGACGTCGTGATCGCGCTCATGAGCGACTCCGGACAGTGGAAGCCGGGGAAGAACTCGTTTGTTCTCGAGTTCACCTCCGCGAAGGACAAGCAGCCCGTCGACGCGGGCAAGGTCACCCTCAACACGAGCATGACGATGACCGGCATGGCACCGATGATCGCCGGCGCGACACTCAACCCGGACAAGGTGCCGGGGCGCTATCTCGGCAGCATAGACTTTGCTGACGCCGGAACTCGCCAGGTCACCGTGAGCTGGGACGGCCCAGCCGGTAAGGGGTCGACCCGGTTCTCCGTTCCCGTGCGGTAGAGGCGCGACGTCGATGAGGCGCCCATGGGTGGCGGTCCTGGCTGCGGCAATGATCGGAGGTGGGGCGAGCGTCGGTCATGCGCAGCCGCAGACGCTGGCCGCCGAGGTGACGGTCGACGAGCTCGTCGCGCGGGCGCTCGCCGAGAGTCCAGACGTCCTTGCCGCGCGGGCTGACGCGGAGGCGGCCAAGGGGCGGCTCGTCCAGGCCGGGCTGCGGCCGAACCCGATGCTGGAGCTGGGTGGCCAGAAGGCGCTCGGCACCGACAACAACGTGATGGTTGGGTTGAGCATCCCGCTCGATCTCAATCGGCGCAAGGAAGGGCGCGTCGGCGTGGCCGAGCGGGAGGTGGAGATGAAGCAGTTCCAGGTGACGGACCGCGAGCGCCGCCTCCGGGCGGAGGTGCGCCTGAAGGCGGTGGATGTACTGGCCGCGCGCCGGGACCTCGAGGTCACGGACGACCTCTTGCGAACGAACCGGGAGGCCCTGAACCTGGTGGGGGAACGCGCGCGGCGCGGCGCGGTGCCGCCGCTGGAGGAGAACCTGCTGCTGGTCGAGGTGAACCGGCTCGACGCAGGCCGTCGCATGCTGGAGAGCCGCGTGGAGGTCTTCACGCTGCAGTTGAAGGCGCTGACTGCCTGGCCGGCGGAGGCCCCCCTGACGCTCACGGGAGATCTGGGCGGCCCGCCACCGCCCACAATCGACCGACAGGCGGTGGTCGCCCAGGCCCTGGCGCAGCGCGCGGACTTGCGAGCGGCCCAGGCCGACGCGGCGATGGCGCGGGCGAAGATCGCGAAGGAGCAAGCCGAGGGCCGGTGGGATGCCAGCTTCTCCGTCAACTATCAGCGCCAGGACTTCGGCTTTGCGGGCCTGAGTGGGGTCACGGATCGGGGCGGGACGCGACCCATTCAGGATGTGTACCACTACTTCGGAGGCGCGCTCACGATCACGCTGCCGGTGCGGAATCAGAATCAGGGGAACGTCGCGGCGGCGCGGGCGGAGGCGGCGGCGGCGGAGCGCCGCATCGAGTTGACCGTGCTCACCGTCCGCCAGGAGGTCCAGGCCGCGTTCGCTCAGTACGAGGCCACGCAGCGGTCGCTCGAGATCTACGCGCGTGGCGTGCGCGACGTGGCGCGCCAGAACCTGGACGTGGTGCGCCAGACGTACCAGCTGGGCCGCGGGACCCTGCTCGACGTGATCACCGAGCAGCGGCGGTACATCGACATCGAGATGGGGTACACCGACGCGCTGAAGCAAGTCTACAACGCGGCGGTTGAGATCGAGCGGGCGGCCGGGACCGCCCGCTGAGCGGGGGCAGACGATGGAGCGAGAGGACAGGCCGGTGAGCGAACGCCCGCGGGCGCGCTCGGGACGGAGTCGCGTGCTGCGCGCGCTCATGGGAGGGCTGCTCGCAGTCGGCCTCGTCGCCCTGGGAGTGGCCGCCGGGGTGTGGGGGGAACGCCGTAATGCCGGAGGCGTCTCTCCGCACCCCGCCCGACAGGATGCCTCACCACCCCGGGGGGGCACGGCGATACCCGGGATGTCGGCGCCGCCGTCCGCTACGACGTCCTCTGCTGACTCGTCTGGCGATGTCGAGGTGCTACTCCCGGCCGACGCGCTCGCCAAGGTCGGCCTCAAGACGTCCACGATCGCGGCGGTCGACGCCAGCGCGTCGGTCCAGGTCCCCGGCAGCGTCATGCCGAACGCCTACCGCGAGGTGAAAGTCACGCCGATTGTCGGGGGGATCGTGACCAAGGTGCCGGTGGGACTCGGCGACACGGTCCGGCGCGGGGATCCGATGGTCCTGCTGTTCAGCGCCGAGCTGGCGGACGCGCAGACCAAATATCTCTCGATGGCCGCCATGCTGGACGCGGACCATCGGAAGCTCGAGCGTACTCAGCAGCTCGTCGAGATCGGAGCAGCCAGCCGTCAAGAGCTCGAGGAGACTACCGCGGTGCATACGAGCCACGAAACCGAGGTGGAGTCGGCCCGCCAGCGCCTCCTTCAGCTCGGGCTCACGCGGAGCCAGATGGACGCCCTGAAGAGCCCGGCCCAGGTAGTCTCGACCGTCAGCGTGCCAGCTCCCATCGATGGAGTGATCACCAGCCGGACGGCGAATCTCGGCCAGGTCGTCGCCATGGGGCAGGAGCTGGTCGTGGTGACGGACCTCTCGAATGTCTGGATCATTGGCGACTTGTACGAGCAGGACTTCCAGACCGTCCAGGTGGGATCAGAGGCAACGATCACGACGCCGGTCTACGCGGGCTCGACCTTCCGGGGCCGCGTGGCCTACATCGATCCGCGCGTCGATGCCCAGGCGCGCACCGCCAAGGTCCGCGTCGAGGTTCCGAACCGCGACGGCCGGCTGAGGCTCGGCATGTACGTGTCGATGGTGTTCACCACCCGAGGAAAGGAGCGGGCCATCGTCGTGCCGCGAGCCGCCCTGCAGGCGCTCGGCGAGCGCACGGTCGTCTATCTTCCGGTCAAGGACGAAGAGGGTAAGTTCATCCAGCGCCAGATCCGCGTGGGCCAACCGATCGGTGATAGCTACACTGTTCTCGCCGGGCTCCAAGCGGGGGACGTCGTGGTGACGGAGGGCAGCTTCTTTCTCCGGGCAGAGAGTCTGCGGAACTCGCCGTCGGGGTAGCAGGTATACCCCACCGGGAACCGAGGGAGAGTCGCAAGTGAAGAACAGCCAAAATCATGCACATAGGCACTCCGAGGGCCAGTCCTCGGATCAGACCAACACCGCGGGCGATGCCCGACCGCCGCATGGCCCTGCCGACACCACGGCGAGAAACCTCGATCGTGGCACCCATCCATCGACTGCCAGCCATCACGCCTCGCACCACGCCCACACGGTCGCGGACTTCCGCAGGCGCTTCTGGGTATCCATGGTCCTGTCTGTCCCGGTGCTTCTGCTCGCCCGGCACATCAAAGGCTGGCTCGGGCTTCAGGATGCGCTCGCCTTTCCGGGCGACAGCGTCGTCCAGTTCGTCCTCGCCTCGGGCATTTTCTTCTATGGCGGCTGGCCGTTCCTGACTGGCCTCGTCGGCGAGGTGCGAGCGCGGCGCCCCGGGATGATGACGCTGATCGGCCTCGCCATCCTGGTCGCCTACGGATACAGCAGCGTGGTCGTGTTCGGCCTGCCCGGCGAGGACTTCTTCTGGGAGCTGGCGACCCTGATCGACATCATGTTGCTTGGCCACTGGATCGAGGTGAAGTCGGTCCTGGGCGCCTCGGCGGCGCTGGAGAGCCTGGTGCGCCTCATGCCGGCGGAGGCGCATCTGGTTCAGGCAGACGGGTCGACCCGTGACGTTCTGGTGACCGAGCTCCGGCGGGGCGCTCGCGTGCTCGTCAAGCCGGGAGAGAAGATCCCGACGGACAGCGTGATCGTCGAGGGGCAGACGTCGGTCAACGAGGCGATGCTGACCGGAGAGAGCCAGCCCGTGGAGAAGGCGAAAGGCGCGACGGTGATCGGCGGCTCGGTCAACGGTGAGTCGGCCATCACGGTCGAGGTAGCCAAGACGGGCGACGAGACGTACCTCGCCCAAGTGATCGAACTGGTTCGCCAGGCTCAAGAGTCACGGTCGCGCTCACAGGACCTCGCCAACCGCGCCGCGGTCTGGCTGACCGCCGTGGCCGTGGGTGGCGGTGCGCTGACCGCCGCCACGTGGCTCGTGCTCGGTACGAGTCTGCCCTTCGCGATCGAGCGGACGGTCACGGTCATGGTCATCGCCTGCCCGCACGCGCTCGGGCTCGCGGTGCCGCTGGTGGTCGCAGTCTCGACCGCGCTTTCAGCGGGCAACGGACTCTTGATCCGCGACCGTTCGGCCTTCGAGCGAGCGCGGGCGCTCGATGCGATCGTCTTCGACAAGACGGGCACGCTCACCGAGGGGCGCTTCGCGGTGACCGACGTGATCCCGCTGGCCGGCCGAAACGAGCACGAACTACTGGGCCTGGCGGCGAGCCTCGAGAGCCAGTCCGAGCACCCGATCGCGGCTGGCGTGGTCCGGAGCGCGCGAGAGCGAGGGGTCGCGGTCACGGCACCGAAAGACTTCCGGGCGATCCCGGGGAAGGGAGCCGAGGCCCGGGTGGACGGCGTGGCCGTCAAGGTGGTGAGCCCCGGGTACCTGAAGAACGCAGGGCTGACGGCTGACGCCGGCCGGATGTCCGAGGTGGTGGAGCAGGGGAAGACCGTCGTCTACGTGCTGGTTGATGATCATCTGGAAGGCGCGATCGCCCTGGCCGACGTCATCCGGCCAGAATCGCGCGAGGCCCTGGCGAGGCTCAAGGCGATGGGCATCCGGGTCATGATGCTGACTGGCGATGCGACCGCGGTCGCACGGTGGGTGGCCCGGGAGCTGGACCTCGACGAGTTCTTTGCCGAGGTCCTACCGGAGGCGAAGTCGGCGAAGATCAAAGAGGTGCAGGCTCGCGGCCTCACCGTCGCCATGACCGGCGATGGCGTGAATGACGCTCCGGCCCTCACCCAGGCCGACGTCGGGATCGCGGTCGGCGCGGGAACTGATGTAGCCATCGAGTCCGCCGACATCGTGCTGGTGCGCTCCGACCCTCGGGATGTGACGGCAATCGTGGAACTGGCGCGTGCGACGTACCGGAAGATGGTCCAGAACCTCTGGTGGGCCGCTGGCTACAACGTGCTGGCGATCCCCATCGCCGCCGGCGTGCTCTACCCCGCGGGCATCCTGCTTACGCCCGCCGTCGGCGCCGTGCTCATGTCGGTCTCAACGATGATCGTGGCGGTCAACGCGCGATTGCTCCGGCTGCGGCGATGAGGCATCCGCCGTAGGGGAAAGTCGAGGTGGCCCATGTTCCGCAGAGCACGGCCCCGGCTTCTGCGGAGCGGTTCGCTTGTTGGCAGAGCCCGGATCTGACCACGTGAGTTGACTAGCCGCCGACGAGCGTCCGGGCCGCCCGCTGGAGCTCGTTCTGAACCTAATACCAACCGTCCGCCTAGCGGCGACCGGAGCTCGCTTTGGTCAGGGCCCAACCAAGAGACTCGCACTCAGGATTGGAAGTCCTGTGTCATTGCTGTCGATGCTTCCCGAAACTGGACCCTTGGTGATCCCCCAGATAAGATCGTCCTGGAGGCGGGAGTCGGCAGTGCCCCAAGTCCGAGCGACACAGGAGTTGTGGAAACGATCTACTGGACGTCACTTGTCCCATACGTTTAGAGGCGAACGCATTGCCGCTCGGCGCGAAAAAGCTCATCGTCTACATCGACCAGGCCCTCATCAGCAACATCGTCAAGGCCAAAGAACGGACCATAACTCGTCCCGATCTCATCGCATTATTCGAAGTCCTGAACACCGGCATGAGAGCCGAAAAGATGGTGTGCCCCCGCTCGTGGTTCCACCGCGAGGAAGGAAGCCTGACAAGCCTCGACACTGGAATTCAGCGCTATCTCCGCTTCATAAGCCAGCTCGATTTCGAGCCACCCTTCGAACTTGAGAAGCGCCAGTTCTGCAATGCCGCATGCGCCTTTCTCGGACGCGCGCCTCTGTATACGGGTTGGGAAGAGTGCTTGGAAAGTGACCCGGACGCCAGGCTCCGACGCTTCAGAATCGATGCGAACATGCCAATGGATATCTTCAACTTTCGGGAGCGACGACAACACCACGCGGATGAGCTGAATCGCGTAAGGCGCGAAGTGAAGGGGCGCACCTATGCAGCCCAGCTCGAGATCGAGCGTGCAGGAGTAGCCGACTACCTACATAGCAGCTACGGCTGGGGAGTGCAGCATCTATTCACGGATTCTTCCGGCGGAGTCGAAAAGTACAAAGCATTTCTCGCGACAGACCTTGCGGCCTCCGTAACGGCTCTTGACCTGTTCACGCAACTCTGTGCCTCACTCCTCGTCCGGTACAACGATCGCGAGGTTCAGACCGGCGACATGACTGACATGAAGATCATCTCCAACCTCCTGCCATATTCCCACGTAATGACGACGGACAAGTTCATGAAGGAACTGGTGCGCGTCCTAAAGTTTGACGAACGATTCGGCACACGAGTCTTTTCTGGTACGGCCGATGACATCGCAGCACTGACCGAATACCTTACCCAGTTGCTCGCCTCACATCCCGCCGGGAACATACCCACCCTGAGTGTCCTGGTTGTGCCAGACGCGCAGATCAAAGAGCATTTGTGGGATTTCTTCCGGGGTTTGATGCTGGGCGTCGGCAAATGGACATCGAAGATGGGAGGGTGGATCGAACTCGTGAACGTGAACGACGGCGGCTACCCGATCTACGCACACCAGTCCGGTCTCCCGCTACCCGACCCGTCCTTCTTCTTTGAGTTCGATGATGAAATCGAATCTGAAGGACGCGATCTAGTCGATATCGCTCGTGGGCTTCGTGCTGATGTCGCCGTCGTCATCGACTCGCACCAATTACTCCAAAGCACCTTCCTCAGTGATGTTTTCGAAGGCGTCAGGTCAGGCGCGGCGACCGTTCCACGTTACGGTTGGCGGATAGTCCGGAAGCAGTCCGAGTAACAGGCATGTCACCCCTATCCTGCTTCTCGTACGGCCGCCTGTGTTAAAGGTGGAGGGAGATCGTCCCGAATCATCTCCGGATGCTCTCCTTCTATGTGCCGGATTCCGTGGGATCCAAACCAGGAGAGATGCCACTACAGGCGCAAAGAGGAGATGGGCATCCCATCAATCCAAGCGATTGGTGTCATCTCGATCCTGAAACGAAGTCCGACCTGTGAGAGGCTTTCGGCACTCGGGATCACGTTTTATACTACACGCTACGGGCTATTTTTCGCGGCGAAGCATGTCTTGAGGAGTCTTGACCGAGTACTCCGACAACCCACTTGCCAACCTTCGGCCAGAAGCGGACGTGACTCCATACGGCGCTCAAGCCAACAATGCGCGCCGCACGCACATTCCCCCGGTCGTTTCGGTGAGGACGCTGAATGAGATCGGACGTAGGATCCGGATGCCGTGAACCTTAACGACTACGAGAGGCAGTATTTTGCGACGTACGAAGCCTTCGCTGAAACGGTCCGCTTTATTTTGGAGAAGGCGTTACTAGCTGCCGAACAGCTACCCCGGCCTCAGTCAGTTCAGTGTCGCGCCAAAGGGATCGAAAGCCTCCGGCGCCGCCTAACCGAAGCGGGCACACCGGACACACAGACGCTGGAGCTTGACCGACGTGATCTCGCTGGCGCCCGGCTCATCTTCTACACGAACAATGACGTTGATCGCTTCTTGGCATCGCCACTAATCCGCGAGAACTTCGAGATCGAGGAGGAGTCAACTAAGGTCCACCATCCAACCCCAGAGAACAGAGGCGCGCGATACCGCGCAGTTCACTATACGGTCCGGCTTGGCGAGGATCGCATACACCTTCCCGAATATGCGAGGTTCGCTGGCCTGCGATGCGAGATTCAGGTCCAGACCATTCTGAACCACGCCTGGTCTGAGACCTCCCACGACATTCTCTACAAGGACAAGCTGGGCGAGGGCTACGGCGGCAGAGCCGTGAAAGGTATCACCCGCCGGTTCGAGCGCATCATGGATAGGTACCTGATCCCGGCTGGCTTCGAGATTCAGAAGGCCCAGCAGGAGTATGAACGGGTCCTCCAGGGCAAGGAGCTCTTCGACAGAGACATCGCCAACCTGCTGGACAAAGCGCAGAACAACAACGAGCGCTACGAGATTCTGTCAGGACTCAAAGACTACGCGATCCCAAATTACGACGACCTGCCAGCAGCCTACGAGGGATTGAAAGGTCCTTTGCTGAGAGCAGTCAAAGCCGCCCGCGTCACGGAGCCCGTTCCGATAGAGACTACCTACGGAACTATGGAGGGCTTCAAGACGGGTCCGGTTACGAAGCTCGTCGTGGAGATCGCTGAGAGTCTGCGCTACGTTGACGTAGTAGGAACACTGCAACTGCTCATCGACATCTATCGGGACGAGCCAAACGAAGATATTCGCCGTCAGATTGTGAACGCTGTCAAACATCTGTCTGAGTACAGCATCGACGTCTACAACCAGGTGGGGCCGATGCTCCAGATGGCATTGGTAGATCACCTCGCCGGAATGAACGATGCCGAGGTGGACAGCATTCGGCCGATGGCCCTTACTGTCTGGACCGAAGCAGTGCACTCAGGCATTACCGGCGCCAAGTGGAAGGCAGATTCCGTAATCTTGAGTACGGGGGCCGTGCCCGCATCCGATCAGCTCAGGGAGGTTCGCGACAAGGCGATCAAAGCCCTTTTCGCAGCCTATGATCGATCGAATGACGATGCGCAGAAGCGCGCAGTTCTTTCAGCTCTGGACGCCGCAACAAGGACTCCCAATCAGGGGCAATATTCCAATGAGCTCCTGGCAATCACGCTCAAGGATGCCGCACGCATTGTCGACTTCGTGACGGAACGCGGTAAGGCTGCGAGCTACGAGCTGCTGCAGCACTTGGAGCACAAATTCCTATATGACTATTTCCGGGCGAAGGGTCTTACCGAGGACCCGGACAGTCGGTTCGGCTGTGAGGCCGAAGCCCGTGCGCTCGTGGCCGCAATCTTTAGGTTCCGCGACACAATCAACGCCGACGATCGCTTTGTCCGATACAAGGTCCTGGTAGGGTTTGAATCCGTTTACCCGGGTCACTGGATCGACGGAGAGTATGACTACGAGAGAGCCGACGAGTATCGGCGCGGCGAAGCTAACCGGTACATCGACGAGATCAATCCGGCGAACGAGAACGATTGGTTCGATCTGATTGCGCGTTGCGCGGAAACCAAGTCGAATGATCTTGCTACCTTTCCGGTGTTCGGCAGTGTCATCAGCAGGTTGGCCGAGCTTAAGCCCGAAGTAGCGGGCAGGTTCCTGGCAAAGGCATCAGACGATTTACGAAACTTCCTGTCTGGCTTCCTCAATGGACTCGCCCTGAGCGGCCGCCCCGATATCTATGAGCGGATGTTGGAGACTGAGCTTGAGTCTGCTCGAAGTCTCGGAGGCGTAGGGCGTCACCTTCGGTATTCAGATGTTAAGAAGCCTGATGTCGCCGCTCGTTTACTGAAGCGCGCGATTGATAAAGCCGACGCAATAGCCGTCATCGAATGTCTACTGTTCGCTTTGGAGCATTGCGGGACAGAGAAGATCGCGGACGCCGACACGTTCCTGCGTGACGCCCTGACCTTCCTAAATGACCGGAAAGACCCGCGCTGGGTCTCGGAAGCGTGGTTTCTGCAGAAGGCCACAAAGTTCTATGAGGAATTGACTCCGCAGAGAACGGCACAGGTACTACAGAATCTAAGCTATCTTCGCAAAGTGAACTATCAGGTCGAACGCGTGTTGGTTCGGCTGGCCGAGCGCCAGCCGGAGGCGGTGTGGGACTACTTCGGAGCTCGGCTCGCCAGGGCGGCCGCGGACGGCGAGAACGAAGAGCGCTTCGAAGCGGTGCCGTTCCGGCTCCATGGACTGGAAAAGGAGCTCTCGAAACACCCGCAACTGGCAATCAACAGGGGACTGTCGTGGTTCGCTCGAGACCGCGAGCTATTCCAGTTTCGTGGGGGGCGTCTGCTCAGCAGCGCGTTTCCCAATTGCACCCCGGACTTCGCTGCCGCGCTTACCGAGGTGGTAAAAGCCGGCGGCGATACGGAGGCAGAGTTCGCGCTGGCGATTCTCCGGAACTATCGCGGTGCGACCTCCACCTACGTTGTGTTGAAGGAAATTGTCTCGCGGTTTCCAGATGACGTTCGCAAAATGAACGGGGTCCGGGTTAGCATCGACAGCACTGGCGTGGTCTCTGGCGAATTCGGCCTTGCGAAAGCATGGCGGGCGAAGAAGGAGTCCCTGACGGAATGGCTGACAGACGAACGGCCGGTGGTCAAAGCGTTCGCCGAAACGCATATCGCAGAACTTGACCTTATGATTGCATCAGAACAGCGCCGCGCTGAGGCTGAAAGGGAAATGCGAAACAGGAGCTATGGCGAGGACGACGGCGAGTCAGACAACGATGCTGGTAGCGAAGGCGAACGGTAGGCGCATGGGGAACGGCGGGATGACCCGGAAAAAGGAACCCATCTGGACTCCATTGCAGATCCCAGACGCCCCTCTCGACTCGGACTCTACTCGGACCGAAGCATGCGTCGCGATCAGTTCAGATGCCGAGCCACAAGCAGGCCGACGGTACCAAAGGCGACGGTTCACAACGGATATCGTCTGATTACCCGTCTGAGTCAGGCGATGGGATTGGGTCTGAAAATCCCAAGCTAGATTCGAGGGGGCCGGCCGGGAGTAAATCGGGAGTACAACTGGTCTCAAACAGGCTCAGTCCGTGTCGCCCAGTGTCAACCATTTGAACCGCGGAAGTGCTTAACGCATCAAGAAGAATCCACGAAAATCCGGCGCATAGGTGGGTGTGCCGAAGGGCGGCCCGAACGAATCCCCCCTTCGGCACCACCGATCGATAAGTCGTCGACCCTCCGAGTCTAGCCGGAAGCGACCCTCGTCACGGGCATCACCGGTCGCCCGGACCGTGGCGCGCGCCACGTGCT
>Ga0210384_10006556_pt1 | contig 12397 bp, 14 predicted proteins | sample IncBWH2MmetaG_FD_160574 | JGI IMG/M metagenome (GOLD analysis project Ga0210384, IMG submission 160574) | Forest soil microbial communities from Barre Woods Harvard Forest LTER site, Petersham, Massachusetts, United States - Inc-BW-H-2-M | ecosystem: Environmental > Terrestrial > Soil >... | reverse complement strand
ACCAGCGAATATCCAACCGCCCACCAGAGAATCGCGACCAGTCCCGCGATCCCGAGACATTGCGCCAAAACCGACAAAACATTTTTTTGCCTAACGAGTCCGCCATAAAACAGGGCGAGGCCGGGCAAGGTCATAAAAAGAACGAGCGCGGCCGAAGTCATCATCCAGGCGTTGTGACCGGGCCCGGAGCCAGAAATATTCGAGGCAACTTGTGCGTTCGCCGCGTCCGCGCCGCGCGCGGCATTGTTCACGTAAGATTCAAGATCGGTAACGCGCTGCTCAAGCGATGGCGATGCGGCCGGGGATGGTGCCTGGGCGAGCAATTGCTGCGCGATAAGACCGATGAAAACGAAAAGAAATGCGCGAACGAAAGTGTTCTTCACGCGCAGCTTCTTAATCGGCTGGTTCAAGATCGACAAGCAAAACCGAATCGAGCTCGCAACAAGTAAGGCAGAACCCATCTCGATTCAGCAATTCCATCTGAGAGTTTTCTGCTTTTGCGACGATTGCTCGCAAGCTAAGGTCGCGCCGTGAGTGACGCAGTTCCGGGCAACGGGTTGGACGCGACGTTGCGCGAGTTTGCCAGCGGCCAAAAAATTTTCAATCGCTACCGGCTGGTCAAAACGCTTGGCCGCGGTGGGATGGGAGTGGTCTGGCTGGCGCACGATGAGGAATTGGAACGCGACGTCGCGCTAAAATTTCTGCCGGAATTGGTCATTCACGATCGGGCGGTGCTCGGTGATCTCAAACGCGAGACTCGGCGCAGTTTGGAGCTGACGCACAAGAACATCGTGCGGATTTACGATTTCATTCACGACAACACCTCCGGTTGCATCTCGATGGAGTATGTCGATGGCGACACGCTTTCCAATTTGCGCGCAGACAGACCGCAAAAAGTTTTCGAGACGCACGAGCTCACCGATTGGGTCAGCCAACTTTGTGACGCGCTCGATTACGCTCACACTCACGCGCGCATCGTGCACCGCGACTTAAAGCCGACGAACTTGATGGTCAATCAGCGCAAGGATTTGAAGGTGGCCGACTTCGGGATTGCGCGGAGCCTTAGCGATTCGGTCAGCAAATTGACAATGCAACACGGCAAAAGTGGCACGCTCGTTTACATGAGTCCGCAACAACTCGAAGGCGAGCGCGGCACTCATCTCGACGATGTTTATTCGCTCGGCGCCAGTGTTTACGAGCTGCTCACGAGCAAGCCGCCGTTTTTTTCGGGGAACATCGACCGCCAGATTCGTGAAAAAATTCCGCCGCCGATGAAACAGCGGCGCGAAGAATTGGAGATCGAAAACGTCGATCCAATCGATCCAGCATGGGAAGAAGTTGTCCAAGCTTGCCTGGCGAAGGATCCGACCAAACGGCCTCAGTCGGTCGGCGAAGTTGCGCGGCAACTTGAAGTGCCTTCTCCCAAAACGCGACAGGCAGCGCGCGACGCTAAAAAATCAAGCAAACGAGTCGGCGTGCTCGCTGCTGTTACTGCGATAATCGTCCTTGCCGGAATCGGCGGTTGGTACTGGCGAATTCATCAGCCTAGTCGAAAAATGTCTGGGAGAGATGAAGCCGATAATGCACAGAGCCTGGCCGGTGCGCTTGCCACAGGAAATTTCGCGGATTACGCCAAGAATTTACGCGACCGCGAAATAGCAAAGGTTCAACCGCAGGTTATTACTCCTGTCACCGGCGATAAAGCTGAATCCCGTCCACAAGCCGACGGAATTCCTGACGGGTCGACTTTTGGAATCAGCGAAGTGAGCGTCACTGAAACAGCGGACCCCAGCGCCGAGACAAATCTACAGCTACGAATCGCAGTGAGGAAGCGGCCTAACGAAAAAATCGACCATACAAAAGCTAAGATTCAGGTTTTCTTCTACGACGTGGTGGACGACAGAGACCTCAAGCTGACCGACGCCGACGTTAGTTACGAGTGGATGACACCGAATCACGATTGGGCGGAAACAGATCGTGAAGTACTGGCCGTGCGATATGTGAGGCCGAAAGGCAAAAACCGCCCTTCTGGCGCCGGGCACCGAGCATACCTCGGGTACATCGTGCGGATCTATTATGACGACAAACTCCAAGATACGCGTGCCGAACCGCAAAAGCTTTTGAACTTGTTCCCAGCGCCATCACAACCCACGGATATTGTGGCTCAAGCGCAGCGGACCGCGACTGTCCCGGCGTCGCCTGTTGCTCCAGCGGGACCCAAAGTAATCGCTGATGCCGTTTATGAAGGCGCGATTCACGCGAAGAACGATAACTCCACCAATGTGCCACTCGCGATCACCTTTGGATCCGATCTCAAATCCGGTACCATGACGCAAAGCGGCCGCCGCGGCGATGTGGTGGTTAAATTTACCGGCGTGTGGGATGAAGCCACACTTCACGCGGTCACTGATGAAGTTGTTTCCACACCGAAGGGAATTAATTGGGAGCCGGAATCCTTTACTCTTCGTTTCGCCGATAACGCCAGAAACGCGACTTACGAATGTGTCGCGGATGGAAAAACTTACGTTGCCGATTTGTCGGCCCAATCGGCGCCAGCTGTAAAAGCTGCTCCGATTTACAAAGGCACGATTCGCACGAAAGGCGTGCAGAGCGGACCGGGGACTCCGTTGACAATTAATCTGGCAGCCGATCGCAGATCCGGCACGATGACGCAAAGCAGCAAATCCGGAGACACGGTTGTGAGATTTAATGGCATCTGGGATAGCGGGACACTTCGCGCGGTCACGAATGATGTGATTTCCAAGCCAGCAAATATTCAGTGGAAACCCGAATCGTTCACCTTGCGGTTTAACGAGGATGGAAAACGCGGGACTTACGAATGCAACAGCGAGGGGCATATCTATTCGGCTGAATTATCTCCGCCTTAAAGATGTCGATCTTGCGCCGCATATTTTGCTTTTCGCTCGTTGGCGCGCTCCTTTTGATCACCACGCATCGATTACCCGCGCCGATTCAAGAAGTTCCGGACAGTCCAACACCGGCTCCGTCGGAATCAGCGACGCCGAAACCAAAGCGAGTCATACACCCAAAAACAAATCAAAGTGACAAATCCCCGGTCGCAGTATCGACTCCGAGTCCGACACCATCTAAGAAGTTTGCCGGCAAATGGATGGGAACAATGCCCGAAGTTCCTTGGGGCAACGTTGCCACCGAATTGATTGTCGATCCGTCAGAAACAACGATCGAGTGGCAGGAAAGCGGCAAACACAAAGGATCGGCCAAGACGCAACTCGATGGAAACACGTTGTCGGCGCGCATTCCCATGGGATTCCAACCCGTGGTCTGGTTTATTTCTCCACACGCTGATGGAATGAGCGCGGACATTCGGATGACTGCGTTCATGAATGACGACCACGCCGTTTTTCGAAGGATGTCGCCATGAAGCGAACGCTTGCACTGCTTCTTACTCTCGCGCTTCTCTTCATCACAGCGCGGCGGCTGCCGGCGCCGTTTTCGGAAGAGCCGGAAGCGACTCCAACACCAAAGCCCAAGCGAGAAGCGACGCCAAGACCCAAGCCGAAACCGAAACCCGAGGCGACTTCTAAACCGGCAGCCGCGCCCAACCGATCATTTGCAGGAACTTGGACCGGAACAACAATTAACAAGAGTAGTAACGGCATTAGCGGCTCTACTAACTACATCGTCAAAATCTCCGACGATGAGAAAACGGTTCTGATTACTTGGTCTGTTCCAGGGACAAATACCACACCTTACCAGGCAGCATGCACACGATTTGGCAACGCTCTGTCCTGGAGCCTTAAGCAAATGGGCGAGAACCCGCAGTGGAGCTGCACCGACACTTTTCAACTCAATAGCAACGGAACTGCCAGTTATGTCAGCGAAGTAAGCTGGATTGCCGGGGATAATGCAGGCATCACGTCCAACGCTACCGGCACATTCTCGCGGCAGGGCGCTGCATCGGTGCCCCCCGTCCCGCAAACACCTACGATAGCCCCAGCAGGAACGCCGATCACGACCGCCGCTCCTAGGAACGCGGGCGGCCTTCCAGTGGCCAAAGCGGTTCCAGGTAAACCGGGATTCGTTTACAATCCATTCGATCCTAACTCGCGATTTCTTCTCGATGTCAGAGGAAAAGCCTCCGGAACTAAACTCATTGAGCCGAAGTCTGGTAAATTATTCGTTGTCCCGTTAATAGCCGCGCCGCAATTGGTGGATCGGCATGAATTCGGCCGTGCGATTCGTCTTGGTCCTCTTGATGTTACTCGCAACGTCGCAACGTCTTCCTGCGCCAATCCAGGAAATTCCAACACCAACTCCCACGCCAAAACCAAAACCGGCGTATCACCCAACGACTGCGACTAAATCCGATGTCGCGTTAACGAATGTGTCAAAGAAGGCGAACGAATCCAGGAACAGTGGCCGCCCAGCCACGGTATATCTTTATCGCCCCGCTGGTTTTCCCTGGGGGATGTATAACGGCGCGGCGATCAATATCGATGGCGTGAAAGTTCGCACCATGGCTGATCCACGCTACTCAGTGAGAAAGCTTAATCCGGGCAAACACGTCTTCGAGGCAACAGGGGGAGTGATTACTCATCAGCGCATTCCAGTCGAGATTGATCTGCAAAACGATCAGACGTACTACCTTCGCATGAGCATCGATGCAATGGGATTTCCAGAAGGGAAAATAATTTTCACTCGTGTGCCCAATGCACAAGGCGCGGAAGAGACGGCGAAGCTAACGCAAGGTCCATGAAGCTGATTCGCCTTTTTCTGCCAGTCGCCCTACTGCTCGTGAGCGCGCATCGCTTGCCCGCGCCGATTCAAGAAATTCAGGAGAGTCCGACGCCTAAGCCGGAACAATCCGCCAAGCCGAAGCCCGAACAGGGCGCGTCGGCAGTCGCGCAGGGGGAAACAATGCAGCTGCCGAGCGGCGGATTCAACACTAAGCCATATTCGGCGACCGGCTTAATTGAGCGTCTTGAGCCCGATCTGATTCTCTTTCAAAAAGGACATGAAACTTGGATGGCACAGCGCACAGCCGATACCCAAATTAATGGTGCGCCGAAAGCAGGCGATGTTGCTACCGTGATTTACTGGCTGGTCGCGACCAAAGATGATCACAAGACCGCGACCTACCAAATTTCCGGTTCCATCCTGGAAATCGACAATACCAGGGTCGTCGTTCGCAAAGGCGATACCCGATGGGAAATCGCCACCGACAACGATAAAGTGCGCGGCCGCATCGGCGATAATGTGGACGTGACCTACCGTCTCATTGCCAAGAGCATTACGCGAGTTGAGGAAAGGCGAGAGCGTTAAGATGAGCGGCGCCTCGAAATCCCTCTGCTTCCTGTCCGTCATCCTTCTCTTCGGGGCGCCGCACCTGCCCGCACCGATTCAAGAAGTTCAGGAAAGCCCGACGCCTAAGCAGGAACAATCGGCTAAACCGAAACCAAAACGAACGATTAAGCCCAAGACCACGGGCGAGAGTTCGGAAAGTTCTGCAAAGGCAAAAACATCATCACCGACACCGAAGAATCAGCCAACTCCCAATCGAAACCCATTTGACGGAACATGGAGTGGATCCCTATGCACGAACGACCACAGGACATTGTTTATCAATTCGACGGGAACCGTCGTAACGGAGAAGTCAGCCAAGTGGGGAACTGCCACTTGGCCGGCAACATGTGACAGTGTTTCGATGAGATGGAACACCGCCGGCAGCTGGAGTTGGACTCTCACTCCTAATCCTGATGGAAAAACAGCGCTTGCGACAGCGACCTGCCCCGGTGTCTTCGGGATCGGCGCAGCAAGCTGCTCTTCGGTTTTTCAAAGAACTTCGCCGTGAAGCGAACGCTTATCGCCGTCGCGCTGCTCGTGATCACGGCGCATCGACTGCCCGCGCCGATTCAAGAGATTCCGGAGGCGCCGACACCCGCGGTAACAGTTTCAGCAAAGCCAAAACCAAAATTACCACCTAAACCAAGAGGCGAGGCCACACCGAAACCAAGCCCCGCTGTTTCGTTTGCCGGGACCTGGCGCGGGGGTACAGAGTGTCACGCACTTTGGACTCTTCATTTGCAGAGAATAGTGATCATCTCCGCAGACGAAAAGACGCTTTCAGGGCCTGCTAACGAAGCGGCAGTTGCCATTGGTCCGCTAGCCTGCCACAGACTGGGCTACTCACTTTTGGCTGACGAAGCTTTTGGAAAAACAATTGTGCATTACAAATTGCAAATCGCGTCGGACGGCAAGAATTTGATGTACGAACGAGTTGCACCCGGCTCCTGTACGGAAATTGGTTCACTCGCGAAACAGTAACGGCCCTAGCCAACGTACTGCTTTAACGGGCATTGATGCGTTTAACAGCTAAAGAATTCGAATTTCCCTTCGAAGCCTTTGACTTCGTGCGCACCGGCGGGTTCGCATTTCATTAACTCGCTGAGCTTTGCTTTTCCAGTGTCACTCGTCAGAACCAGAATGCCTAGCGAGCCGGCGAGTTTTTCCATTCGGAAAACAAAATTCACTTCCTTGCCCATCAAACTTTCTTCGCCCATCGACGGAACACCGCCGATTGCAACAAACCCGTGATGTAGTGCCAATCGAAAACGAGGTTCGTTCTTCGCCTGAGCCAATTTTAATTGGTCGACAGCAGCCGCGACATTCTTGGTGGCGTTCTCGTCTTCACGCCAGTAAGCAAAAAAACCGTCGCCCAGATATTTGTCGATCATGCCTTGGTGCGTTTCGATAATTTCCTTGCAGGTCGCAACCCAGCCTCCGATCAAGGTTGCCAGTGCGTCACTCGTTAGGCTGCGACTGAGCGGCGTAAAATTTTCGATATCCGCGACTAGCAACCAGCACGGCACATTTTCGATCTCACGAATGGTTCGCTCGATGTAAGTCGATCGATAATCGTCCGACAGTTCGACCGGTTGCCGAAACGTGAACTGATTGTCGCCAATCGCAATGGTGTCCTGGTCGGAAAGCCGCACCGGTTGATTGACTCGACGTTTGTTCAAAAATGTTCCGTTGCTGCTGCCGAGATCGATCAACCAAAACTCGCCGACGTTCTGCACGTTGATCAGTGCGTGCCTCCGAGAGACCTTGGGAGAATCAAGAACAAGAACGCTCTTGGGAGACCGGCCGATTGTTAGTCCGCCTTCGAGCTGAATTTTCTTTGAATTAGCGCCTTCAAGCCAGGCGCTCTGCTCATCTGACATTGTCGATCTTTAACGCGGCAGACCGACCAGCGGCAAATGAAAACTCCGCCGAGCGGCCGTTAGTTACCTCGACCCTCTCGAGGTGATTCGGCCTGGTTAAGGTGCTCGGCGGAGTCTCTGCCTCCAAATTACAATCTCAAAAGCTCGCCCCCAAAACCGTGCGCGGAAACTTGCTGTGTCGACGTCGCGCCTGCGTCTTCGTCGTTATCTTCATCCGCGTCGCCAGCATCATTGTCTTCGTCGCGTTGACCCGAAGACATAGCGGAGGGCAATTCCTTTTGCTCCAGATTCTCATAACGCTGGCGCACTTCGGCCGGAACTTTGTCGAGATCTTCCTTGGTCTCAACCGGGCCGCTGAAGAGGAGCAATCCCTGCGGATTTTTTGCCGTCAGCACTTTCTTGCCATCGATTTTCTCGACGCGCAGTTCGCCTTTGTCATCGGAGAAAACAATCTGCGCTTTGTCCATGTCGATGTTGGTCGTTGAGATGGTACCGTTATCGCTGGTCGTGATATTGAATTGCCTTGCGCGCAACGCCTGATCCCGCGCTCGCATCGCTTGTTCGCGCGCGCGACTGGCTTCTGCATGGGCTTTCGCGATTGCGTCGTGAATCATGCCGCGCTTCTGATCTCCGAGCTGCTCCTTCAGATTATCCATCTGTTCTTTCAAATCGTTCATCCCGAAGTCGCCCATGTTGAAGTTGTAATTAAAACCCGAATGCGAATGTTGATGACGGCCGGGACCAAACGGGCCACGCTCCGACACGTCCTTCTTCGTCAGTTTGACCGTGACTTTTTCCTCTTTGCCTTTGCGTAACACGGTCAAAGTCACCGTTGTTCCTTCCGGAAAACTGCGAATCAGCTTCGCCAATTGCTCCGGCTCGGTCAGGATCTGATCGTTCAACATCTTAATAATGTCATTTTGCTGAACGCCGCCCGCAGCCGCAGGACTATCCGGCACAATGTAATCGACCACTAGGCCGAAACCTTTGGCCAGGCCGAGTTGTTCGCACACGACGCTCGGCACATCCGACGTCTCGACGCCGAGAAATGTTACCGGCACTTTCTTTTCGTGATGATCCGGCGGACCTCCGGGTCCCGGTGGCGGCATTGGGGGCACGGGCGGAGCCGGTGGCGCAGGCGCCGTTTGTGTAAATGCGGTGATTGGCAGCAGTGCAATCGTCGCGATGATAGTGATCAGTTGTTTTTTCATGTGTTTATTAGGTTAAGAGAAACTCGTGCTCGTGATCTTGCTCGTGCTCCTGATCGACGCAGCTCGCGACCGATTCGATTATGAGCATGAGTATGAGCGTGGACATTCATTCGCCGGAAACCGGGGTCAGCGAAACTTCTTCGCTCGGATACGAAATGCGCAGCGAGGCGCCGGTAACAGGATTATGCCATTGCATCGTCTCGCGCTTTTGTGAACGGATCCGCCGCATCGGTTGGGTAGAGCTTGTGGGAAAATGCAATCCTTCGTCACGCGTGCTGTAAGTCACTTGAGTCAAGCCAACCGGAACAAGTGTAGCGCCACTTGTTGTCGATGAAACGCTCGGCACCGGACTAATCGCGGCCAAGTTCGGTTTGCGTTGCGCAGGCTGTTGCAAATTGATTCGAGCAAAGACCAAAACGAGTGCGGCGGTTGCGAGCAATCCCCAACCGAGTGAAACTTTGTAGGGCGTTTCTGTGAAACGCCATCTCCATCGCCGGCTCGGGGTGGCGTCTGACACGGACGCCCTACAATCCTCCGACTCCGAAAGTGCCTGCTCGATTCGCGCAACAAGGTTTTCCGACGGCGTGACCGGTTGCAACTGTTTCAACTGCTTCTCGAGCTCGGAAAAATCGTTCATTGGGTTACAAAATTCTTTTTCAGCGCGGCCAGAGCATAACGGTAACGTGACGCGGCAGTGTTTTGGGAAATGCCGAGCACGCTTGCAATTTCGGCAAAGGTGAGATCATTCCAAATTTTCATGACCAGCACCTCGCGCTGTTCGTTAGGCAAGAGAGCCATGGCCGCGACCAGTTCCTGTTGCGATTCGTTTTCAATCGCAAACTCCGGTTGGACTGCGCTGTCGCTTTCTGCAACAACCACCGATTCACGACGCGCGCGCCGGCTATCCCGACGCAAAAAATCGAGCGCGATCGAGCGCACCATCGCGTAAAGAAGCCCGCGACTCCGAACGGGTTCGCGAGCCCCGATAATTTCGGGGCTGCTGATCTGCTGTTGTTTTCGCCAGAAACGAACGAATGCTTCTTGAACAATATCTTCAGCATCGGCCGGCGAACGCGTCCATTGTCGCGCAAAAAGCACGAGGCCGGGCGCCATTTGCGAAAAACAGTCTTTCCAGTTGTCATCGGTTGCGACATTGTCCATGACCTTTTCACGGTCTTTCACATTCCAGACGCCGCCAACTTTTGATTTTGTCTAAACGGACGGGATTTTTCTTGCGGCCGGAATTGGAGAATGCCAAAACCCCGTTATGAACTGGCTAGCAGTTATTTGCGCGGCAGCAGCTTATTGGGTCCTAGGCGCCGTATGGTATATGGCGTTGTTCGGCAAAACTTGGGCCGCCGGCATGCAACAGCACGGCGTGAAGCTTGAGCAAGGCGGCATGGCGGCAAAGATGATCGGCAATTTTATCGGTAACCTGATCGCCGCCGTGATCATGGAGCGCCTGATTCAGCGGATCGGCATAACCGATGTCACTCACGGTTTGCGACTCGGGGCGGGCGTGGGCGTTGGCTTCTCGGCCACCGCTATCACGATCGCGTATTTGTGGGAATCAAAACCATTCAAGGTTTGGCTGATCGACGTGAGTTATTACGTTCTTGGGTGCGCTTTGCTCGGCGTCATTTTGACCGCCTGGCCTTGGTGACGTAGCGCGCCCTTAAAGGTTGCGATTTTGTCCCAGTCCGCGACGCCGGAGTCGCCGCGGCAGCCACTCAAAGATTTGCATCGGCGCAGGCTGACACAACGCCACACTTCATTCCGATTCTATTCCGCGATTTGTCTTTTCCGCACGTCCCAGCGAGCGGGCGCCGGCCGGGGCGAACTCGCCGACCACGCGATATCCCGAACGAAAAGGTTATACGACAATTTGAGGCGAGGGTATCGCTGCGGCGTCCCGCTCAAAGGGAGATACTCGACCTTTTCGAAGTAAAACCTGAGCAACTGGTCCAATTCCTTAAATGAAAAGTGATGAATATGGGTTTGCTCGCCGGAGAGCCGCTTTCCGCGCATCACTTTCCAGCGCCGGTGTAAATGATAATCGAGCGGGACCGAGCCGACATAGATGCTGGCGGACGTTTTCTTCAGGATGCGATGAACTTCGCGAACGATGATCGATGGATAAGGCAAGTGTTCCAAAACCTCGGTCATCATTACCGCGTCAAAGCTTTCATCTTTAAATCCAATCTGCGCAGTAAAATCCATTTCCCGGCAGGGAATGCCAGATTCGCGCGCAACCTCCAAAGCGGCTCGATCCATATCAACTCCCACCCAGCGGATGACGTTAACCAGTTCGATCAACACACCGCCTCGACAGCCGGCATCCAGGCCCAAGCTTGTGCTCGAATGTCCGTTTCGCTCGAGATGGTGTCGATAGAACGCCGCTTTCATTTCTTCGTGCTGCAAGCCGCATCGGCGATAATGACCACGCTTCTGCTTTGCTTCATGATATTGCTCGTAAAATTCCTGGATCAAACGCGCACCACGATCTGGCTCATTCAAAAGCAACTCAGTCGGAAAATCGTTAGTCATCGACGGCAGTGTGGAGCCAGTTTTATTTCGGGCGGGGCTTCAGGGTCAAATTACCGAGCCAATCGGGATTTGCCACGCCTTCTCGATAGGCGTTGAGCGATTCAACCGACGAATTGACTCGCAGATTGCTGTAGGATTGATCGAGATTTTGCCAGCGTTCGTGCCAGTAAACCGCTGCTTTCACGCGCGGATAACGCGTCCGAAAAAGTTCCAGCGCCTGTTTGATCCACTGCGGCTTGAGCATTCCGTGGACATCGGGCGCATAGGGAAACTCTCCGGTTGCCCACTCCGCGATCATTATCGGTTTGTTTGGATCCAGCCCACACATTTCCTGATACGGCCAGTCCAACAGCGACGGAATATCGGGGTTCGGTTCTTCTCTAAATTGCTGGCCGTAAACGCTCATGCCTAACCAGTCGACATAATCGCTGCCGGGGTAATAAGCCGGCGCGAAATTCCAGGTATCGAGCGGGTAAGAATAATTATTGGTGTGAAACATCCATTTGATGTTGGTCGCGCCGCGCGCGCGAACCCGGTCCACCACATGGCGATAGGCTGCCTTGAAATTCTCCGGGCCTTCCCACTCGTTAGGCTTGTCGTCCGTTAACTCGGCGCCGCCGTAATAAATCCCCGACCACGGAAACCAGTCGCCATTCATCTCGTCCCCAAACGCGACGATCAACGGATGGCCGAACGCGCGCGCGGCATCAGCCCATTTGTCGATGTAATCGTCCCACTTGCCGTCGATGATCGCGAGCAAACCGAAACGATCCGGGCCGCGATTCTGCTCGTAAGGTCTGTCCCAGGGCGACCAATAAACCAGCGGTAACGATCCGTGACGCCAGAGCACATTAAGGTTGGCGGTAGGGAAGCTTTGTTCGCCCCAATAACTCGACGACGCAATGATCGCTTGATGCTTGCCGACCATGTTCTCGAAATCTTCGATCATCTCCAATGCGACGTCGTCTTCTTCATCGCCGAAATCGATGAATGCGCCGGTGTAAAGGCCGTGGTCAGGAATGACAACTTCCACCGGCCCGTTCGGATCAATGCGCGCGCTCGTTAGGCCAGCTTGTTTCTTGCACGAAATGCAAAGGCAAATAAGCAGAAGAGTGAGAACGCAAACGCGATAGCGCAAATGACGAATGAGGAATGACGAATGACGAATGAATGACCAAGCCCGAATGACCAACGTCATTTTCCGCTCCGCCAAATCTTCGAAAAGATTAAATGCAGTTCCTTGGCTTCCAACCAGACCGTTCGCGCGGGCTCTTTTAATTTCGGCACGGCGCGAACCGCCATACGCAAGAAATGCTTAACTTCGCGCGCTTCCTTCCGGCAGGTACCGATATTTTTTAGAAATTCCTTTTTTGATACCGCATCATCGGCTTCCACATAATTTGCGCCAACACTGGTCGCCGGTCCGACCAGTTG
>Ga0210384_10006555_pt1 | contig 12400 bp, 11 predicted proteins | sample IncBWH2MmetaG_FD_160574 | JGI IMG/M metagenome (GOLD analysis project Ga0210384, IMG submission 160574) | Forest soil microbial communities from Barre Woods Harvard Forest LTER site, Petersham, Massachusetts, United States - Inc-BW-H-2-M | ecosystem: Environmental > Terrestrial > Soil >... | reverse complement strand
CTGGAAGCCAAACAGAACGATTTGTTCGGGTTGTTCGTTGCGAACCTGCGCAAGGACATGGAAAAGTCCCACCGGCTCAAGGTTAATCAGGAAGAGATGAAGAATCTGACTCGGCAAGGTGGCCAAGAAGGCTCGTAGAGAACTGATTTTGAATGTCATTCCCGCGCGCCAGCGGAATTCTGCTTCATCCCACTTCGCTGCCTTCGCGCGGCGGGATTGGCGACTTTGGTCCGTCGGCGTATGCATTCGCGGATTTTCTAGCCTCCGCGCGGCAGGGTCTCTGGCAGGTGCTGCCTCTCGGCCCGCTCGGGTATGGAGCATCGCCTTATTCCTCCACTTCCGCTTGTGCTGGAAATCCGCTGTTGATCAGCCTGGAGCGGCTCGCCGATCGGGGCTGGATTGACCGCGCTCGGGTCGACGCTTTAGCCGATGGGGTCGGGCTGGTCGACTACCCGTCGGTGTTTCTCCGGAAACTGCCACTGCTATTCGAAGCTGCGAGCAACTTCGTGCGCTCCGCTGCACCGAACGGCCGCTCTCGTTATGAAACCTTCTGCCGGCAAAACCAATGGTGGCTCGATGACTTCGTTCTCTTCGATGGTTTGCGTTCGCGCTTCAAGCTGGAGAGCTGGAACCATTGGCCCCGCGAACTGGCTCATCGCGATCCGGCGGGGATCAAGAAGGCGCACGAGGAAATGCTCGACGATCTCGACATCCGCCGCGTCGTGCAGTTTTTCTTCTTCGAACAGTGGCAGGCGCTTCGAGCCTATTGCGCGCAACGTTCGATTCGTGTCGTGGGCGACATCGCGATCTTTGTAAATTTCGACAGCTCCGATGTCTGGACCCACCCCGATCTGTTTCGTCTGAACTCCGACCTGGATCCCGAAGTCGTGGCCGGCGTGCCTCCAGATTTTTTCAGTAAAGACGGCCAACGCTGGGGCCATCCTCTTTATCGCTGGGACGTGATGCAGCAGCAGGGATATTCATGGTGGATCGACCGTATGCGCTGGGTCACGCACAATTTCGACTACATCCGCCTCGATCATTTCCGCGGATTTTCCCAGTTCTGGGAGATTCCGGCAAGCGAACCAACCGCGATTCATGGCCGCTGGGTGGACGGTCCCAAAGACGATTTATTCGTGAAGCTGCGCGAGGCTCTGGGCGGGCTCCCATTTTTCGCCGAGGATCTCGGATACATCACGCCCGACGTGCACGCCCTCCGCGAACGCCTCAAAATTCCCGGCATGGCCGTGCTGCAATTTGGCTTTGGCGATGCCGGCGCGCACACCCATCTCCCGCACACCTTTACAACCGAGAAGGTGGTATATACCGGCACGCATGACAACGACACGTTGCTCGGCTGGTGGGCATCGGGCGCAACGGAACACGAGCGTCAGCAAGTCGCGGCATACCTCGGCCGATGTGATGACGGCGTCAACTGGGCGATGATTCGCGCCGCCTCCAATTCTGTTGCCAGCATGTGCATGGTGCCGATGCAGGATGCGCTGGGCCTGGGAAGCGATGCGCGTATGAATGTGCCCAGCCACGGAGGAGGGAACTGGCGCTGGCGTTTTGGCGCCGAGTCGCTGCGTCCGGAACTGGCAGCAAAACTTGCCTCGCTCGCCGAAGTCTCCGACCGGCTTCCGCAGCCGTTGCCTGCGACTGCGAGTGAAGATTGGGCGGCTTGAGTAGTGTATTCCCTTCGTAGCAAGACCTGGCGGCGTCTCTCGTCTCGCCGGGACGCTATTCATAGTTGAGAGCCAGTTCGCGCAACCCCAATCCGGCACACTTGCACCGCGTCCTCGAGGGCACGCGCCAACTCGTCTCCCAGTGATTTCAATTCTTCCTGCCGCATCCGCTTCTGCATGGACTCGAACAGTTGGCGCTCTTCCTTGCGGATGTGCACGTAGAGCAACTTCGCGAACATTTCCAGTTCACCGTGATTCATCGTACCCTGCTCGGCGTGGAGAAAATAATTCCGCAATCGCTCGTGTTCGGTGCGGAGTTCCTCCACGAGAGCGGCGAGTTCCGGAAAACGCTGGGCAGCGGGAAACAGAACCTTTTCTTCCGCCGCGAAATGGAACTGAACTTCATTCGCATAGTGCTGATGCACTTCAAGTTGCCACGCACCTAGATCCACGGTGGCGGCTTGCAGCGCCCGTTCCAGTCGCACGCAGAGTGCCAGCGCGTTATGGTGTTGACGCGAAAGCTGGGTCAGGCTCGGGTCGCGCAGCATAGATCTATTATCCTCCTTTGCTAAATCCGCCCGCATGTTCAACAATGAATAGTTGCCCCTGGCCGCGCGGCCGGTTCCGCTTCCGATTCCGCCGGTGCGCCAGAGAAAACGTAAGGAGCCTTCATGCCCGCGACTGGAGAACTTATCCGCCTCATGAATTACATCGACGACATCGCCACCACCCTGCGCCGCATCAGCGCCAGCATCCCCGCTATGACCAAAGAGGAGTGCGCCCGCCTGGCCGAATATATCCATAAGTCCGAACCCAGCTATGAGAGCGTGCTTGCGCACCTCGACGAGGCGGGCAAATAGTGGCTGAAGTCCGCACGGTTGCCGTGATCGGCGCCGGCATCATGGGCCGGGGCATCGCGCATGGTGCCGCGCTTGGCGGCTATCGCACCATTCTCGAAGACCTTCTGCCGAACGCCCTGCGCAAGGCGGAGACGGAGATCCGCACCAATCTCGACAAAGCCGTCGAACTCGGTAAGGTCAAGGCCACCGATGCCGACGCAGCTTTTTCCCGCCTGGAGTATGCCGGTTCCATCGATCAAGCCGCCCGCGAAGCCGATCTCGTCATTGAGGCCGTTCCCGAGGAAATGGAATCGAAGATCGAAATCTTCACCATGCTCGACAAGATCTGCCGTCCGACCACGATTCTCGCCTCGAACACTTCCTCGCTCAGCGTCACCGAGATCGCAAGCGTTACCTATCGCGCTAAGAAGTGCGTCGGCATGCACTTTTTCAATCCCGTACACAAGATGAAGCTGCTCGAAATCGTGCGCGCGCTCGAAACCGATGACGACACGCTGGCCGCCGTCGTCGAAGTCGGCAAACGCATGCGCAAGGAAGTCGTGGTGATCAAAGAGGCTCCGGGCTTCATCACCAGCCGTATCAACGCCATGATTGGGAATGAAGCTTTCTACATGCTCCAGGAAGGTATCGCCAGCGCTGAAGACATCGACAAAGCTCTCAAGCTCGGCCTGAATCATCCCATGGGACCGTTTGAACTGGTGGATCTGGTCGGACTTGATACGCGGCTGCACATCCTCGAATACCTGCATAAATCTCTCGGCGAAAAATTTCGGCCCTGTCCGCTGCTGGTGCAATACGTGAACGCCGGAAGGCTCGGGCGCAAGTCGGGGCGGGGAGTGTTTGAGTATCCGGAATCGCTGACCAGATCTACAAAGACCTAAAGACAACCTGCGTTATATTTACTACTCTGATTTGGCCTGCCCGCTCGCTCGGGGCGACGGTGATTTTGTTTGCCGTCCCGCAAGACAATCAATACAAAGGAGTTAATTGTATCATCTACAAAAAATAAGGACTTAGTTCCAAGATCCCAACCTTGGTTTGGCTTGCGCCTAACGCACTCCCGTACTGAGGCCGTCGCCATTGTCGCGCCTGGCTGATTGTGTGTCTGCGAGGGCTGGCACACTTTTTTGGGATGGAAAAAGGCTGCGCGGAGAAGCGGCGAATCTCAGCGACGGGACGTTTCCTGTTGCCTTCGCTTCAGGAGGTGGATGCGCTGGCGCACCCGCCCCTTGCAAAAACCGCAGGGAGCGGGCCGCCTCCGCTCGTAAGCCCGCGGCTACTGATTGATATCCTGCTTCGCCTCTAGTCGCTTCACCAATCCGTCTACATAGCTCTTCTGGGTGTCCGGAGCTCCTGCCAGCGCTAGCTTCATTTCTTTTGCGGCGTCGTCAAACTTGCCTTGTGAGCAGTACATGCGAGCCAGCCCCGAATGCACGAACCATTGGTCGGGGTGCCTCTTCGCGTTTTCGCGGAAGATGGCGAACGCCTCTTCGTTGCGCTTTTCGCCTTGCAATCCGCGAGCGAAGAAATGGATCTGCAGCGGGCTGGCCATGTCGAGCGCTTTCTTCTGCGCGGCTGCGGCCTCGTCTTTGCGATTGAGCGCGGTCAGGACCTTCGACTTGGTTAACTCGTTATCGTAGCGGTCTTCATTTTCGATGGATTTGTTTACGTACGCCAGCGCCTCATCCGGAGCGATCTTTTCTGCGAGCAAATAATTCGCAGCCTCGTCCCCGCTCATCCACGTGTACTGGGAAAGATTACGAAGCTGTCTCTTCAGACTGGCCTGCACCACGTCGTGCACATCGACTGAGACCTTGAAGGGGACTGCGATCTTTTCCCATTCCAGTTCAACCACGGCCGAATCCTTCTGCAGGTCGTCGAAGTCGTAGGTCAGGGCGTTGTGTATGTCCGCGGCCTTGGGCTTCACCGTTACGCGGAGTGCATCTTCTTTTTCGTCGTAGGTAAACGATCCCCAGGAAGTCGAGTTCTTCGAAAAAATAATCGTCCATTCTCCGGCGGCCGGGATCATGTGCAGCCCGTAAGACCCCTTGTCGAGCGGCTTGCCTTCGACTTGGACTGGATCGCTGAACGTGATCGTCGTGTTTTCGTTGGCTCCGGCACGCCACACTTTGCCGTAGGGAACCAGGGCATCCCAAACCTTGCGATCATTCACCAGCGGCCGGTGATAGCTAATCGTGATATCGGTGATGCCGATGCGTTGTGAGATCTGCGCCCGCTGGCTCTGCAGGGGCAGATCGAGTACGAACGATTGTGCCGGGCTCACGCCCGACATGGCGATCAGCAGGCAGAACAGGAATACTCGCAAAGCTCGTCGAAACATGGGGAATGCCTCCTTCAATGTGCGATCTACGATCTGTGATTCTCGATCTGTGTCCATGGCAGTTCTTGATAAAGTGGGCCGCGGATTGCGGTCCCTGGTCGGCTATCTTAGACGTGCTGCCCTGCCTGCGGTGAGCAGGAGTACAGAGTTTAAATCGAGAGTGCCTTTGTGCTTCTTTGGGCATAGACGCCGGTTGCCGCGACCGAGACGCGGCAAGTCGCGTCTCTACGGGAGGTCTCACACCTTGCTCTTGTGCTATATTTCTCCCCAAACTTCAGGAGGATTTATGCGCCCACTTGGTGTCACCCTGTTCGGTCTCTATCAGATTCTGCGCGGCGTAATCGGGGGGGTGTTTGGACTCTCCATTCTGCTGTTCGCCGGGCTGGCCGCCAAACTTGCTTCCTTAGCCGCCGAAGGCAATGCCGTCGAAAGTATTTTGCATAGATTCGGCCACCTGGCCGGCCTTGGCATCATCGTGTTTGCGGTTATGCACATGATCGCGGGATACGGCGTTCTGCAAATGCAGAATTGGGGACGTCTGCTGACGCTTCTGTTTTCCGCGATAGGGCTCGTGTTGGTTCTCCCCGGTGTCTTTGTGGCGAATATTTTTTGCTTGCTGTTCGGGGCGATTAACGCGGCCTGCATTTTCTATCTGGCCATGCCCCCGATCAAGCGCGCCTTCCACGCCGCAGGCGACCCGGTGCGAATGGCGGTCTGAGTAAGCGCCTGCGTGACAGTCGTTGATCTTTCAGCCGTAGAGAATGCGGCTTGCCGCGTCTCGCTCCTCTGCCTGCGTGTCCGTCCGCGAACAAATCGAGCAGGAAATCCGGCAGCGCGGACCGATGCCCTTCTCGCGCTACATGGAGATCTGCCTTTACGATCCCACTGCCGGTTACTATTCGCGCAACGCAGAACAATTCGGCAAAGCCGGAGACTTCTATACCTCGAGCGACGTTCATGCCGTCTTCGGACGCCTGCTCGCGCGACAGTTCGACCAGAGGTGGCAAGCGCTCGACCGGCCTCCTGAAATCGAAATCCTCGAACTTGGCCCCGGCCGTGGTCTGTTCGCGCGCGATGCGCTCGATTGGTCGAACAAGAAGTTCCCCGACTTCTTCGCCAGGCTGACTTACACCTTGCAGGAATCGTCGCCGGCGCTGCGCGTAAAACTGCGAGACACTCTCGAGAATCACATCCGTGGCGGCAAAGCGATAATTTCCGGGGAATCGCCGGTGGAACCGCCCACGATTCATCGTAGCCTCCCACCCGACGCGCCCTTGATTGTCTTCGCCAACGAATTCTTTGATGCTATCCCGGTAGAAATTCTTGGGACTGCTGGCAAACTCCACATCGCGCTCGAAAACAATCATCTGTACGAAATCTGGCTACCGCCGCGCGATGAAGAACTGGAATTCCTCGACCGCTACGGCGTTCATCCCGAAGCCGGCGAGCGCATCGAAATCCCCCTCCTGGCGCAGAGCTGGATCCAGCAAATCGCGCACTCAATCTCGCGCGGCTTCCTGCTGATTATTGACTACGGCTACACGCGCAGCCAACAACTCGCCGGTCGCTATCGTGGAACGCTCATGGCGTATCGCAGTCACTCGGCAAGCCCGGACCTCTACCAGGCGCCCGGCGAGCAGGACCTCACCGTCCACGTCAATTTCACCGCGCTCGCCGCGGCATGCGAGCACGCCGGTATGCAGGTCGAAAAGCTCCTCACACAATCACAATTCCTGATGGGAATTGGCGAGAGAAATCAGTTTGCCGATGCCTTTGAAGACTGCCGCGTGCCCCAAGAACGGGCGAAGGTGGCTCTCCAGCTCAAACACCTGGTCACACCTTTTGGCATGGGGGAGAATTTTCAAGTGCTGATTGCCCAGGCGAGACAGTTCTCAGTTCCCGTCCACAGTTCTCAGTAAAGCGATCGTGAGGGCTCTTTAACCATTGGGCGCACCTGAGAACTGAGAACCGAGAACTGAGAACCGAGAACCGAGAACTGGGGCACCGGCACCAAAGGACCGGGTACCAAAGATGTGCACCATTTTCGTTGCTATTTAACATTCCTGAAATATCTTTGCAGTAAACTACAGATGATGAGCTTGCCCCGGATCCCTCGCTCCGCGCTGCCCCTGCAGGTCGCCGCCGTCTGTTACCGGCGAGTGAATTCGCACGCCGAGTTTCTGTTGGTCAACACCAACGGCGGCAACAAGTGGACGTTTCCCAAGGGAGCCCCCGAACCCCGCCTCTCGCATAGCCAGGCTGCTGAACGCGAGGCCAAAGAAGAAGCGGGCGCCGTCGGCATCATCGAGCCCCGCCATTTCCACATCTATGTGCATTCCAAGGGCGTCTTCTGGCAGGCGGGCGGCGTGCAGGAATATGTAGTCAAAGCTTTCTTGATGGAAGTCCGCCAAACCCGTCGTCCGGAAGAGGATTTCCGCAATCCCACCTGGTTCGACGCAGAAAAGGCGCGCGTTATTCTGGCCAAAGGCCGCGAAGTCAAATACGCCCACGAACTCCAGACCGTGATCGACCGCGCGCTCGAGCACCTTGGCGTAGCGCGCATGGCTGCGGCTCGCTAGCGCTCGTGGAGCGGCGGCCGTCCTCGCCCGTCTAGGCGGCTCAGCCGGTCTTCCAGCCGACGGCCAGCGCCACTTTCGCTGAGTAGATGGTCAAGTGGGCGGTCAACAGCGGCAGCGCTCTTCAATCACTATGTCCGCTCCAGGCAAAACGTGTTCACCTTTCCTTACGCAAGGCCGCGAAATCGGGCCAATCGCCGGGCGGCGAGGACGATCCCTCCGCAACGATGCGGGCAATCCCTGCGCCGCGCTCCCCGAGTTCGACAGTCTTACCGGCACGTAGTCAAGCCTACAGACGCTTGGTGTCCCGAAACTGTCTAATATTCATGCTAGGCATTCACGATTGTGCCACCACTCGGACACGTCGCCAAACGGCTCGGACTACGATCCATCGAGCTGGTAACCGAGAGCTGACAGCCGCCGCCCGCCCTGGTCCGCTATATTTAAATAGAGACAACCATGATTCAACTCTCCGGCGCCGGCAAGCGCTACGGCCACAAGCTCTTGTTTGAGTACGCCGACTGGCTGATCACGCCCGAATCCCGCATCGGGCTGGTTGGAGCGAACGGCACCGGCAAATCCACCGTCATGAAAATCCTTGGCGGGAGCGAATCGCTCGACTACGGCACCATCTCGCGCGCCAAGGGCATCTCCACCGGGTACCTTCCGCAGGACGGCCTCACTTTGACTGGCCGCACGATTTTTGCCGAGTGCCTGTCCGTGTTCTCCGAGCTCGATGCCATCGAAAGAGAAATGGAGTCGCTCACCCGCAGCATGTCGGAACTCGACCACGCGGGCCCCGAATACTCGAGCGTCGCCGACCGTTACCAGAAGCTCGAACACGAATTTGTGGCTCGCGACGGCTACACGCTCGAAGCCCAGGTGGGTCAGGTTCTCACGGGTCTTGGCTTCCGCCGCGACGACTGGACCCGCCTGACGGAAGAATTCTCTGGCGGCTGGCAAATGCGCATCGCCCTCGCCAAACTTCTGTTGCAGAAGCCCAACCTGCTTCTGCTCGACGAGCCGACCAACCACCTCGATCTCGAAGCCCGCAACTGGCTTGAGGAGTACCTGACCACCTATCCTTACGCTTTCGTCCTCATCTCGCACGACCGCTACTTCCTCGACATCACCGTCAAACGCATCGTGGAAATCTGGAACAAGCAGATGCATTTCTACGCCGGCAACTACGACCAGTATCTCGCTGGCAAGACGGCGCGCAAGGAGCAGCTCGAATCCGCTTACAAAACTCAGCACGACCGCATCGAGCAGCTTGAAGTTTTTATCAACCGCTTCCGCTACACGGCGACGAAGGCTAAGCAGGTCCAGAGCCGCATTAAAGAGCTTGAAAAAATGGAGCGTATCCAGATTCCGGAGGAAGAGAAGACTGTCCACTTCTCATTCCCACAGCCGAAGCCGAGTGGGCGCATCGTCGCCGAGTTCTCGAACGTTGCTAAGAGTTACGGTGAACGGGGGGCTGGAGAACATAAGGTTTTCGAGAAGGTCAGCTTCATGATCGAGCGCGGCGAGCGGATCGCATTGGTCGGAGTCAACGGGGCAGGGAAGTCTACTCTCATCAAACTGCTCGCCAATCAGGAGCCCCTGAGCGCCGGCGAATACAAGCTAGGCCACAACGTCGAGCCCGACTATTTCGCGCAGGACCAATACAAGGAACTCGATCCGGAAGCTCGTATCCTCGACGACCTTGGCGAACTCTCTGCAGCTTCCACGCAAACCCAGTTGCGCAGCCTGCTCGGCTGTTTTCTTTTCTCGGGCGACGATGTCTTTAAGCGCATCGGAGTCCTCTCCGGAGGCGAGCGTAATCGCTACGCGTTGCTGAAAATGCTGCTGCACCCGGCCAACTTCCTGCTGCTTGATGAGCCTACGAACCACCTCGACTTGCGCGCCAAAGACGTGCTGCTCGAAGCCCTGATGAAATATACCGGCACCGTAGTGTTCGTATCGCACGACCGATATTTCATCGACAGGCTGGCGACGCGAGTGTTCGAGATTGGCGATGGCAGAGTAGAGATCTATCCGGGAAATTACGAGGACTATCTCTGGCGGAAGCAGGGAAGAGCCGCGGTTGCGGTGGAAATACCGAAGGCGTCCGCTATCTCATCGAGGTCTTCGCCGGTGCCAGTGAACGGAGACCGTGCGCCCGCCGACGCCGCCGAACCCAAGGGCAAGCGCCTGAATCCGATCAAGCGCCAGCAGATGGAAGATCGTCTGCATGAAATCGAAGAAGAGATTGCGCGAGGCGAAGCGGCGATTGCTCTGTGTGAAACCGAGCTTCAGAGCTTTGTGAGCGCAGAAGAAACGCAGCAGCAGACCGAGGAACTCGCCCGCCGGAAGACCGATTTGCAGAGTCTGATGAAGGAATGGGAAGAGTTATCGGGGGTGCTGGGATAAAGAATGGAGGCCTTAAGGGGTATGACAAGCTATCCGTCGAGCGACAATCCGACCCGTACGCGGGACGAGCTTGACGGCGTCAAAGTGCGGATATGCCCACCCCCCCAGGTCATCCCCTTGTTTCTCCAGTCCAGACTGGTCGAGGTTACCACCGGCCACTGGTTTAGGCTCCGGTGCCGCCTAGACGCGGCAGGCAGCGTCTCTACAGGAACCGTGTTGGAGCTTAGACTTAGGGATTCGCAAACGACTAACGACCTACGATCTTAGGGCGAGCACCCCATGGTCAATTCCCTTTTCGTGCCAAGTCGCAGATCTGGCTCGAACTGAGCGTCCTCCGCCTTTCCCGCGCGACGTCAAGAGAGGTTTTGCGAATGACAGTCGCGTCTTCGGCCCTAGCCATCTGTGGCTCGCGCAATCCGGTTTGTCCGGGTTCGAGCGCAAGATGGGTAAAGACCTCACCTTTATGAACGAAGGTCCTCAGCGGTACCACCAGCACAGTATCAGCGCGCGGATGATTGTTTCGAGCGTTGATTGGGACGATGACGACCGGGCGCTTTCCTTTTCCCGGAGGGTCGGTTGGGAACTGGGTGAACCAGATTTCCCCGCGCTGTGGGTTGGTCATAGGAAGCCCCATCCTCTCTTAGGGCGAGACTCTGCTCGGCAAGTTCTCCCCAAGCTGGTTGTTCTTGCCGCTCCTCCTCGCTCAGGCTGTCGTAGTAGGCGGTGGCATTGGCCTCAAGAGCCGCTCTCCGCATTTCCATCGTTTTTTCCCGGAGCAACTCGTCCAAAAATGCGGATTGGGAACCAAGCTTGCGTTGGCGTGCTTGCTCGTCCAGGTAAGCCAGACTCTCGGGCGAGAGAGTGAAGGTGCGCCGCCGCTTGATGCCTCGGTTAGCGTTCGGCACAGTACTGTGTGTCATATCACCGGTATGATCATGACGCACCCAGGGAATGCTGTGGCCGCAGCCGCTGCCGAGCTGCGCTCGGCTTGGACGGGCGAGGGCGCCCGTCCCCACACGAGCAAAAGACGCGGCAAGCCGCGTCTCTACGGGAAAACTGCTGATAGCTGAAAGCTGCTCTACCCGCCCTGTTTCAACTCTGTAAGCACTTGCTTTGCGATTTCCTTGAGCGTCTCGAACACGCCCACGCCCTGGAAGGCCACAGCCTCCACCACCGACTCGTTTTTCTTGCGCAGTTCTTTGGAGAGAGCGTCCACCGGCAACACATTCGGCAGGTCGCGCTTGTTCAGTTGCAGGACGTAGGGGATCTTGTTGAAGTCGTAGCCGTGTTCTTTCAGGTTGGCCATCAGGTTGTCGAGCGCCTCGACGTTTGCGTCCATGCGCTCCTGCTGGGAATCGGCGACGAAAACGATGCCGTCCACCCCGCGCAGAATCAACTTGCGGCTGGCGTCATAAAAGACCTGTCCTGGAACTGTGTAGAGGTGAATGCGGGTCTTGAAACCCCGCACCGTACCCAGATCCAGCGGCAGGAAATCGAAAAACAAGGTTCGATCAGTCTCGGTGGCCAACGAGATCATCTTCCCCTTCTGCTGTTCGGCTGTTTTCTGGAAGATGAACTGCAGATTCGTCGTCTTACCGCCCAACCCGGCGCCGTAATAGACGATCTTGCAATTGATCTCGCGTGCTGCGAAGTTGATGAAACTCAAAAGGTTTCCTCAGAAACGCCTGCGAAAAGACCCTCGCGAACCACTCCCTCAACGCGCCAGCCTCTCGCCACAAATTCACCTGACTACAGTATCGGATACTGCTGGTTTTTATACCACACCGGAAGGTTCTGGCGCTGGTTACCCACGTTTACTAAACCAACACGATCTCAAATGCTGAGCAACTCCGCCCGCTATCGCGGGGTCGGCAGAGGATAATATCCGTCCTTCGCATACACCTTCACGTCCGGACGCCGCACCCGCACCTCGATCTGGCGGTAGCCTCCGATGCCCGACTTGGGCGAATAACCCAGGGTGTATTGGTTGCGCGCGTCTCCGATCGCCCGAGCGTATGCCCGTTCGATGTCGGCTTGGGCGAACTCGGCGTTCATCGTGCCGCCTCCAGTTGCGTTGACGTATCTTGGCAGAATGTCGCTGTAGCCCAGTGCCGCCCCGGTCTTTGGCAGGTGGATGCGCTGCAGCCGGTCGTAGATCGGGATGGCCGCGCCTTCCACTCCCACCGCGTACACGGTGATGTTCTGTGTCAGCAGCACCTTCAGCGTATCTTTGTAGCTGGCGGTTGAGCCCTGCTCTCGTCCGTCGCTGATGATGAAGATGATTTTCCGCCGTGCCCGGTCGCGCTTCGAAAGATCGCGCGCCGCCAACAGAACCGCGTCATTCAATACGCGCGCGACCTTCGGCGGCGCGCTCACCGGGGTCACGGGAGTGTCAATCGGATGGCCATTGATGTACGGGCCCTGCGGACCGAGCGGCCCGCTCGTCACCGGAGGCCCGTTATTTGCTCCGCTGTACCCTTTGACCTGGTTCAGCGTGGCCGTCAACTGCTTGCCCACGCCGGTGAA
>Ga0210384_10006552_pt1 | contig 12403 bp, 6 predicted proteins | sample IncBWH2MmetaG_FD_160574 | JGI IMG/M metagenome (GOLD analysis project Ga0210384, IMG submission 160574) | Forest soil microbial communities from Barre Woods Harvard Forest LTER site, Petersham, Massachusetts, United States - Inc-BW-H-2-M | ecosystem: Environmental > Terrestrial > Soil >... | reverse complement strand
GTCCTCGGACCCGGAGCGCTCGTCATCACCTTCTTGGCGCCCGTCGGCGCACAACTCGTACAGCGCAGCATCATCCGCCCAAAGATTCTCCTGTTCGGCGCCGTTATGGTCGTCGGCATCTCCTTCCTCCACTACAGCCACTTCAACCTCGACACCGACTACCGCCACTACGCACTCGCCCGCGCCCTGCAAGGCCTCGGTTACGCCTTCTTCTTCGTCCCGCTCTCGGTCATCGCCTACTCGCAGCTCAGCCCCGCGCAGAACAACAAGGCCTCGTCGCTCACCAACTTCTTCCGCAACTGGGGAGGCAGCTTTGGCATAGCCTTCATCACCACCGTCTCCGAGCGCCGCCAGAACTTCCACCAGTCCCGCGTAGGCGGCAACATCGCTGCGTCCTCACCCGCCCTGCAGCAAAACATCCACCAGACTGCCGGCTACTTGCAAACTCACGGCTTCTCCCCCACCGACGCGCTAAACGCCGCCTACGCCCGCGTCTACGAGCAGCTCCACGCCCAAACCCAACTCCTCGCCTTCATGGACTGCTTCCACATCATCGGCGTCATCACCCTGATCGCCGCCCCTCTGGTCCTCCTGACAAAAAACTTCAAACCCGCCAACAAATCCAGCGCCGCCCACTGACGAGCGGTAGGTGTTATTTTCGTTTTTTGGTTGGTCTTTTCGTTTTTGGTTGCTCTTTTTCGGTTGTCGTTTTCGTTTTTTGGTTGTCATCCTTAGCCGAAGTCGGAGGATCTGCTTCTGTCGTTGCATTTTGCTTTTGCTTGTCCTTCCGACGCTGAGCTTTCCCTCCCCGCAACCAGCCACAGCAGCTCGGGTGCCCCATCCATCGCGTATTTTGCGATGGGTGGGACGTAAACCGTCCCCTCGCCCGCGAACCGTTACCAGCGCACCGTATGAACCGACCTCAACGCAGACTTCGTCGAAGACTTCATTCCGATACCGCCAGGTGATTCATTCTAATGCCGTTATCGCTACATTATTTTTCTTTTGCCATTTTCTGCCCAAAAATCGCATGTCAAGCCCCAAAACCGCCTAACCCCTTGTCAACCAACAACATCCGCGTTGCATGTTAGTTATGTCCAATCCGCTATAATGGATATATAGATCAAAAAGCAAGCAAGCCCCGGACACCCTCCGGGGCTAACTCGTTTAGATGGAATATTTTGGACGCAACCAATTTGTTATGAATATTTTACAGGCATCGACATGCCGTAGATCATTGATTTAAACTAATTTACGCGCGGGCAATAGGGGGGACTACCCCCGGCCCCGCGAATAAGGAATAAAAGGAGGAAGCTCGGGTTATAAAGGAAGCTGCCCAACCCGGTATAAGATAACGCCACATCGAGTGAGGTTCTATGTCCAGCTTGCCCCTCTCAACGCATCAAGGTAGCGCCGCGCCCGTCACCCAGGTGCGCTCGGAGACCGCACGTACTCCCTGGTACCTATGGTTCGGTGCACTTGCCGTCACCTCCGCCTCCATCGGAGGTGCATGGGACGTCTCCTGGCATCGCTCCATCGGCCGCGACACCTTCTGGACGCCGGCGCACCTTGCGATCCAGGCCTGCGGAGTGATGGCGGCGATCATCTGCGGCTACCTGATGCTGGTCAACACCTTCGGACGCTCCGCAAGACTGAAGGCAGCATCGGTCAACGTACTCGGCTTCCGCGCTCCACTCGGCGCGTTCATCGCAGCGTGGGGCGGAATCGCGATGATCACTTCTGCGCCGTTCGATAACTGGTGGCACTCCGCCTACGGACTCGACGTCAAAATCGTCAGCCCACCCCACACCCTCCTGATTCTGGGTATGCGAGCCGTTTCTATCGGCATCCTGTTCCTAATCCTCGCCGCAATGAATCGCGCCGCCGGTGACGCGACTCGATCCGGAGAGCAGACGTTCAAAACGCTTCAACGCCTCTTCCTCTACGTCGGCGGCATCATCGTCACCGGCCAGATGTTCTTCCTGATCGAGTACACCTGGGACGTGCAGCTGCACTCGGCGATCGCCTATATCACTATGGGAATCGCGTTGCCGCTTGTCTTCGCAATGCTCTCCCAGGCGTCCCGGTACAAGTGGGCGGCAACCTCCACCGCCGCCGTCTACATGATCTTCGCGATCGCCGAGATCCTGATCTTCCCGCTCTTTCCCGCGCAACCGAAGCTCGGCCCCGTCTTCAACCCAGTCACCCACCTCGTTCCCGCCAAGTTCCCCATCCTCATCTTTATCCCCGCACTCGCCCTCGATCTTCTTTGGCAAAAAACCACCGCATGGAAGCCTTGGAAGGTCGCTCTCGCCTCAGGTTTCCTCTTCATCGCCGTCCTGACGATCGTCGAATGGCCATTCGCCAACTTTCTCCTCTCCAAAGCATCCGAGAACCGCTTCTTCGGCACGATCTACTTCGACTACAACTCGCGCCCCGAAGGATTTGATCGTCTCCGCCGCTTCTTCCACCCCGATTACGGCTTCACTCTCTACTGGGGATTGTTGCGCGCCGCAATCTACGCCTCAATCAGCGCATGGATTGGATTGAGCTTCGGACGCTGGATGCGGAGCGTACAACGGTGAAGTCTGCGCCTCTTCGCTGCATACTCTGGTCGCTCCTCTGCCTCATTGCTCCCAGCACAGCGCACGCCCACGTTGGCAGCAAGGACGTCTACGAGACAGTCAACGCCGGGCCGTACAAGCTCTATGTCACCATCCGAACCCCAACTGTCATCCCGGGCGTAGCGACCGTTGAGGTGCGATCGAGCGGCGCCAATGTCACCGGCATCCGCATCACTCCCCTTCCAATAACTGGCGAGGCGTCGAAGCATCCTCCCACCTCAGACCCGATGACGCGCTCCACCGCCGACCCAGCCTTCTTCACCGGCAGCCTTTGGCTAATGGCATCAGGCTCCTGGGAGGTGCGGTTCGAGATCGCCGGCGAAGGTGGAACACAAACCACGTCGGTCCCGGTTCCCGCAGTTGCACTCTCGACCTTGAAGATGCAACGCGGGCTCGGTATTGTTCTGGGAGTTCTTGGAGTGTTTCTGGTTGTAGGCATGGCGGGGATCGTGGCTGCAGCCGTCCGCGATGCTCGCCTGGAACCGGGGGCAGTTCCATCGCCCAACCGTAAGCGGCGAGCGGTTGTGGCAACGGCCGGCAGCCTTATCTTTATGTCTCTGCTGTTATGGGGCGGAGCGACCTGGTGGAATGCCGAGGCAGCAAGTTATTCGCTCGACGTCTATCGACCACTTCGAGTTGACCCTGTGCTCTCAGGGAATGTACTGGATCTCAAGGTGGAAGCATTACATCCCGACAGCGAACGGCGAGGCCGCTCGAATAACGACTTTTTACCTGACCATGGTCACCTGATGCATCTTTACGCGATTCGCGTGCCTGAGATGGATGCGGTTTTCCATTTGCATCCCGACCTGGCCGGCCCGGGTGATTTTCGCATCTCGCTGCCGTCCATGCCTCCGGGCGACTACACATTGTACGGCGATGTCGTCCATGCCTCCGGCTTTCCGGAGACGCTTGTCTCGAAAATTGTGGTTCCGGCGAATATGCCTGGGGGGCACCCCGGGTCTGATGATGCGTCAGCCTTTCCGCCGACGCTTAGCCAAGGGCATCTGGGCGATTCGTACAAGCTTCCCGACGGCTATGTGATGGTGTGGGACCGGCCCTCGACGTTGACTGCAAACACTGGCTATACCTTCCGCTTCCGCCTGCTCGATGCGCAAGGCAAGCCTGCTGGAGATATGCAGCCATATATGGGGATGGCCGGTCATGCTGCCTTCGTCAAGACGGATGGGACGGTGTTCGCGCACACTCATCCTGAGGGGTCTGCCGCCATGGCTGCGCTTATGCTCGCCAATGGCGGCAGCGAGGCGAGCGCACATGCGGGAATGAACATGGAAGGAATGGAGATGGGCGGGCATGACAAGCCGATGTCGAGTACTGTCGAATTCCCTTACGGTTTTCCTTCGGCCGGACGCTACCGCATCTTTATCCAGATGAAGCATGGAACAACTGTCGAGACAGGAGCCTTTGACGCTTCGGTCGAATAGAAAATCTCCTCACGGCCAGGTTTTGCGACGTGAGTTAGTCCAAATCGGGTGGGCTACCCCTACTCCCTAAATCGTGCAAAGTCTTCATTGCAGATGACTTACTCTTGTACTTGACATGCAAAGTACTCATTCTAAAGGAGCCTTCCGCCTAAAGTCTTGGATTCAATGGGCTTAGATGGGGAGGAAGCTACATCCTCTGGACGACCATTCCCCTTCTGAAGAGCGGTTAAGTCAAGAGAGGCGAGTCAAAAGCAGAACATCATCAATGGTGATGTCCCGGCGTAGCTGTAGGTCCTCGGATAGGACAAAGGCCCCGCCTTAAAAAAGCTGCGGGGCCTTATCGTCGTCAATTGCTGCTAGAAGTTGAAGCGACCGCTGAACTGCAGTGTCCGAGTCGCCCCGAAGGTGGTGATGTAGCCGAAGTTGCCGCCAGCTGGCGTGATGGTTGCGTTGGGGTTGGTGGTGAGGATGGCGTGGTTCAGCAGATTGAACGCTTCGACGCGGATCTGGAACTCGCTTTCGCGATAGACATGGAAAGCGCGGAATACGCTGGCATTGATCAGGGTCTGGCCAGGCCCCCGGAATTGATTGCGATGAGTGTTGCCGAAGTGCGGAGCAACAATGGTGCCTGGTAACTGATTTGCGGTGTACGTTGGCTGTACGGGATTGGCAAACGAAGTCGGATCAAACCATGGCGTGCCGCCGCCGGCTGGGCTGCAGCCGGAGTTCGCTGCGCAGGATGTACGGCTGTGTCCGCTGATCTGACGGTAAGGCGCGACAAGGTCGGCGTATAGCGTGTTGCCGGGAGCGTTGAACCCTGTCGACGACGACGGGCTTACCGAGAAAGGCGCGCCGCTATAGTGGCTGACTTGTCCGTTTAGCTGGAAACCACCGAGGATTGCCGACTTGATGCCCTGGTTGGCAAACTTCTGGCCACCACCGAACGGGAGGTGATAGATGCCCCAGAATTGAAGGTTGTTCGTGCGATCGTAGCCAGCCGTGGCCCGGTTGAACTTGAAGTAGCCGGGATAGGAGAATGCGTTGGCCGCAGATCCGGAACCGGCACCATTGTCCTGGTAGTCGAAGGCGTGCGACCAGGTATAGACCAGGCCAAACTGGGCCAGACGGCCGGCGTTGCGGGTAAGCTGCGACTGCAGACCGTTGTAGTTGGAGCTCCAAATGGGCCGGTTCATCGTGATGCCGCCGGTGTTATAGCAGCTTCCTTGATTTTGGGCTGACGTGCCAGTTGGGCATGGCGCCCCAACGTTGATCGCCTCGTTCGCTGCGGGATTGCAAGGGTTCGAGCCGAGAGCTTTTGTGAAGTAAGGCGAGGACGGATTGAACTGTCCATTCGCCATGCATATGGTGGCACCGCTGGATAGGGGCGCGGAGTTGAGAGTATAGCCGCCAAGCTGGCGGACCTGATGGGTACCGACATATCCGACATTCAAAACAAATTTGTTGCCCAGGTCTTGCTCAAGGAACAGGTTCCAGCTTTCGATGTAACCACGGCGATAGTTTGCCGCGACGGTGTTGGTTCCGCTGCCGCTTGGAAGCGACGCAAAGCCTGTTGAGATATTTGGAGTCGGCAAGATAGGTATGCCAACCGAAAGAGGCAGCGGGTTGCCATTTGCGTCGACGGCGATCGAGTTGTTTGAAAGTCCGCTATAAGACCCAGCCAGGTCGATGGGGAATGAGTCGCGCAGAAAACGAAGGCTATCCGGATCGGTCGTTGCCCCTGCGCCCGCGCGAATTACCAGCCTGTCTGTGACGCGGTAGGCGATTCCCAAGCGGGGCGTGAACATACCCCAGCCCATATCGATGCCGGCGTTCTCCGGATTGCCGTTGACGCCGCCGATCTCTACGTTCGCAGACTGTGGCAGCGACGGATCCATGCGATAGACGCCGGTGTGGTCGCGATAGGGTGCAGGATACAACTCGTAACGGACACCATAGTTCAGGGTCATCTTAGGCGTCATCGACCACTGGTCCTGTGCGTAGAGTGCGTACTGCGTCCAACGTAGCGCGTTGGGATTGTTCAATTGGAACGGCTTGGCAACCGCTGCTCCCGTGTCGTTGTTGGGAAGGCCCAACAGGAAATCCGCCAGCGAGTTGTAGGCGTTGGCGGCGCCGGAATTGATAGTCATTCCGCCTTTGAAGCGGAATCCACCGCGTGGTGCATTGATATCGGCTCCGCTTGTGGGCTGGAAGTGATTGAGATCGAAGTGGTACCAGGTGAAGCCGTACTTGGTGGCGTGCCTGCCTTTGGTCCAGCTCAGATTGACATCGGCCGTGAATTGATTGTCGCGGAACAGGAATGGGTTGGCTCCGTTTGAGTTACCCAGAGACGACCAATTGTTAGCTCCTTGTGGACCGAACATGAGCGACGGCTGACCGACATAGTTGATGCCCGGTCCATTCGTGCCGGGAATACCCATGTTGACGAGACCGAAGTCGCCGGCGGCGAGGTCGACGGTGGACTGGGCTCCGGTGCGCTGACGGGTATAACCGAAGTCGGCGTCGATCACCATGTGAGGGGTAATCACGTGGCTCATGCCGAGTCCTACGTTCTGAATGCGTCCGGAGGCTGCACCGGGCTGGCCGCCGTCGAAGGTTCCGCCTCCGGCAGCTCCCAGTTCCTGCGGGTCAGTGACGGTAAATGGGTTGATGCTGTAACGACCGAAGATGCTGGTGGCGTCCGTGGGGTTATAGGTCACCTTCGAATCGGAGATGTTGCTGTTGTAGGAAAGAGTTCCAGAACCGTTGTAGTCGTTTGCGAGAAAAGCACTGAGCTGTGCTGCAGTCGGAGTCGGCACCGTATCAGAGATAGGCTTGAGCAGAGCCAGCATTGTTTTCGACCCCGGAAACTGACGCGATGCAGGAATGCAGTTGCATCCATATTCGGACAGAAAGGTAGGACGAGAACCGATTGGCCGATAGGGGCCAACTCCGCCCGGCTGCGGATCGTAGAGGGTCGTAATCGAGGACACGGAAGAGAAGTCGCCGGCCAGCATCGGGCTTGTAGGAACAGTCTGCAGACCGGTGATCAGCTGGCGCCGGGTGGTGCGCTGAAAGTCCTGGAAGAAGAAGAGCTTGTCTTTTCCGGTCAGGATCTTTGGTATGTAGACCGGGCCGCCGATGGAAAAGCCGAACTGATTGAAGATGTTCTTCGGTTTTTGCGCGGGAGGCGGAGCGCTGGTGTAGGGACGAGCATTGGTGTTGAAGATTTGGTTGTACTCGAATAGGCTGCCGTGGAACTGGTTGGTGCCGCTCTTGATGATGACGTTAATCGAAGAGCCGCCGGCGACACCTTGCTCGGCATTGAAGGAGTTGGTGGCAATGTTGACGGTCTGAATGGCGTCTGCGGGGGGGACGTAGGCGATGAGGTAGGGTAACCAGCCGTAGGTGTTGATGGCACCGTCGATGCGGGTGGTGTTGCCCATGTCCTCCACACCGTTGACGTTGACTGACATGGCCCGCGACGGGTTGGAGGCGGTCGAGTTCTGCTCTACGACATTTGCTGTGCCGGGTATCAGGGTATAAAGGGCCTGAAAGTTGCGCCCCTGGGAGGACGTGATGGGCAGTTCGGCAAGCTGGGACTGGGTGATGTTGTGATTGACTTCTGCGTCCTCGGTCTGAAGCATGGGCGCGGAGGTGTCGACCGTTACCTCGGAGGAGACACTGGAGAGTTGGAGGGAGACGGGGACCCGGGTCTCCTGGTTGACACTGACTACGGCGTTTTTCTGAGTGAACTTGGAGAAGCCGGCGACGGGGTCGACGATGACGCTATACGTTCCCGGTTGCAGGTCCGGGATCGTGTATTCACCGTTGGCGTTTGTCGTAGTTGTGCGGGTCGCGCCGGTCCCCTGGTTGAGAGCGATTACGGTCGCATTCGGAACGGCGGCGTTCGACGCATCTGATACCGTGCCGGTGAGGGTTCCGTAGAGTACCTGGGCTCTGGCGTTGGATCCCACGATAAGAGTCAGGCACAAAATAATGGCGTAGGCGGACGCCAAGCGCGCCGGGTGAACCGTTCTGCAAATTGTGTTCCTCATCTGCGTCATACACTCCTCCAATTTTTGCAATCTCAACCCAAGTCATTCGGGCGTTTACGGTCCCAGGACGAGGAATCCTGAGCGGCGCCGCTTTGGCGTAGCACATTTCTATGCGTCGCGAACTTTATATGGTTCGAAACGAGACTGTCAAGGAAAGAATTTCGACTGGGTGCATCGATGGCGCGGTCAGAGATGAATAGCCGGAGAGGCCACAGAAAGTCACAGAAACAGAGGACAAATCTATGAAAAACGCGAAAACTGGCGCTCCTGAAAGCGGTCAAACCGCCTTGACTGAGCAGAGAAAGCTGGTTCGACGACGGTCGAGAGATCGGATTCAAAAGGCGATTGCAATTTTTTGATAAGCAAAATAACCCATAAATGATGACCTTCCTTAGCGATAAAGAACGGGGTGTGAAGTTGACAAACTCTCGTTCTCGTTGCTGAACCCAATCAGGAGTATTTCGCTGTTTTGTAGATCGCAGCTTGTCGATAGATTGCTTATGGATTGGTAGCTGAAAGGGTGGTTGTGTTCAGGGGGGTTCGAGCCCAGATACGGGTTCCAGCTCCTGGAGCGGACTCGATGGCGAATTCACCGCCGATCAGATGAAACCTCTCCCGCATACTGACCAGGCCGAGGCCCGCCGCAACCTTCGATTCCTGAATATCGAATCCAGCGCCGTTATCACAAACGATGAGCGTTAGATCACCGTCGGCCACAGTCACCTCTACCTGAACATCGGTGGCGCGGCTATGTTTGGCGATATTGTGGAGTGATTCCTGCACCACTCTGAAGAAGGCGAGTGCTATCTCGTTATCCAACTTTGGGGGAATCCTGGAACAACTGCACGCAACGTTGATGGAGTATTGCTCGGAGAATTCGCGACAAAGCTTTGTAATAGCGACGGAAAGGCCAAGGTATTCCAGCTCGGATGAATGCAGTTGATGAGATAGACGGCTGATGTGAAGACCTATGGTGGTCAGGTTGGTGCAGAGTTTCTGCATTCCCGCGTATGTCAGTCCTGGATCGAGCGCGATCGATGCCGCAGTCCTTTGCATCTGGATACCGAGGAGGGCTATCTCTTGTCCGATCCCATCGTGTAGTTCGCGCGCGACGCGAGTGCGCTCGGCTTCCTGGGCGCTCATGAGACGGCGTGCCAATTCCAGTCTCGCGAACTCCGCCGCCTTGCGATCGTTGATGTTAACACAGCATCCGATGTATCCGGCGAATGTGCCATCGGGCAAAAATCGAGGGGAACCGGAATCACTGATCCAGTGGTACTCGCCGTCGTAACGTCGCAGGCGGTATTCCATGGAGAAAGGCTGGCGTTTATCGAAGGCTTCGACGTAAACTGCGAGGCACTTCTGCAAGTCGTCCGGGTGAACGCCTTCCGCCCATCCGTTGCCGAGTTCCTGCTCGATTGAGCGGCCTGTAAATGTGAGCCAGCCTCGGTTGAAATCCGTGCAAAGCTTGTCTACTCCCGACATCCACATCATGACCGGCGCGCCGTCGGCCATCGTGCGAAAACGATCCTCGCTTTCTCGTAACACCCGTTCCGCCCGTCGCTGTTCTGTAATATCGAGCAGCGTACCTACAATCGAAACGAGTCTCTGTTGCGAATCGTACTTGGGTTGTCCAGACTCCAACACGATGCGTTCTTCGCCATTGGGCCGGACGATTCGGTGTTCGGCACTATAGAGCTGATGAGTGTCCGAGGCCTCCTTCATTTTAGTGACGTAATATTGGTCGTCTCCGGGATGGATCAGACGGCTTGTTGGAGGAACAGACTGGGGAACCAAGCCTAGGATGCGATACATTTCGTCGGACCAATAGGTTTTATTCCTTGTGACGTCCCACACCCAGCTTCCGCATTGGGCGATGCTCTGGGCTTCTCGAAGGCGTGCTTCGCTCTCACGCAGATGCCCTCTGACTATTCTTTCTTTCTTCCGTTGTCTCAGGAGCTCGAGGATGAGCATCGTTTGCGCGAACAAAAGGACCATGGCAACGGAAATGTATGGCCCATAAGCTTCCCAGGGAGCTGGCTCGCGGCTCGTTACGACGCTCCCGACTGGGTTACGCTCCTTGAATTGCCAGCGGATTTCCTCAGCCTTAGCAGCCCCGCCCCCTTGCAGGAAGAACAGGCAGGCAAAGAGAAAAGCAGGCAGGCGACACCTTTTGGGGGCTCTCGCTGACATATCTTTGGATTTGAACGGTACTAAAATTTCCATCGACTAAGCTACGCCCCAGATACAAATCTACCCGATGTTTCATGCGAGCCTGCACCCTGGTCGGCAGGTTGATAGGGTTTAACGCCGTACGGTCTCACCATAGAAAAGTACGGCGGTGCAAGATCGTTGTGCCGCAAAAAAAGACCCTAACGACGATCTTTCGCGCTGATTTTGCGCGTTGGTTCAGTGTAATCCTGGGGTACTGGGCAGCCAAGCACTACTTGTTTTTCCCGGATCAACTACGAGTTGTACTAGTGGAATTCCCTCGGGACATCCGCTACGGTCGTTTCATGTAGGGGATCTGACTTCTTTGACTCTGAGCCACTTGTGCATCCGTTGTCTACTGAACGGCACGACCTCGTTAAGAGGCTGGAAATTCGGATGAGACAAGCGCCGGAGCGAGAGAAACTCACGGAGGAGAACATCGATTCTCCGTAGCACACCTAATCCAGAGCATCAATGATGGATTCCTGGCTGATCATCGACGAAATTCTCCCATACGCCATCGGTATGTCAGGTAGATTTTTAGCTCGTGGTCAGTCAGTTTTGCCAGCAGATTCGCACCCACGATCTCAGTAGTATGACGACAGGTCAGCCCAGGCAGGCGGAATGCAGGTGCTGTATAAAATGGAACGCGACATTGTGACCCACCCGTCGCTTTTGTTGGCAGACGACAATCCCGCTCTACTCGAAACTCTAATCGAGATGCTGGAGCCGTCCTATAGAGTAGCCGCGGCGCTGTGTAACGGCGCATCGGTTCTGAAGGAGGTCTCGACGCTTTGTCCTGACCTGGTGATTCTCGACATCTCCTTGGGAGATTTGACCGGTTTTGAAGTAGCGAGACGGTTAAAAGATGTTGGGTGCCCAGCTAAGATCATTTTTTTGTCAGTGCATGAAGACATCGATTTCATCAATGCGGCCTTTGATCTCGGCGCATGCGGTTACGTGTTCAAGTCTCGTATCACTTCGGATCTCACGAAGGCGATCGACATTGTCTTCAAAGGAGGGCAGTTCGCTTCCCTCAACTCACAGTGGATACACTAGCCGACCCACCGTGACGGTACTTGCGGTTTCGTTGAGGCACCTTGCCAACATCAGAAGTTGAACTCCAGTCCAGCGGTAGGACCGCGCTGGGTTTGACGAATGTCCAAGCGGCTGCTTGTTCCATGGATTGCGAGGTGACTTCCCAAGGTATACCCTCCGACAGCGCTGACATGGCGACCGAAGTTGAACCCAACCTTGCCCGCCGTGGAAACGAAGTTTCCATAACCGAAGAAGTACATACCTTTCACATTTCCGTCGACAAACAGTCGGTTCTTGAGGAAATAGAATCGAATATCGGGACCACCGACTGGCAGTGGCACAAACAGCGACCCTGTCGCAGTTCCCACAGTAGCCTGGCCAGGTTGCAGGACTGTCCCCGTAATGGTTGCCTCAATGTCGAGGAGATCAATCTGGACAAGGATCCCGAGATGTCCGCTGGGACGATGAATAATGTCGTATCGATATCCGGGAGCAAATGCGTAGTTCCTCAACTTCCCGGTTGCCGACGAGCCAGCTATAAAGGTTTTGTCTTTAAACGTAATGTTTTGCTGGAGAACCTCGGTCCGAGTTGTCTCGTTCGGTGACACGACGAAGAAAAGATGATGTTTTCTTGCGAAGTGCCAGTCTATGTAGGCATTAAAGGTCGAATAGTCAGTAAAACCGAAGGTCTTATCGAAGGAGATCGGAACCTGTGCGCTGGATCCTGAGACAGTAGCAGTCGGATGCGCGTACCAGAATTCGCCTGAAACTCTGAGCTTGTAGGCCTCCGGATCGGAATCTTTCTCCTGACCGAATAGGCCTGGACCGGCTACCAAACTGAGCAGCACGATCATGATGGTTCCACGAATCGGGTTTCGCCGCAGTTTCCCGGACAGTATCTCAAGCAACTTAGACATGAGCAGCAACACAGTGTTTTTCACGGAAAACCCTTTCGATTCAAAATGATTCCGGCCTTGCGGCTACATGAAATTTTTTTTTCTTTCCTTGACCATAGTGTCCTGATGCTAGA
>Ga0210384_10006551_pt1 | contig 12408 bp, 10 predicted proteins | sample IncBWH2MmetaG_FD_160574 | JGI IMG/M metagenome (GOLD analysis project Ga0210384, IMG submission 160574) | Forest soil microbial communities from Barre Woods Harvard Forest LTER site, Petersham, Massachusetts, United States - Inc-BW-H-2-M | ecosystem: Environmental > Terrestrial > Soil >... | reverse complement strand
ATCTCTGATTTGGCTTGCAATATTGCAAGTATTGCAATATTCTACCCACATCATGACCGGTCAAGAATTGAAAGCCGGACGAGTAAAAGCTGCGCTCATTCAACTTGATGCTGCGCGGCGTTTGCGCGTCTCTCAGCCATACTTGTCGCAACTTGAAAACGGATCGCGTCCTGTTACCGCGGCGTTGGCGCGCCGCGCTGCGTCCTTGTATCGGCTTCCGGCAACGGTTCTACCGCTCCGCTCTTTGCCTACGAACGAAATTGACGCGAGCAAACTTGCTCCCCAACTTGCCGGTTTGGGATATCCCGGATTCGCTCATTTGCGTAGTGGTAGCTACAAAGCCAACCCGGCTACGGTTGTTCTGGACGCCCTCTTGCAAAGGAACCTAGAGACGCGCCTTGCTGAAGCATTGCCGTGGGTCGTAGCGCGGTACCCAAACTTGCAATGGGATTGGTTGGTTCAGCAAGCAAAGCTGAACGATATACAAAATCGATTAGGGTTTGTAGTTGACATGGCCAAGCAAGTATCTGAGAAGTCCCAGCGCCAGACACAGCTTCCGCGGTTATCAGAGATATCTCATCTTCTGCAGCGCTCACTCCTTGCGCACCAAGACACGCTGTGTCGCGAGTCCATGTCAGAGGTTGAGCGAAATTGGCTAGCGGAGAATCGATCGCCCTATGCTAAGCGATGGAATCTTCTGACCGGCCTTGCCCCTGAACAATTATCCTATGCCGCGTGAGACACCTCGTTTCCGAACCAACGTCGAGCCTGGCTACCCTTGGGGCTCTTTCCTCCGCGAGATCGATGAGAAATTAACAGAGCCCATTCAATTGCCATGTTTGGGCGGCTTCGTCATCACCCAGTACTATGGACTAGGCCGCGAAACTTCAGATATCGGCTGCCTAGTCCTATTAGGCTCCAAACCAATTGATTTCGCGGGCGAAGGCTCGGATTTACACAAAAAATACCGGGTCTATTTGCAGTACGTCGGCATCGCGACGCCGCCTTGCGATTATGCCGACAGATTGCAGCGCATGTTTCCGGAGGCTCGTTGGAAGCACCTGAAGTTATTCGCTTTGGATGCAACGGATCTTGCCTTATCGAAACTTGAACGTAATCTCGACCGCGACCGCGAGGATTTTCAGCTCCTATTTCTGGCTGGCTTGATTGATCTTGCGGTTCTCGAAAGGCGTTACCACGAAGAGCTGCGCCCTCATTTGTTGAGCAAGCTCGACTGGCACGACAAGACGTTGAGCCTATGGCTTGGTATTGCAAAGTCAATTCAAGGCTAGTTCGAGGCTGCCCAATCGAATCGTTCCCGCATTAGGCGGGGTCCGTCGGAATGAAACGACAACGAGTTGGCTTTCTGTAGCAGCGGCAAAGGGTCGAAAAACCACAACCTCGGCATTGCGTACGCCGGAGTTGACACGCGTCGAATCGCGTACCGAAATTCAAATGCCCATCATGCAATGCTATCATTCGGCAGCCTGATTTCAGCTGCCGATCCAAATATAACAAGCAACGTCCAGGGAGAATTCCGTGCAGGATCTTGTTTATCCCCACGAACGAATATTTAGCGTGGTTACGCTGGTGCTGGGCCTTTTGGCATGGGCGGCACTGATCGCCGGCACGTTCGGTGCCGCGTTGGTCGTTCTCGCCTTTGGCTTCGTTGCCTACCTCTTTGCGCAGTCTGCGCTCATTGCGCGAATCAAAGGCAACGGCGTTGAATTGTCGGAATCGCAGTTCCCGGACCTTTACGCGCAATTCTCGGCGTGCTGCGATCGACTGCAGATCGAACTGCGCCCGCGGGCATACATATTGAACGGCAATGGCAGTCTGAATGCGTTCGCCACCCGATTCTTGGGGCATCAATACGTGGTGCTCAATTCCGATGTCGTCGATGCGATGAACAAGCAACCCGACGGCGTTCGCTTCTATATGGGGCACGAACTCGGGCATTTGCGCATGAAGCATCTGACTGGGCACTTGCTGCGCTGGCCGGTGTTGTGGTTTCCATTGCTTGGCGCAGCGTATTCCCGCGCCAAGGAGAGCACCTGCGACCGGCACGGCTCGGCCTGCTGCAGCTCGCCTGAAGTCGCTGCCCGGGCGTTGGCAGCACTTTCGGTCGGGGCCTCGCGTTGGGAGAAGCTTGAAGTCAACTCATATCTTGCCCAGGCCAGACAAACGCCAGGATTTTGGATGTCATTCCACGAATTGGTCAGCGGCTATCCGTGGCTCGCGAAGCGGTTTTCCCGCGTGATGGATACCAATGCAAAAATGCCGCCTCGCAATGGCTTTGCATATCTGCCGGCGTTTTTGGTTCCCTATGCGGGCCGGCTAGGTGCAGGATTCGGATTTCTCATCCTCGTTTACATCGTCGCCGTGTTCGCGGCGATCGCAATTCCCGCTTATCAGGACTATACGATCAGAGCCAAACTGACGGGCGTTCTAATTGAGTCACAACCCAACCTTGATGCGCTGGGCAAGTATTATGAGTCATCGCGAGCGATTCCCACTTCGCTGGATATCGCGGGTCTTAAATCGACACTCGCGGACGGGTCGAAATTATCATTGGATGCCAAACGCATGTTGCTCACTGTGCACACTGCGCATGGGGACTTGATCTTCGTGCCCAGTGCCGGTGCAGACGGGCATGTGACATGGTCCTGCACCAACGGTGAGCGCTTGAAGCCCACACAACTTCCTGCTTCGTGCCGGAAAAAGTGAGCAATTAGACTCGGAGCGAAGACCCATTGACGAGCGCCTGCTCGGCAGTACCGCCCTTACGATATGATTTGCCTTCAGCCAGGGGGATGACACATGCAGACAAGCCGCTGGGTGCACCGGATCACAGGCGCGCTCGTTCTTTGCAGCCTCCCCACAGCGCCGCTCTTTGCCGCCGACAAGCGGCCCTTCGCCAGCAGCGACTTTAATTCATTGCGGTCGGCGACGCCGGTGGCGATCTCGCCCGACGGCAAGGCTATCCTATTCGACGTGCGCCGGTTCGATGAAAAAGGGCCGGCCAAGCACGAATGGCACACTGTCCCAGCGGCCGGCGGCGGCGCCATCAAGCTCGACCTGCCGGAAAAATTCACACCCTCTGGCTACACCAGGGACGGAGCGCTGTTCGGTGAATATCATATCGACGATCAGACGCAGCTCGCCATCGTGCCAATCACAAGCGGCAAGCCGACGGTTATCTTCACACTGCCGCGCGGCAGCCGCGCGGCAGCGATTTCACCCGATGGCGCGAAGATCGCCGTCCTGTCGGACTCTCGGGTAAAGGACAAACACGATGAGCACAACGTCGTCGAGAACGACGAGGCAAGCCTGTATGTCTTCGATCTTCATTCTCACGATGGCGCGTGGTGGTGTCGGGAACTGCGCGCCATCAGCGACTTTGACTGGTCGAAGGACTCGAGTCGGCTAGCGGTGGTGACGCAGCTGCCCAAGCTCGGCAATCACGATGCGCACTCGATGCTAAATGTCTGCGGCGCGGACGGGTCGCGTCAGCTCGCCGACGTGCCCACCCTCACGGCCGGAGTGGCTTGGTCCGCGGATGAAACGGAATTGGTGTTTGTCTCGACGAAGGCACCGACCCTTACCGCGGAACACGTGTGGACAGTGGCCCTCTCTGGCGGTGCGCCGGTGGACCGAACGCCGGATTTGGAAGCCACCGCCACCACCGTGAAAAGCCATCACGGCACCGTCCTGGTCGAAGTGCATCGCGGCGTGCGCACCGAAATCGACAGCTTTGCCGACGGCAAGCTCACACCGAAGTTGCGCTGGCCGAACGGCATCACGATTCGGATGCCCGCGGCGAATCCGTTCGCGGATACTCCGGACGTGGTTGCCGTGGGCGTCGGCGATCCTGGTCACACCAATAACATCGCCGTCGAGAAGGAAGGACAGCTGCAAAGGATCACCTTCGAGGGCGACGCGCAGCTTGCTGATATCAATCTGGGTGAGACGAAAGTCGTGCACTGGACTTCGAAAGAAGGCGTCAAGTTGGAGGGCATCGCCACCTTCCCGCCGGGCTACACAAGCGGCAAACGCCCCTTCTTGGTGTTCCCGCACGGCGGACCGGAAGCAAACGATGAACTCGGACTGGACCCGATGGCAAAATATATTGCCGGCAAGAATTATGTGGTGCTGCAGCCGGAGTATCGCGGGTCCACGGGCTATGGCACGGCGCACTTGGCGGCCATTTACCAGCATTTTGGCGATCGAGCTTACCGTGACGTCGACAGCGCCGCTGACTTCGCAATTGCTCAAGGGTGGGCGGACCCCGCACGGTTGACCATGTTCGGCTGGAGCGCCGGCGGGTTCATGACCTCTTGGACCGTCACGCAGACCCACCGCTACAAAGCGGCGATCGAAGGCGCCGGCATCACGGACTGGCTGAGTTTCATTCCCGCCAGTGACACCTGGCAGACCGACTACGATGCACGGTTGCAGGAGAAGGACCCGAGCCCCATGCTGAGATTCTCGGCGGTGATGTTTGCGGACAAAGTCACCACACCGCTTCTGATCCTGCATGGCAGCGCCGATGTGCGCGTTCCGACTTTCCAGGGCTCGGAGTTCTATGCCCTGCTCAAGGAACGCGGTAAGACAGTGCGCATGGTGACCTACCCCGGCTCACCTCACTTTCCGCAGCTCGCCGAGCAGCGCCGCGATGTGCTCGATGAGGTCGGTTCCTGGTTGGATCAATACAATCCTTGACTCAGTTGATCGGGCGGTTACTAGAAGGCGGCAACTTCTCTTAAGTGCGCGCCCTGGTTTAAGTGTCCCGGCTCGTGGCCACGCTTGCCACGGCAGGTTTGGACCTCAAGCGCTCGGCCGTCACCAACCATCGCAGCGGGCCGCCAGGATTGATCGCATCGAACGGGTAACAGGTCACCAGGGTAAGCAGGGCCGCGTTGGTATCCAGCACGATGCGCGTCCGACGACTATCGACAATCCGCACGTCGGTGACGACAAACACGGATCGGCTGCCGTCGAGCGCTTCGACACTGATGCGGTCGCCTGCCTTTGCCGTGTGCAACACCTTGAAATGCGTGTCACGATGGCCTTCAATGACACTGTTGCCAAGCGCTCCGGGAGCGACGCTGGCCACATCGTGCACCGGGCCGAATGCGAGATTGCGCCCGCTCGAACCCTCCAGCACAATTAGGGTCGTTGCCGCGGTTCCCTCTCCCACGGTCAACTTTGCAACGGGCCGTGTGTCAGCCCAGGGCCAAGGCACGGCAATCCGCGAGAGCGTATGTTCGCGGCGCCACGCCGCGTCGATCAACAGCTGCGCGGCCCAGGCCTTTATAGGAATCCACGCCCCAGCCGCCAAACAAACGACTCCCGCGGCGAACGCCGCGACGGCCGCCGCCTTCAACATCGAATCGACGCGCCTGGAGGCACCAACGCTCATGCGGGCCGGCTTTCCAGAGCCGGGCGTCGGAATCTGGCGTAGGTGAGTAACAGACTCAAGCCCAAACAGACCAAGCCCGCGCATAGCCAGACCTCGGCGGAAGTCGCGGTCTTCGCGAATCCGACGGTGGCCCAGGCGCCGCCCACCGGTGCTGATGTCGCCGCCTGCTCGACATGACCTGGGGAACCGGCAGAGCGCACCACTTCATCGTCGACCGCAACGAGGCTCGTGAATTCGGTCACCACGTGATGCTTGAGTGCCAGTTCGACGATTGCCGCCTTGAGCGGCTCGGCGTCACCGCCAAAATGCATTTGTCGAGACAGTGTGCCGATGCGCTCGCGAGCCCAGAGCTTCGATAGACCCGATGCGTCCCCCACACTGGTCACTGGCAGACGCTGAGTCCATTGGGTGCCGCGAACGAGCCCTGAGAGCACGACTTCACCCGACGCAATCTCTGGCATACGCGCCAACACGACAATCGGATCTCCGCTGTAGAGATCCATGGGCAAAGGCGCCGCCAAGTCGACGCTCATTCCCTTCGGCCACTGCACCTTCAGATCGATGAGCGCCGGATGCTCGAGCTTGGCGAACAGATCTCGCATGCGCGCGCCCACTTGGTCCCGCTCCGCAATAAAAGTGTAACTACCGCGCCCCGCAATCGCCGCCTCGCCCAGGAAATACGCGTTGGGCGCCGCACCGATACCGACGGTGAACAAGCGCTTTTCACCGATCTTGTCATGGATCAACTTGATCAGCTCGGCCTCGTTGCCGACGCTGCCATCGGTGATGAAAATGATCTGTTGTAAGAGTTCGGGATCCGATGGACCCGACAACGCGATTTCCAAGGGAGCGCGCATCTCGGTGCCGCCGTTGGCGCTTAGGCCGGCGACGAAGCCGCTTGCGAGCGCGCGGCTCTTGTCGGTCACCGGCTGCGGCGACGAAAATAACTTGGAGTAGTCGCTCGCGAATCGGATGACGTTGAACCTGTCGGACTGCTTCAGGCGACCGATCCCCATCGAGAGCGCTGCACGGGCTTGCTCGATGGACGGGCCCTGCATGGACCCGGACGTGTCGATGATGAATGTGACCTCTCGCGCCGGCACGGCCTCATCCATTTGCCGCGGCGTTGATAGCATCAGCAGCGCGAAGGTTTCACCGCCAATTCTTTCAGCGAAGGCGGCACCCGCGACCTCTTTTTCGGAAGCCTGAGTCCACGTCAATTCGAAGTCGCGATCGGCGGGAGCGTCGTCCGTATGCAATAGAACGCGTTTTCCGGAGGGCGCGCTCTGCGTCTCGACGGCATGATGCAAACTAGAGACTTCGCCGAGTGCGAATCCCGGCTCCAAGTCGATTTCTATGCTGACGCGCTGGCGCACCGCTTTGACTCTTTCGGGCGTTGCGGATGTTCCCAAAGCCGCGTTCATGATGGCGGCAGTTGCTGCCGGCATCTCGGCCGTGGCGTCCTGCGGGGCGCCCGGCGTGTAGCGCGGTGTAATGGCGAGCGGCAAATTGAGCGTGTAGCGGCCGTCGCGGAAAGGCAGGGTCTCGAGATACGTGATTTCGATGGTAGCGGTCGTATGGGGCGCGATATTGGCGACTGCCGAGGTGAAGAGGTTAGGCCGCTCCTGCTCCACGATGCTGGCACGGCGGCCTTCGGCACGCGCGTCGTTGTAGAGGGCCTGTGCCTTTGCCTTTTCCTGCACCTCGCCGCGGATCGTGCGCTCGCCAATCCGCATCAGAAGCTCATCGACGGCGCCGTCCTTCGACAAGGGAAAGACATACAGACCCTCAACCCAGTCCTCACCGGTGTTCGAGAATTCCTGCTGAACGTGCACGCGCGCCACGTTTCCGGTGACTTGCACTTGCATGCGGGTGGCGAGACGCAACGCCTCGGTCACGGGCTCCTGCGCCGAGCGACGCAGGTACAATGTGCCGGATGGAGTATCTTCGATCGCGTTGGCGGCGAAGACCAAGCGTTGCGGAGAAGTGCAGACTACAAGCAGCAGCGCCCAAAGGAGGCTTACGAGGAAGGATCGAAGGTTCATGTAAGGCTCCCGATGTGCTGGTGTGCAGCCATTACGACCGTGGGATCTGTCGTGCGCCCGGCAGCTTTGTGGCAAAGCGAGGATAAAAACGGCAGAAATATGGCAGACACGGTGCCGGCTCGGAGCTGCGCAGGGTCGTCCCCTGCTTTTACCAGGCTAAACCGCTAGGCAATGTTCCTTAGCTAACGGTGGCTCTCCGCCCATGCTGGTTTCGCGAGGCCGCGGGCGCAGCAGACTGCCCGCTATGTGTTCTTGTATCCGGCACGTTCACCCCCAGCATGAGGCGCTCATCTTTTTTCCACCTGGAAGCGATCCAGGGTGCGCGATCCGCACGTCACTGTGCCAAGTTTTACCTTGTTAAATGGCTGATAGAAGACGACGACGTTTCCCGCGTTGCTGCACGGCGTGATATTCACGCGAATCTCGGTCGGCGTTTCGAGGACAATGACTCCCGAGGCAACATCGTCGCGCTTTGCCTCGGTCACCGCTCCTTGCCCAACAACAAAAGTTGGCAATGCGGCAAAAGCAATCAGGCAATATCCGGCGATCTTCATGACGAAGCTCCCTTCGACGCGGGTTGAGCGCAGGCAACGGGCGATATCTGTCGATGCCATAATCGTTGCGAATGCAGCATGTCGGCAACCAGGTCGGCATTGAGATCAAAGCAGTATTGAAGCTTGTGCTGCGACTGGTTGGCCGCCGTCAGGGTTAAATCGATTCTGTTTGATCCGCCAACAAGTGTACTGGCATCGTTCAGATCAGATCTTGCAGATACGCTCAACAGGTGGGATCCAATCGGTAGCGGGTACGGAAACTCAATCGACGTCTTACTATCAGATCCCAATGACATTCCACTGATCATTTTCTGTTGAGCGCCCCCACTTACTTGCAACGTGGCGGATGCACCTTCGAGAAAATCGTCGCTGGTACCATTGTTCTGCAGGAGGGCTGGAAAGGTGAACGCCAAGCTCTTCTGCACCGGATCGTAGTCAATTTGCAAGGCCGAGCCTTCATTCGTGGCGACCGTGTCGGGTGCACGCCGAATTTGGTACCAAGCCTGCAATCCGGAAATTATCAGGGCAACGACCCCGCATGCGGCTCCTATGCTGTCGAGCCAACGATGCTGGCGCGATCCGGACGCGCGCGAAGGCATGTCCGATGTCTCAGGCCCGTTGGCTAAATCCACCATGGCTGGCCCTCCATGTCCAAGAGCAGGAATATTCGATGCGAGCGATCCTAGGAAAGCCCCTACTTGTGCAACAGCGCCTGCCACAGCATCGACTCGCTGAGCAGCACTCGCCGGTCTTTATAAGAGATATCCCCCGGCGCAACGGGGGTCGTCATCGCCAGCGGGAGCAGGATCGTCGCGAGAATCACCCAAGGGTCCTCCGGACAGCACACGCAGGCAGGAACCGGAACGGCGAAGTTCTCGCGATCGGCCGCTCCGGCGGAAAAAATCGCGATAACCTGTTTTATCCAGTTTTGCTCGGCCGTGATGGTCTTTTGATAGCAGGCCGGGAGCTGCCAGAGCATCGCAATATTGAAGTCATCCCGTAGCCTGGAATATTCGCAGGCCAAATCATCGCAGGCGCAGCCGCTCGGGTGAACCCGTACGGGGCGGGTGTTGCACTCGTTGAAGCGCACGGCAAGGTACACGATCTGCCGCTGCTGATCGCCTATTGGTTGCGGCAGCGGCGGACAAGGACACGGCGCGCAGGGCTCATCGGTTTGCGCTCCGGTCGATAGATCGAACAACACCGGGCATGACACCAGAATCTCGTCGCCCTGCGGTGCGAGCGCATAACCGGGGCAGATTCGAACCTGCCAGGGCTGATTGGCATTCTGCGCGGCCTCGACCGAAAAGCCGCACATGACACCCCAGCCGTGCGCGTAGCGATTGTGGCGCCTGAGCTTCTGGCGAAAGTAGTTTTGCTCGATCGTCATGTCTTCCGCGGTGAGAAGTTGTCGCGAAAAATACCGCAGTTGCTCCAGCGGGCGGTCGCATGCGGGGCACGCGGTTTGGGACTGGTCCGACATGTATCTCTCCTGCGTTAGTGAATGTCGCCGAAACGTTTGAAATAGGACGCGTCATCGCGCCTTGCGTGCGCCTGCATGAACCGCCGCTGCGCCGCCGCGTCCTGCCGTGTGAGCATCTCCGAAGCGGCGGCGTATTGGGCATGGCGGCGCAGCGCCCGATCGACCCGTTCGAAGCGGTCGCCGGCAAAATGCACCGCGGCGACCCGCAGCACGTTGTGGACGACCGAGGTCGCCGCCACTGTGTACGGGTGTCGCGGTCGGAACAGGTGCGCAATGGTGACGCCGGGCACCATGCCGAGTTCGTAGCCGAGCAGCCAGAGTCGTAAACTCAGTTCCGTGTCCTCCGAGCCCCACTGCACCAAACCGTGATCGAAGCCGCCGGCGGCAGCGAACACGTTGCGTCGGATAGCAAAACACGCACCCGGAAGGAGCGGCACCGCGTAGGGCGCCTCACCCTGGCGCGGCAGCCACGTGACCCCGAGGCCCGCGTCGGTCCAGCGCAACCCGTAGCCGCAATTCTGCGCCTGTCCCCACACCGAAATCGCAGGCGCCGCGGCGCCGACGGCGGGGTTGTCGAGCATCTCCAGCAGAGGTTCGCTCCAACGCTCCGGCAGTTGCACATGAGCATCCAAGAAAATCAGGCGCTCGCCATACGCGTGTGCGGCCGCTCTATTGCGCGCACCGGCGGCGCCCAGCCGTGCTCCGGGCTTTGCTGGCTCGAGCAACCGTGCAGGCGGATCGGAGCGGCGCAGAAAATCCGCGCAGCCGTCGGTCGAACCGTCGTCCACGACGACGACCTCAGTGGTCGCTGCGACGGTGGCGCGGACGCTCTCGACGGTCATCTGCAGATGCCTTCCCTCATTCAATGCCGGAATGAGGATGCTCAGATCATTGCGCTGTGAATGCGAACGCAAAATTGCCTCCTGGAACGTTATTGCCCGACGGGAATTTCGCGTTCACCTCGCCGTCGAGCCGTGAAAGTCCGACCGATGTGATTGCGGGCCGGGCAATCCCCGGCGTGGGATCGGGATCGCCAAACAAGCTGACCTGATAACTGCCCGGCGGGAAGAACTTGAATTCCGGATGCTCGATCGTGAATTGCGCGATCGTGGCCGACGAAAACGTGATTTTTCCGGGGACATAACCATTCGGGAACCGATCGGTCGATGGCTTGACCAGAAAATCGAGCGACGCGGGATTTGCTACCGGCGTAAAGGCACCGGTAACTACGCTGGGTTGCGCCACCTCGCCAGTGAACTCGACGACGATGGTGGCGACCTGCTGCAGGTTGGTGAAGTTGGGTTTGTCCGATGGCAACTTGAGTTGCGCCACGACCTTGCCGTGGACATCGATGTAGCGCACGCCCTTGACCTTCAGAGTCGGAGCCGGTGCAGGCGTGGGCGTCGGAGTCGGCGTGGGCGTCGGGGTCGGGGTCGGGGTGGCTGTGCTGCCGCAGCATGCCTCGACTCGCGCCGCCAGACACAAAATCATGTCGAGCAATACGGAGTTGCTATAGATCAAGCGGCGCACCGGACACAGAGTCAAGGTACCGATGGTGCCGTCCGCGAGCAGCTCGACTTCGGCCAGTACCACACAGGTGTCGGTGCCGCCGCCCTCGCACGGATGCGGATAGGCACTGCACAATTGTTCGCGAATCGCTTCCGCAAGATTCGTCTCAGCGTCGGAGCCCGAGGCGGCCCCTGGGATGGGGGTCGGCGTGGGGATTGGCGACGGCGTGGGCGTCGGCGTCGGCGTGGGCGTCGGCGTCGGCGTCGGCGTCAACGTCGACGGGTCGACGTGGAGCAGCGGGCAGATTGCAGGAGCGATCGACGGCGCGATCCCTTCGACGATCTCGAGGCAGAAACTCTCCACGGTCGTCCCTGCCTCGCAGGCCGACGTGGAATTGCAGTCGCTCACCTGGACCGGCATCTGGTCGGTCACACACTCGCAGTAGCACACTTGCAAGTACACCGTGTGCGCGACGTCGCGCGCGAGTTCCTTGGCCGGGTTGCCGCACTCGGTGGGAAGCTTCCATGGATCGATGCAATAACGGCCCGGAACGATGATCTCTCGGCCCAAGGTGTCAATGGCCATTCCAGGCGTGACGCAGAGTTGGGCGCCGACGACAGCGATGTCGAGCCCGCAAAGGACCCCTGAGCCAAGCGCCAATCGATTCAATATCCAGCGTTTCCTCTTGCCGTAGTCCTGTTCCATTTGGAAATGCGCGACATCCAGCATTTTGCCGTAAAAGTAGCGATTTCGACGCGGGGCCTCCAGCGCCTTCGGCATCCCCCCGGCATCACTGCAGCAACCGTTCATAAGCGATCTCCTAAGCTAATAAGGTGGTGACGCCAAGCTGCGACTGCGAACCGACGCGACCTTTATCGTCGATCGGTGTTAGATAAGAGTTCGACCCCAACCTCAGACCCGCCAGCGAACCTGCGCTGGGCGGAGCGGCAACGACGGTATCGACGCCGATTGAGGCCTGCATACCGACCCGCATCGCCGCATCGAAGAAACACAAGTCATATTCCGTGTGGGCGGGCTTCTCCGCATCGAGCACGTCACGGATGGCATCCTGCAGCGCGCTGTCACGCGCTTGCCAGGTCGGCACCATGACGCGGAAGCGATGTGCGGTCTCGTCGAACAGCGGAGCACCGATATTTGCGGCGGCCACGGGTCCGCCCCCACCAACGACGATTGAACCGATGGTGAGCCGGGCAGGCTCCGCACAGCCGTACGCCGGATCGGTTGCGCTCAGACGATCCAAGTCTGATACCACCATGCCGACCGGATTCTCCGGCGCCAGCGCCGTATCGAACCCCAGCGTCGATGAGACATCGAGCTGCCAGATTCGCCGCTCTTCGAAGGCTTCGATGATGCGAGGACGCACTCCGGTGTAGA
>Ga0210384_10006550_pt1 | contig 12408 bp, 10 predicted proteins | sample IncBWH2MmetaG_FD_160574 | JGI IMG/M metagenome (GOLD analysis project Ga0210384, IMG submission 160574) | Forest soil microbial communities from Barre Woods Harvard Forest LTER site, Petersham, Massachusetts, United States - Inc-BW-H-2-M | ecosystem: Environmental > Terrestrial > Soil >... | reverse complement strand
GTAATTCTAATTTTCTTTTGGATGCCCGGAAAGGGCCGTGAGATGCTGGCCGATCGTAACGAAGTGTAATGCGGGGTTAGAATGTTCGATAGGATGGAGAATTTCGTCGAGTGGGAAGGCCCGACTTTAGTCGAGCCCTCCCGGCTTCAATGTCTAGTGAAGAAGATTCAGAGTATTGCTGGCATCGTCGACGTAGTAAATGCCTTGCCCTTTCACAGGCACCAGCCCGAATAACGCTCCTGCGCCGGGCGGAGTTCCGGTGCTATCCAGAAGGACTGTTGCGATCTGCAATCCTCCCGGGGTGGTCGCGACCAGGTAGCCATTATTTCCGTTGACGGTGAGAATGTTGCCGTCTGTCCCCAGTGCTAGACCCAGAGGATCGTTCAAGTTTCCGCCTTTTGTAACCGTAGTTCCCTTGCCGTCAGATGAACTTCGAGTGAGAGGATCTGAAATAGAAGCGATTCGGTTGCTCAGGCTGTCGGCGACATAAAGAGTGCTTCCATCCGCGCTTAGTGCCAAGCCAGTAGGACCGATCACCAGGGCCGCAGGATCTGAGCGCTCGGGGAATCCTGATCCTACAGTGGTAATCGACTGTAGGCTTGGCATTGAGGTCTGTGAAACGGCCAGGACAAGACGAACCACGGTCCCGCCATGAACGACTTTGCCATTCGCGGCGACCGTGCCATTCAACACGTTTGTCACAAAAAGTTCCGCAGTGTTGCCGGCGTCGAGGGCGGTCATATCCCAAGGTCCATTAATCAGCGACCCATAGAATGTTTCTACGACTTGCCCTTGATTGTTGAGCACCAACAAGCATCCGGCCTGAGCCGTCGCCGATGTCCCATCCGTTGTCGGCAGGCTTCCTACGATGACCCAACCATCGCGCAACACCGCGAGAGCGGTGGTCAAGCCGATCCCGCCTGGGCAGGGTCCGGGCAGAGTGTTCGCATCAATCTGTGCAAACAAAGAAACTGTGCCATTGGGAGCGATTTGCACGATCGTGGTTCCGGTACCCTGCTGATTCTGGCTGTTGTTGAAATTGCTGACAAGAATATTTCCTTTCACCAAGGATCCCGTTGTGCGGGGTACACGAGCCATGCCGTAAGGGTTGACGTCTCCATTGCTGGGAACAGTGGACGCAACTGTCACAATGTTAGTTCCCAAGGCAAACGAAGACGCCTGCAAGAATAGAAACGCGAGCGAAAGGATTGGTGTGACCCATAGAGGGCGCCAAAATCGAAGGTGACGAGCCGTTAAAGGTGTCATGTTTTTCTCCTTAAATGCTGCACAGGAAATCATCCGTAATTTCTGCGGTACATATGACGCCATCCGCAAGGTGATGAATGTCATTAAATTGTCAAAAGTTGGTTACAACCAGGTCAATCGATCATTGTGAAAATCCATTACGGACGCGGGTAAGCGGGATTGTCCGGTGTGGCAGGTTCGTAATCTTTCCCATACTTATTCTGGTGAGTGGGTGGGAGCCTGCTTGCGGGAATGTTGAAGACTCCCAAAGATGTGCTGTCGTCGGAAATCGTAATCTCTCGAGTCATGGAGTTCAGCGCATCGGGCAAACCGGTTTCGTACCACACATGAAGCGTGTAGCGGCCAAATGGAACGTGAGGAATAACCAACTCGCCGCGCGGATTTGAAATTCCATAGTAGGGGGTGTTTAAGGCGATGACTACCGCGCTCATTTGGGCATGAATATTGCAGAAGATATACGAAATTCCCGGTTTGTCGAAACGTACCATGCGAGTGCTTCCGGCTTCATAGAGACCAAGGTCAAAGCGCTTCCCGTCGAATAGAGAAAACACGTTGTGAAAAAAAGGATCGCGGTTGGGGAATTCTACTTCCGAACCGACGGGGACTACCAACAGGTGAGGTTGGAAACTCTTGTTGTGTTGAGTGAGCCGGGGATTCGCCATATTCGGCGTAAGCGCGGGTAGGGACGACGCAGGAATTCCTACTGGACTGAGCCAAAAAACGACATTCCCGGATTGAAGCCCCTTTCCGTGGACGCCTTCTCTCGTCAACTCGACACGCGCTGAGACTGTGGCCTCTTTCGCAAAAGCCAGAGAACTAAACAGCAGCAACATGCAAATCCATTTTCGATGTAAGGCTGCGGTCCTAATCACTAGAACAGAACTCCCATCATCAGGTTGAACTGCTCGGCCGTGTATGCATTTCCGTAGGTCTCAAGCGTTCTAAAATGACGGTATTCCGCCGAAAACAGCAAATTCGAGCGGGGTCGCAGAATAAAGTTGAGAAGCGCGCTTCGGTTCTGCTCGAGTGCGGTGCCATATATGGTCACGCCTTGAGGAAAAGCCTGTAAGTCTTGCGCAAATGGATTGTCCAGGCCGAATGCTCCGTTGAATTCAAGTTTTGGAATTGGCTTGAATTTCAGTTGCGACCAGCCGCCCGCAGAGTTGAGACCCCGGACTAGCGTCGCGGGATCTCTGGGATCGCCGCTGTAAAGAACGCTTTGACCAATGCCCCCTCCCAGGCCGCCTACCGCACGCCCGCGATACAGCTCGCCCGAAAGACTGAAGCGCGAAGTTATCGGAATATTCCAATCCATCGTGCCCGCCCAACCATCGACGTGACGAGTGAACCCCCAGGTCTGAGGGCTGTAATATCCGGCGACTCCGAGACTCAAAGGTTCATCGCCGATGCTTTGCGACCACGCCACCCGAGTCGCGTAAGCGGGTTGACCTGAGCTTTCACCAGCCTGGGGCAGACGGTCGAATTGGGAGTAGGGCGGCTGTCCCGTAAGGTTGTCGAGAACGCCTCCCTGCACGCTGATAGATTTTCCTTCCGCCAGATCGAACCGGTGCTCTACTCGAACTTGCGGGGTCCACCCCCAAAGATTGCCGGCGTACCCGAAGGCCGGAATGGAGAGGGAAGCGAACGAAGTGGGGGACAATGGGGAGAAAAATAAATTGTCCTGTCCGACGACCACAGATGTGTTCGCCCAATCCAACCGCATACTGGCTGTGCGCAAACGCATTGTCCCGAAGTTGACTCCGTTGAGGGTATTTGGCAATCCTCCCGAGAAATCGAATTGCACTGAACCGCTCGTCCGTGCTCCTGCCAGCTGAGGCCCGAATACTTCCAAGCCGAGTTCGGACTGTCTCAGAGTTGCCCCGAAATTGGAATTGGGTCCATAGGCTGCAGTGGGCGCGGCGTAACTGGGGATATCGATGCTGTCCACGGATCCGCGATTGCCGAAAAGATTCATCAGGACGATTCCCGACAGCCGGACGCGATACTTTGAGCCGCTCTCCACTTTCACCTGATGCTGTTCGTCAACTTTGCCAGTTAATGTCGTCGAAGTGTCCTCCAGCGACGACACCCGGTCTTCGAGTGAGGACGCCTCGGGGGCAGAGGCGTTAGGGTTCATCTGAGAAGTATCGGACGACTCAGCATCTTGATTTCTTGTCGATTGCAATTCTCGCCGTAGCTCAAGAGTCTCGGCGCGATACTGCGCCGCTTCGGATCGCATTTCGGCGACTGCCGAGCGCAACTCGCTGACTTGCTGCTGAAGCTCCTGAATTGCGGCAGTCATTTTTTGGCTTTGGTCTTGGCTTTGGTTGCCGCCACCGCCCGCTTCTTGGGGAGAGGGAGCAGAGACTTCTTGCTGAGCCCATCCGCGTGTGGCCGGGCACAATAGAAGCGAAAGCACAGCCAAGCAATTCGAAATTACATGTAGGATCGGCCGGGGCAAACCATTTCGCTGGTTCACGGAACCCTCCAGACTTGGATATCAATCGGTATTATTTCAGTTGGCCAGAATTCGCGCTGAGCGCCCTAGCTGTTCGCAGCTATTGCCGATCGCTGCGAATCACCGGGCCGACCGGAGGGGTCGACAGCCTTCCCTCCATTGTCCCGCCCAGCGAACGTTCCGAAAGCGAGATAAGCGGAAGCGAGAGCTTGAAGACTGTGCCTTTATCCGATGTGCGTTCGATTGTTACATCGCCACCATGATCCTGGATAATTTTTTGGACGACTGTCAACCCCAATCCCGTGCCGTTCTCCTTGCCGCAACTTACAAATGGTTCGAAAAGTGTCTTTTGGATGGACTCTGGGACTCCGCGTCCATTGTCCGATACACGAATCTCTACTCCCCCGGAGAGTTGAGTTATTTCAACTTCGACCCAGCCGCTGGCACGCGATACTGCTTCGCATGCGTTGAGCAGAAGGTTCGAAAGAGCGCGCTCCAATTTCTTTTGGTCGAACCATCCTGCACTGTTGCCGTTTTCGCGCACAACAACACGAATTTCGTGAAATTCCGGATGGGCCTTAACCGTTTGTGCCGCACGATCTACGGAAGCTCTAATGCTTCCGAATGCTGGACGCAGTGACTCCCGTGTACGGGAAAACTCCAGCAACGAATCGATCAGGTCCGTCATTTGGTCAACCGCAGTTCGTACTTCCTGGTAAAGCTCTTCGCGTTCATGGGAGGAGAGTCTGCTTTCGCAGAGGAACTCTGCGTTGGCCACAATTGCCGCAAGAGAATGGCGCAGGTCGTGCGAAACGGAACTCGCCATCCGGCCAATGGTAGCGAGGCGTTCTGCGTCCAGCAATTGTTGTTGCGTCTTAAGGAGACTTGTCCGCATCCGGTTAAATGCAGCCGTGACCTCGGCTACTTCATCTCCTCCATGAGGATCAAGTTCGTAGTGGAAGTCGCCTTTTTCCAGCGCGCGCACTCCCGAAACCAGGTCCCCTAGCGGCCGGGTAAAGGTATGCGAAATCAAAAACACCAATGCGCTCCCACCCAGGACCGCAGCCAGCCCCAAAGCCAGCAGCAAGTGATTGAGGTTATCGAGAAACGCCGTCGCTTGATCGTAAGACTTAAGAACCGTAAGCCGGACGGACGGGGCCTTATGCTCGGCAAGTTCGAGAGATGTTCCTAAGAAGTGTTCGTCTCCCAAATGGATCTCTTCGGCATATGGGACCGCGGGGGCCGAACGAAGCGACGATTGCGCCAGTTCCGCTTGATGGAGAGGCGTGAGGGTGCTCCTGACAATAGTATCTCCGTAGTAAAAAGCCACCTGGCTGGCGGCGATCCGACTGACCTGGTTGGCAACGCCATCATCGATCTCATATCCGATAACCAGGAATCCAAGCAAACGATTTTCAGCGGCCGAGCCAAAATACACTGGCTTTAGAAACACCTGGTAAAGATGTTGGCCACCGTACCACCAGCCGCTTTGATCCTGACTCTTCAAAGACGCAGCCAGTGACTGTTGAGCCATTTGCCTCGTGAGACCGGGGGACGAAACATGCAGAGCCATCACGGTGCCCGTATTGTCTGCAAGCAGAAATAAGTCGCTTCCGGCCAGTTGCCAAAGTGGAGTGGAAGCGTCTTGGATTGTGGCTTCATCGTGCGTGGTCATCAGCGCTCGAAGGTTAGGCAGATCGGCGAGAAGATCCGCCGAATGGCTTAACGTAAGTTCGCGTTCGCGCTGGAAATTTTTGAAGGTGCTTACCGAATTCTGCAGATCCGCAGAAATCTCGTTTTTCTCTTGATGCTGCACACTGCGCCGGACCAACAGGAGGCTGGTGCACGTCAAGCCAGCCGAAATCAGCAGCATGGACAGCAGAAACTTGGTCCGGAGCCGAAGTTTCATGTGACCCTTCTTACGACGATTACTTTGTATTGACTTGAACGTATGCGCACGCTAAGGCACGAACTTATATCCGGTTCCGTGGACTGTCCGAAAATGTACGGGATTAGCGGGATCGGTTTCAAGTTTCTGGCGCAGCTTGAGTATGTGATTGTCCACAGTGCGGGTGGATGGGTAGTTTTGGTAACCCCAAACTACATTCAAAAGCTCGTCGCGGGTGATCACGCGCTCAGGGTTTTGCAGCAAAAATTTCAGAGTCTTGAATTCTTGAGCAGTCAGCGAAATAATCTCTCCATTTCGCACTACTTCCATCTTTGTGAAGTCCACAGAAATCCCGTCGAATGTGGCCGAGTCGCCCGTCGCGGTGCGAGTAGACGCGCGACGCAAAGCCGCTCGCACCCGCGCCAGAAGCTCGCGCGGACTGAACGGTTTGGTAACGTAGTCATCCGCGCCCAACTCCAGCAGGAGAACCTTGTCTGAGACGTCGCTGGCTGCGCTCAGCACAATGATGGGGAGTGCGGGGGAGTGCTGCTTAATTTCCTGGCAGACGTCGCGGCCGGAAAGAGCGGGCAAACGCAAATCAAGTACAACAGCCGCTGGAGTTGCCAACCGGAACGCTTCCAAAGCGGATCGGCCGTCGGCGGTAATTTGCACTACAAAGCCTTCTGCTTCGAACAAACGCTTTAGCGCCTTCTGTACCGCGCGGTCATCTTCCACTACCAGAATTCGATCCATCGAGAGTGCTCCCGGATCAACAGTTAATGGCCGGACCAGCGGGTTCTGGAACCGCTGAGGGACAGAACCGCGACCTACATCTATCCGCATCATATTTACTCCACGGAGAGTATCTGTGGTGTTTGATGACAAGATTACTAGCTCAGATTGGAAAAACGCGGCAAATGTCGCTATATTTGACATTTTCTTGACAAATGCGGAGTACCGAAATGAAGAATGTGGGTTTGTACGCGACCCTAATCATGCTGTTCTTGGTCCCGGCAGCTCACGCTGCGGATGAAGTTGCTATTGCCGCAGCTGCTGACTTGCAATTTGCAATGCCGGAGGTCATACAGCAGTACGAGAATGAGACGGGACAGAAAGTAAGGGTCACTTTCGGGTCTTCGGGAAATTTTGCCAGCCAAATCCAAAACGGTGCGCCATTCGATATTTTCTTTTCCGCTGACTTAAATTATCCCAAGCAGTTGGACGCGGCGGGACTAATCGAGCCTGGCTCTATTTACCACTATGCGGATGGGAAAATCGTTCTTTGGACGTTGAACAGTTCGGGAGTTGATGTCAGCCGCGGGCTTTCGATTCTATCGGATCCAAAGATTCACAAAATTGCGATCGCTAATCCGGAGCATGCGCCATACGGCCGCGCTGCGGTTGCGGCACTGAAGCGCGAAAATCTTTACGACTCAGTGCAGAAAAAGATTGTTCTGGCGGAAAATATTTCGCAGGCGGCGCAGTTTGTCGACACTGGGAGCGCGGAGGTTGGCATTGTCGCGATTGCTCTAGTTGTGGCGCCGACGGTTCGCGATCGCGGGGCGTTTTTCTCAATTCCGGAGTCGGAGTATCCACCGATCGAACAGGGCTGCGCCATTCTTAAGTCCTCACAGCACAAGCGAGCTGCAAAGCAGTTTTTGGAATTCATCAAGACGCCAGCGATGGTGACCTTGCTGCACAAATTTGGCTTTGAGCTCCCAAAGAACAAGTAACCTCACCGCAGTAACAAGCTTCCGACCGTCGGGATAAGCGAGGCAATGAGCGCGGACATCCCAATGACCGCCACAATCGTGCCGCCCTTATGCCTTGCTGTAAACTTGCGCGCGCGGTATGCCAGAGTATTTTTTGTCACCGAAACTGGCCGGCGCTCCAGATAACGTTGAACATCCCCACAAAATTGCTCGACGGTGGAATAACGTTTCGAGGCGTCCCTCTGAATCGCCTTGAGCACGATGCTATCGAGATCTCCCGCGAGCCTTCTGCCAACGGTAGCGGCTCTCTCATTTCTGCATCTGCTTAGATGGTAGGGATTAATTGTGATTTTGCTTCCGTCAGGTCTTACGTCTTCGGAGATCTGCCTAATCGCTTCGCTCGGTCTGGCCGCTTCGAACAGGTCTGGCAAAATTTCGTCCGTACTGTCTCCTTTGATCCGATAAGGCGAATGTCCGGTCAGAAGTTGGTAGAGCACGATGCCCAACGAATACACATCATCCTGAGTGGTGATTGGTTTGCCACGAATCCGTTCGGGACTCATGTATTCCAAAACTTCCGGCTTGGTAGAGCCAGTAGCCTGAGGCGGCAATTCGCGATTGAGCAAGCTCGCGATTCCGATGTTAAGTACCTTAGCGGCGCCGTTGCTGCTGACAAGGACGCTCCTAAGATCCAGAGAGCCGTGGGCGACTAAGTGCTGGTGTGCATACTGGATGGCACCACAAACTTCCAAGAACAGGGCGATTCGGGCTCTTGTATTGAGTTTCTTACTATCGCAATACTCGCTGATCGGCACGCCCTCGACGTAGTCTGAAACTAAGTATGGCTCGCCGTCTTGATCGAGGCCCGTGTCCAGAAGGCTCGCCAAGTATGCATGCCTAAGTTTCATCAAGATTAGTCGGTCTTGGTTAACCCAACGTAGATAGGCTCCGTTGCCGGCACTCACTTTCAACAGCCTGATGGCAACATTCTGATCAGGAGTGTCGATAGGAATTGCACGATACACGCCTGCCGGTCCAGGTCCACCAATTTTGCAGGCGATCTGATAGCGATCGATAAAGGTCTCGGCAAGTGACTCAGCCTGCGAAGTCACAACCGTGTCTATCTCCTTCACACTCGGTTCGTCAATCAAATCACTGACGCTTGCCACTCCAATTCTGTCCCGCGGTTCATCTTCCTTGCCGGTATAGCAATCCAGGAGCGATTCCACCTCCTTCCTAAAGGACGATTCCGGACATACGCGGTCCAGATAGGCGGACCGCTCTTCAACGGGAAGATCGAGAGCGGCTTGAAACACTTGTTTAAACTGCTGCCAGTTATCCGTTGTCATGAAGATATGGAACGATGCGCTCTAGGTCGGCAAGTCAGGCTTGGGGGAACCGAGCCGGATCATGAGCTCTACAAAAAAGCTGGGCGGGGAGGTCCGAAGCGTTTAGTCTCCTTAAGAATCAAAAATGCACCTGTCACGGAAGATATTCATCACCGCTACCGGCCTAGCTTTCTCATTAAGCCTGGCTTGCGCGCAAGCCGTTCCAGTTAAAGGAACCATTCGCGATACCACCGGAGCCGCAGTGCAAGGCGCGACAGTAACCATTCGCTCCTCGAGCTTCTCCGGCAGTACAAAGTCCCATTCGAATGGAGAATTTGCAGTTGCGCAAGTTCCGAACGGCCCTGGCACTTTGGAGGTTATTGCTCCAGGATTTGCCGCTGCACACATGGAGTGGAACGCCCCGCCTAGTTCTCCGGTCGATCTTGTACTAAAGCCCTTAACGGTCAGTGAACAAGTGGTGGTATCGGCAACGCGGTCTGAAATCCGTCTGTCCGAAGCGCCCGGCAGCACCGTCCGGCTATCTGCAACAGACATTGCCGCCAATCCAGCCCCGGTTGTGGACGACATTTTGCGTCAGGTTCCGGGATTCTCTTTGTTCCGGCGTTCGGGTAGTCGCACGGCAAATCCAACTTCGCAGGGTGTTTCATTGCGAGGTTTGGGCGCTAGCGGACCCAGCCGCGCCCTTGTACTTGAAGATGGCATTCCGATACTCGACCCGTTCGGAGGTTGGGTCTACTGGGACCGGATTCCGCCAATCGAATTGGCTAACGTCGAAGTGTTTCGCGGTGGCGCATCGGACTTGTACGGCACCGATGCCCTGGGAGGCGTGGTGCAATTCGTTGCTCGCGATGCTGAGGGTCCGGCGTTTTCGTTGCAGGGTTCCTACGGAAATGAAGAGACACCCGACCTTTCATTCTGGGGCGGGGACGTGATTGGAAAATGGGATTTCCAGATCGCAACCGGCCTTTATCGGAGCGACGGCTACATCCTGGTTCCAAGTTCTCAACGCGGCAGCGTCGACACACCCGCGAACTCGGAGCACGCAACGATAGACGCTTCAATCGGTCGCAAGCTGGGAACTGCAGGGAGAGTTTTCGTGCGTGGAAATTTCTACGATGAGTCTCGCAACAACGGCACTCCCATTCAGGTCAATGCCACGACAATTGGCGAAGGCGCGGCTGGCTTGGATACCCCGCTAGGCGCGAATGATTCATTGAGCGCCCGTTTGTATGGAGATGTGCAGGGATATGACCAGACCTTCTCGTCGATTGCTCCCAATCGAAATAGCGAGTCACTCACCGATATCCAACACGTACCGGCGCAGCAGCTCGGCGGAACGGTGCAGTGGACGCATGCTCTTGGTAAGAGCCAAACGTTGATCTTCGGAACTGATGTGCAGCAGGTCATGGGAGCGAGCGACGAGGAGCTTTTTACCGCCGGCACGCATACCGCGAACAACGTCGCGGGAGGGCGCCAGACAGACTTTGGGATATTCGGGGAAGACATATTTCATATTCATCAGAAATGGACCGTGATCCTCGGTGCTCGCTTCGATGATTGGTGGAATTTGGATGGTTCCACAGTGCGCACTCCGATATCCAAGCCCGGACCTCCGGTTGCGGTAAATTTTCCGGATAGAAGCGACACAGCTTTTAATCCCCGGCTGTCCGTTCTTCGTTCTTTAACTCGCAACGTTTCTATTACGGCATCCGCTTATCGCGCCTTTCGGGCACCCACGTTGAATGAGCTGTACAGGAGCTTTCGACAGGGAAATACGCTCACGCTCAGCAACGCCGCGCTCAACGCGGAGAGATTGACCGGCGCTGAAGCTGGCGCGAACGTGACGGCGCTAAATCAGAAACTGGTACTTCAGGGCACGTTTTTCTGGAGCGACATTGTTGATCCTGTTGAGAACGTAACACTATCCAATACCCCAGTTTTGATCACCAGGCAGCGCCAGAATCTGGGGCGCACTCGATCGTTCGGCGTCGAACTGGATTCCGTGACGAATGTGACGAAGAACATCCAGATTTCTGCCGGCTACATTTACACCAATGCCACGGTAGTGAGTTCTCCCGGTACATCTCTCCAGGGACTCGACATTCCGCAGGTACCGCGCAACACGTTCACTTTCCAAGCGCGCTACTGGAATCCGAAAATCCTCCTGTTCAGTGTTCAAGGAAGATTTGTCGGCCAGCAGTATGATGACGACCAGAATCAGTTTCCGTTAAACAGTTTCTATGTTATGGATTTACTTGCGGGAAGGACGTTGACCAAGCATCTTCAGGTGTTTGGAGCAGTGGAGAACGTCTTGAACCAGCAATACATGGTGGCACGCACTCCAGTCACCAATTTGGGCCCGCCAATACTTTTTAGAGTAGGCCTGAGAGTGGATTTTCCTTCCGCGAATAAATAAATTCCGCGTAGTATCATCAGGGTTAACAGGCAGTCGAATATGTCTCCGGAGAGCGAACAATCTGTTGTAACCGCGGACGTCTCGACAAGACCAATGCTGGCGCGTTCAGGGACTTCGCTGCATGGATCGGTTTTGGTCCTCATTCAATTCGATGTTTGCGAAGAGATTCGTCTCGACCTGCTTCGCCAGCTTTTAGGCGCGCGAACCTTGGAGCATCCCAGCCTCAAACATCCAGCTCCGGGATACATTCGCTATCAACGACCGCCGGTGATCGAACCGATCGAGCCTTTGACTCTCGATAGCGGAGAGCGGCTACAGGGGCAAATCAAATATTACGATTACGGCGTCATCAGCGTGGTGTTTGAACTCCCGTTCTCGGGGGACTGGGACACGCTGGTTCGCTTGGGCAGCCGGTGGGTCTGGGATGTCGACTTTTCCAGTCACGCCTCTAAAATCGTCCGGCACAAGTTGGAGCGTTCGGCGCGCCTGCGATGGTCAAGCCCTATCCAGACTGGTTGAGTGAAGACTATTTCATTTTTCATGTTCGGGAAGTGACGGGCGCGCCATCCGCCGCGGATCTGGTCGCTTCTCATGGCGCGCGCATTGCGCAGATTGTCCGTGGAGAAACCGCTCAGCTTTCCGATGGCGAACGCAATGAAATTTTGCAGTCGCGCATTTCGTACTATCCCACGGATCTGGCTGTAATCGGTTGGAATGGCGCCTTTCTGTATGACACCGCGGCCGGTGCCGAAACCGCAATTCAGCTGCTGGAGTATGCCAACTCTCAGTTGCTGGAATTCCGCCATTATGACGAGCTGCTTACTCGCGAACTGGAGAATGTTTACGCCTCGCTGGACAAAGGAACCGGGATGTTGGCGCGCTGGCGATTGGCTCGCGACGCGACGAAGCTGCATACCGTTCTTCTAGACGTTAGCGAACTCACCGAACACGCTGATAACGCCATCAAATTTCTCAGCGACATGTTCTCCGCCCGTTTATATAAATTGGCGGCGTCGAAGGTTGGAGTTCCGGACTACAAGGATCTGGTTACGCAGAAAGTGAAAACCGCGGAAGAGCTCTATCGCTTCATGGTCGACCAGTTCAATCAGAGTCGCGCATTTGTGCTGGAGGTTACAGTCGTGGTAATTCTGATCATTGAACTGATCTATCTTTTTCGGGGAAAGCCGTTCTAGAAATCCGAAAGAAATTCGACCCTTCCGAAACGGTCGTACTTGCGGCGGCATCGCAGCTGATCAGGATTGCCTTTTAACCGGAGGGCCCGACTTTTCAGTCGGGCCGAACATCGACTCAACGACCTT
>Ga0210384_10006549_pt1 | contig 12408 bp, 7 predicted proteins | sample IncBWH2MmetaG_FD_160574 | JGI IMG/M metagenome (GOLD analysis project Ga0210384, IMG submission 160574) | Forest soil microbial communities from Barre Woods Harvard Forest LTER site, Petersham, Massachusetts, United States - Inc-BW-H-2-M | ecosystem: Environmental > Terrestrial > Soil >... | reverse complement strand
CAGGCCGTCGAAGCAGTAATTGGCGAGGCCGCTGAACGCGCTCTCGATTTGCAGCCCCCAGTCGTTTGCCGCTTTCCGTATCTCCGCAGCCATGGGGCGGCGCGAGGCTTCGGGCCACCACGGATCGAGCAGGTCATAGGTGAACTGCACCAACTCCAGGCCCAGAGTTTCACGAACTATTTGGGCCCACACAGCAGGTTCCACCCAGCGTTTGACCGCAAAGCTGAGATTGATTCCGAAGTTCATGACTATTCTCCTTGTGCCGCACTACTCGAGATTCGTGTGGCGAGAGCGCATCTGGTTCGGGGACTGTCCCGTTTTTTCCCGCAGAAGAATGGAAACCAGATCGAAGAAAATGAGCTGAACGGCTTCATACAGGCTTCCCATCGGCAGCAAACCGGCCGAGGCTGCGTGGTCGTCCGCCATGGTTTGCGCCGGGAGATGGATCACTACATCCGCACTCCGCGGAGCGAGTCCAACGGGCTGAGCAGTGATGACCATGGTGCGAGCTTCGGCCGCGCGGGCGACACCGAGTAATGCCAATACAGTTGAGAAGGTGCCTGGCCCGGCACTCACCAGAAGCAGATCGCCTTTGCCAACAGGTGGTGCTGTCATGTCGCCGACCACATGCGCATCCAGACCAAGATGCATCAGACGCATGCACAGGGCCTTGATCATGAGCCCTTCGCGTCCCACACCGTAGCAGGCGATGCGGGACGCTTTTAGGATCTCGGCGCACATGCGTTCAGGCACATCATCGGTGAGATGGCTGAAGACCCCGGCGATCTCCGAGAGTGCCTCCTGAGCCATGACTCGAACCGTACCGGCGTTCGTATCTGACATTGTTTCCGCCCTAGGAGTCCATTTATTCTGGTCTCACCAGCATCTTCACGTGCTTGTCTTTCTCATGGAGCAGACCGTGATACCCTTTGCCGAGAAGGTCATCGAGGCCGATGCGGTCGGTGATGAGCAAGTCGCCACGAAAGCGGGGGTCGGTCATCATGCGGATGGTTTCGTCGTAAAGGCCGTAGCCGCTCATGCTTCCCGAGATGACTTTTTCCCGGAAGACGACATCGTTGAGGTCGATGGCGGCAGGTTCTTCAAAGACGCCCATGATCACCAGGCGGCCGCGGGTGCGGGTCAGCTTGCCAGCCATAAGAACCGAGGCGGGCTGGCCGGCGCATTCCATGACTAGGTCGAAGCCCTCGCCATCTGTAATCTCGAGCGCGCGCTTCTCCGGATCTTCACGCGTGGGGTCGATGACGGCGTCGGCGCCGCAAAGCTTCGCGGCTTCGATGCGCCGTTCGGCTGTTTCCACTGCGACCACGCGTTTGACGCCCCGAAGGCGCGCAGCCATCAGCGCCATCAGGCCGATGGGCCCGGCCCCGATGATCGCGACATTGTCCTCAGGACCGGGCTGGCCCTGCGCGACAGCGCGCACCGTGGCAGAGAATGGCTCGACCAGCGCGCCGATCTCATCGCTGATCGCATCGGTCAGGTGATAGCACTGGTAGGCGTTCAGGTTTAGCCGCTCGGCGAGGGCGCCGCCCGTCCATGATGTGCCTAGAAATGCTACGCGATCGCACTGTGCCATCGAACCCGCTCGGCACCAGCGGCACTTGCCGCATCCGATGATTGGACAGGCTGCAACGCGATCGCCAACCGTGAAGTCCTCGATCCCTTCTCCGACGGCAACGACTTCACCTGACATCTCATGGCCAATGATGACCGGCGCCTGCACTCCAGTGACCGGATGGGGATGGTCGAGCGGGATATAGAGTGGACCTCCCATGTACTCATGGAGGTCAGTCCCGCAAATTCCGCACCAGGCCACTTTGACCTGCACCTGTCCGGGTGGAGGCGCGGGCGGTTCGCTCACTTTCTCGATGCGGACATCCTGGCGCCCATGCCACACTGCGGCTTTCATGTGCCTTCTCTCCTTATATAAAGGACCGGTGTAAGGTTGCCGCCATCCAGAAAGCTAGACAGCGGTCAGTCCTCCGTCACAGGTGAAGAACCCACCGGTACAGTAAGAAGACTCCTCCGATGCAAGAAATACGGCGAGACCTTCGATGTCGGCGGGCACGCCCAAACGCCCCATCGGGACCGCTTCCCGGTACTCCTCGCGTTTCTTCGGGTCAAGCAGCAGGAGGTCGTTCATGGGTGTATCCATCGTGCCGGGAATTACAGCGTTCACGCGAATTCCATCGCGAGCGTATGAGGCTGCCATGACGCGAGTGAGTCCGAAAATGCCCGCCTTGCTTGCACTGTAAGCCGTGAGATTGGGTGCGCAGCCAATCAAACCAGTGGGAGAGCCCAGGTTGATGATGGATCCGCCACCCTGTTTGAGCATGAATGGAATCACGTGCTTGGCACATAGAAATGGGCCGCGGAGGTTCACGCTCGTGGTCCGCTCCCACGTCTCCAGGTCGAGTTCGTGGGCATGCACATCGCGGTCATGGAAGAGTACGGCAGCATTGTTGTAGAGCACGTCGATTCGCTTGAACTCAGCCGCCGCAACGGCTACAGCGGCCATCACTTCAGACTCGTCGGATATATCCGCACGCACGAAGATTCCACACCCTCCGTCTTTACGAACCTGCTCGATTGCGGCGCGGCCGTCTTGCACATTTGTGTCCACTGCGACCACCGCGGCCCCTTCATGGGCAAAGCGATTGGCCACGGCACGTCCCAAACCAACAGCAGCTCCAGTGACAATCGCTACTTTTCCTGAAAGTCTCATGAGTCTCGTCCGTCACTCTCCGGCAATGCTGTGAGCGTTTCGGCGAAGCGCTACCGCTTTCGCCAGAGGCAGTCTATTCGAGGTGCATCCTCACAGTCTCTGATAATCAAGCAAACTTTTTGTTGAACCAGCACGATTGGCAGGCCATAACCATCGGTCGTGGTTTTTCAAGATTCCTTAGGAGGTTTCTTATAGCCAGAGGCGCGATTTCATAGCACCATAGCTCCCGTTTGAATTGGCAGTGTATGATCACGGCCTCAGTAATACTGGTGGATGGCGGAACCCGTGACGGTTGGGCTGTTTGGGAGAAATCTACGATTCTAGCGGCGGCCCAGGCTCCCTAGAAGGGTTGGTCACTCCCCGGATGGGCAAGGACCCGCCGGGATGGCCTTTGACAGTACACTCTTATAATTTCTGGCTATGGAGTTCGTCATGCGCAACTCGAAGAGGTATTCCGAATTGAGCAGTGGTTTGCAGAAACCTGATGGCGAAACTGGCCGACAGTCGATACTCGAAGCACGCGCGACGGCACGTCGCGTTCATGTTCCGAAGAAGTCTTGCAAGGATCACTTCAGCCTCGTTGAGCCTCAAATCAACGCCGACGGGGTCCATGTCTGGCCGTTTGATGTTTCTTGCCCTGTCGACGTCCTCTTTCTGACAGAAGATGGGCGACACAATGTGCGCATGAACCGTCACGGATACTTTGAGGTGTTGTACTTTTGCTCCGGGTCGGCAGACTGCCATATTCAGGACAGGCTCCTACCGGTCGGAGAGGGAGATCTGGCCATCATTGGCAGTACGATCTACCATCGCGTGCAGTGTCGATCGTCCTCGCCATTTACGATTGCGGCGCTCTTCTTCGAGCCTGATCTGATTCGTTGCGATGGCGGAAGCGATAGTGCCGAATATCTTACTCCGTTCCTCCTGCAAGACCCGGAGTTTCCGCACGTTGTGCCGGCAGAAACCGGAATCCCCAATCAGGTCTTGGAACTCATGCTGCGCATCCGGTCGGAGCTGCCTCCGAGGTCTCCCAGGGGGCGCCTCGCGATAAAGACATACCTGAAGATGATTCTGATTTTGCTGGTAAACCGGTACGCCTCGTATGCCGGTACAGTGGAGACCTTTCAGCGACAACAGCGCGCTCTCGATACACTTCTTCCACTGTTCCGTTACTTGAGTGAACAACGCGGGAGTGTGATTCAGGTGCGAGAGGCCGCCAGGATCTGCGGGATGAGCGAATCGCATTTCATGAGCTTCTTCAAGCGAGTCACGGGGTTGTCCTTCATCAAGTATCTCAACCACTATCGGATCGAGTGTTCTCAGGCGCTGCTGGCCAATACGGATGAGTCGATGGCGAGTATCAGCCAGGAGATGGGTTTCTGCGATCAAAGTTATTTCGGGGCTGTGTTCCACAGACTTGTCGGTATGACGCCCGCGGCCTATCGCCGGCGCTTCCGGAACAAGGACGCAACCGATCGCCGACAGATGGATCACACGCCCCCAATAACGTCGCGGGGACTCTCGCTGACCGGAACCTCAGGACGAAGCACCGCGGAGATCAACCGCCAGCTCGCGTCGGGACATGCAAAGTCGCGCATAGACCAGTTTGGAACTTGATCGCTGGTGCCGCAGCCGATGAGTGATACAGCTAGACGGATTGGCGCAATCCAGAGGTTTACAAGAGAAAATCCTGAGAATTTTCTAGAATTCAAGTCAATACACGTCTAAGCTCCACCAGCGTTCCAGAAGTGCTTTCCCACTCGCTTGCCCGGCGTCCAGCGAGACTATGAAGTATGCGTGCACGCTGCCGCTCGATATCCCACAATGCCCTGAGGTCAGTACCGTGACATTGGGAAATGCGGCGGCAATCCGCGCAGTGCCTGTTGTCAATGGTGTTGAACTCCCAGGGATGGAAACAATGAAAATGATTCGCCTCGCGCTGTGTTCTGCGTCCACTAAACCGATCGCTCGATTCTTCTTTGCGCTTTTCGTTGCGACACTGCCGGGAGTCGCCCTGGCAGCTCCGAAGGGGGTTTCTTATTCGAATGCACCGTCGCAGATCGACGCCTACGACTACGCGGAGGTTACAGCCACCGTCGATTCCCCCGACGCCCGCAATCCCTTTGTGGATGCGACCCTGACCGGAACCTTTGAGACAGAAGACGGGAGCCAGCACTGGAACGTCGAGGGGTTTTGTGACTCTCTGGACGGAAGCATTTTTCGCATACGATTCATGCCTCCGCGCGCCGGGAACTACAAATATTCTGTTCGGTTCGCGCAGGCTGGGTTTGAGAAAGCTGCTAGCGGAACTCTTCGGGCGGTGGACGCGCACCGGCGCGGTCCCGTCCGGGACGATCCGCAGTACCCGTGGCATTTCATTTACGAGGGTACCGGGGAGCACTATTTCTTTAATGGCACGACCGCGTTCTGGCTGGTGGGCTGGCGGGACGATTCCACCATCCAGTACAGCATTGCACGCCTTCATCGCCTGAAAATTAATCGCATCCGCGTCTCCATTGGAGGCCGTGAAAAAACAGCCTTTGGCGAGCCTGTGATGACCGGTCCCAATTGGACGTTCATGCTGGCACCGTGGCCCGCAGAGAATAGCGATGATTTCTACCGTCCTGGCTTCGACTTTACGCGCTTCAACCTGCCCTATTGGCAGAAATGGGACCGGATGCTGGCCTACGCGCGTTCGCAGGACATGGTCATCTCTGTCGTTCTCGACATGAACGACAGCTTTATCCATCCCGCCGCCGGGAGCGAGGACGAACACCGGTTCATTCGCTATGCGGTGGCGCGGTTCGGAGCATTCCCCAACATTACGTGGGACATGGGCGACGACCTCGAATCGTTTCGCGATGACAAATGGACGCACGATACGGGCACGTTGCTGGAACAGTGGGATCCCTACCAGCATTTGGCGACCAGCCATCCGATAAAAATCATCCACCAGGATCGGGCGTCCGCCTGGTTCGGTTTTACTTCCTACCAGGAGTGGTCGCGCGATCAGCACAAGCTCATGCTGGAGTCTCGCAAGCTGCAGGAGAAAGCCGGCCGCATCATCCCGCAGACGAACGAAGAGTACGGCTACGAAGATCACTATCCATTGTGGGCACTTCCTGGGTCCGATTCCGCGGAGGTTTTGCGCCGAACCGTGTGGGACATTGTGATGGCGGGCGGCTATCAAACCGCCGGAGAAACTGCGCGTCGCGGGATAAACATTCGGCCGGACACGGGCGGCGGCTGGATGGGTGGCCGAGGCGACGACACCATGACCATGTTTCTGGGCTACGGCCACGTCGTGGATTTCATGACGAGCTTCGAGTGGTGGAAAACCAATCCCCACGACGAACTCGTGGATAACGGAAACTATTGCCTCGCCGATCCCGGCCAAATCTACGCTGTCTATCTGCCCAAGGCCGGTAAGGTCACGATTCAACTGAAACCCGGCCACTACCAAGGCTATTGGTTCAGTGCGTTGACGGGCCAGATCATCCCCTTGCCGCCTGCGGAGGGTCCCTCCTGGACCTCGCCGAATGCGCCGGACGACAACGATTGGGCGCTGCTGCTCCAAGCCAGGTAACTGAGCGAAAGCAACAGCCAGGAGAGACGCGGGAACCCTCCGGGCGCAAGCTGGAGACTCGCCCGGGGACTTCTGAAGAGTTCTGACTCAGTGAGCAGCGCTTCAATCGATTTAACGATGACATCGATTTGTTTTTCTATGCGTCACATCTTCATTTACCACGATCCCCTCACTCGAAGCATCGCACAACATCCCGCGCGGAGCTTTCCAATAAATAATTATGGAAATCCTCTATACCCACTTGACACACAGGATCAAATATGACGCTGCTGGAACAGGAAAGAGCGTGCCAGGGATCCAGCCGCACCGGGGTTGTCATAACGCGCCGGCTTCGCATGTCTTATCCGCAGCCTACTGCATGGCCGAGACAAGTTGGGGGGAAATCATGATTCGGAGATCAGGCTCTTTCAAGATACGTTTCCAAGGTCGGCTTACCGGTGCATTTCTGTTCGTGCTCGCGGTTTCTGTTGGCGTGTTCCTCTCGGGCGTCCAACTGAATGCTCAGGCCGTGGCCGGCATCCACGGCACGGTCATGGATCCAAGTGGAGCCGTCATTTCCGGGGCGCACATAACGGCCATCAACACCGCCACCGGAGTTGCCTCCTCCGCCGTAACCTCGACGGAAGGCACCTTTACTATCGTCGGATTAAATCCTGGACAGTATTCCGTCGCGGTCGACGCGGCGCAATTCAAGAAAGCCGAGACCAATGTAACGGTCGAAGTCGCCAGGATATCGGCGCTCAACATCCAGATGGTGCCGGGCGCTACCAACGAGACAGTCCAGGTGTTGGGATCTGCAATCGCGTTGGACACCACCTCGCCCGGAATCGGCACCACCCTCGAACCTGAGTTGGTCAAGACCGCTCCCATCGAAATCAATGGCCTGGCCAGGCAGATCGACTCGTTCATGTTCCTCGCGCCGGGTGTGCAGGGGACTGCCACACGCCACAACATCAATGGCGGCGTCAATTTGGAAAATGCGGTTCACTTCAATGGCGTTCCGGTGGCGTTTGTGGAGTACTCCGGCAACCAGACCTACATTAATCCCCCCTACGAGGCGGTGAGCGAGTTCCGTGTCAACAGCTCCACCTTCGATGCGCGCTATGGACTGGGACAAGGCGCCGTCACTTACAACATGGCGTCCGGCACCAACCAGTTTCACGGATCTGGATTCGAAATATTGCGCAACCAGCTGTTCGATTCCGATGGATTTTTCCCTACCCACTTCAGTCCTGACGGAAACCCTGCTCCGCCGGTCAACCAGCAAAATAACTATGGCTTCACCCTCGGCGGACCGGTGATTATTCCCAAGCTCTACAACGGGAGGAATCGTACGTTTTTCTATATCGCTCAGGACTGGTTTAAGCAGAACCAGGCTCAGAACTCGATTGGAACCGTACCCACGGTGGCCATGAAGAACGGCGATTTCAGCAATTTTGTGGATGGCAATGGTGTGATGATCCCCATCTATGATCCCCAGACCGGTCAGCCCTTCCCCGGCAACATCATCGACCCATCACGCTTCAGTGCTCTGGCAAAATCCATTCTGCCGTTTATTCCCGATCCTGACCGGCCAGGTCTTAATTTTGGCCTGCAGAGCAATAAGAGTCCGGGCGTTGCGTCGGTAGCCATTGACCAGCACGTGTGGAGCTACACCATCGACCACAACATAAGCGATCGTCAGAGTATTCACTTCAGCCATTGGCGGGACTCGGTAAATGTGCCTTTCTTTACCGGTGCTCCGATCGTGCCCCTCAGCAATCCGCTGCAGAGTGCATACACTAACAGTCAGCTGGGTACCGGGTTTCTGCTGAACTATGTGAAGACCATCAAGTCGAACCTGGTGATGACGGCAGGCGCAAATTGGATTGGAAGCATCAGTAACCAGGACAATGCCAACCAGAAGGTGAGTTTTTCCGGTGTAGCCGGTGCTACCACGTTCCCCCTTATCACATTCGATGGCTCCAACGCTCCGACAACCTGGGGAGTCGACGGGGGCGCCTTTCTTGAATGCTGCGAGGGTGGGCTTACAAAGCTGGATAATCGCAAATTAGGGATCGTGCTCGTCAACAACTGGCTATGGACCAAGGGACGCCACAACTTCAACTTCGGGGGAGAGTTCAGGCGCACTTACCAGGATGTTCTCACCTGCCAGTTCTGTAGCGGCACGTTCAATTTTAGCCAGCGGACGACGTCCACGCCGAATTCCAGCGATCCCAATTTCGGCAACTTTGGCAGCTCCTTTGCCAGCTTTCTTCTGGGCGAATCAGATTCTGCCATACGCATTTTTTCCGATGAAGTGCACATGCGCAACAAAGCGTTTGCTCCCTATGTGCAGGACGATATCAGGGTCAACAATCGCTTGACGGTCAATGTCGGCCTTCGCTACGACATCCTGGTTCCGTTTACCGAACGGGATAACCTGATCATCTACAATGACCCTACGGCGCCCAATCCAGGCGCTGGCGGAATACCGGGTGCTGCCACCAAATTCGGCAATTGCACGGGATGTTCCGGAATCACTCGGGCGGCGATTCACTGGAAGAACTTTCAGCCCCGAGTGGGCTTCGCTTACCAGTTGAATTCCAAGACTGTGCTACGCGCCGGCTTTTATTTGACCTTCCTGGATGGTGGCGCCTACGAATATGGGACTGCCCAAAGCGCTGCTTTTATGTCATCCCTGCTGGCCGGCGAATTTCTCCGCGCCGCCACGGGCAACAGTACTCCAGGTTACGGAAACTGGGATACTAACACGCTGCCCACGCCGCAATCAACTCCATTTAGCCCGTCAATCGCGAATGGAGGGGTGATATTCAATTTTCCTGCCAACAAACCCAACCCTGCGGGGTTATTACCCAGCATCGGGTCTGTTGGCATGGCGCCATACGACCAGGCGTGGAGCTTCGGCGTGCAGAGAGAGCTTCCCTGGAATCTGTTTCTGACGGCGTCGTATGTTGGCAACCGCGCCATTCATCTTCCGACTACTTTAGAGCTGTCTAACCAGCCCAACCCGTCCGTCCTGAAGAATGGAGATCTTTTGGGTAAAAATATACTAGATCCTGCCGTCGTTGCCGCCGGCTTCACAGAACCCTATCCCGGGTTCGCGGCGCAGTTTGGGGGTTCGGCGACGCTGGAGCAGGCCCTCACTCCATTTCCTCAATACGGCGGCTACTTTCCAGTCTATGAAATGGATGGGACCGCATTTTACAACGCGTTGCAAGTGCAAGGAGAGAAGCGATTTTCGGGTGGATTAGGTTTCCTTTCCGGCTTTACGCTATCCAGAAATACGGCAAATACTTCGATCGGATCTGCGCCGTTTTCACCCAACGGATTGAATGCCTACAACCCGGGGCCGGAATATGTACCTTCTTTTCTCGACCAGAAGTACGACGTGAAGGTAGCCGCAACTTATGAGCTCCCCATTGGCTACGGAAAAAAATATTTGGGCTCAAGAGGTCTAGCGTCGCGAGTTTTGGGTGGTTGGCAGGTCAGTGGAATTGTGGAGTATGCGGGCGGCAATCCCATGGGAGCAACCAACGACTTCAATCCGCTGCTGGTGAATGGCTTTGACCGGCCCGACATTGTTTCGGGCGTAAAACTGCAGACATTCAACTACGGCCTTTCAAAAGACTTCTTCACGGGCAAGACGACGACGCAGCCCGTACAAATCCCGACCAGCGCCTTCGTCAACACCGGCCCCTTCGAAGTCGGCAATTCGGTGCGTGCCTATTCGGCCTTGCGAAGTCCGCCTCTGAGGGTAGAGAACTTCGCCGCCCTGAAGTACTTTAATATTACGGAACGAGTGAAAGCTACCTTGCGCGTCGACTATTTCAATGCCTTTAATCGCACCCGCCTTCGTAGTCCCGATATGGATTCTCTCCATACGACGTTCGGTCAGATTACGAACCTGAGCTCACAACTCAGCAACCGGCAAGGACAGGCAACATTCCGGCTGGAATTCTAAGCTGGTATGCGTCACACTCCCATCGTTCTCGAGGAGATGGGAGTGTGATCGTCTGCATGGAAAGTGCCGAGAACGCAGGTTGTCTTCGGTCAAGTCTGGCAATGTCAGACGCTGGATGAACACCTCGAACCAGCCGGCCAGCACATGGGATCCGACGCTGCAGGCTGAACGCCATCAGATCTCAGAATGGGTAAAACGACGATGAAAGCACTAGCCCTCCCCAACTATCTGAACCGAGGAATACTGGCCCTGGTGATTGCGCTCACCCCACTGGGACCGGTGACGCAAGTCAGCGCCGCGCCGCCTAAGGCTTCCAGCGCAAGTGCTCCTGCTTATCCACTCAAGGTCAGCGCCAACCGACGCTACCTGGTCGATCAGAACAATGTCCCGTTTCTGATTGCCGGAGACGTTCCTCAAGCTCTGGTGACGATGATTTCCACCGCGGACGCCGCCGGCTATTTCGACAATCGTCGGGCTCACGGATTCAATGCCATGTGGATTAACGTGCTGACCGCCGGCCCCTACTATACCGACAGTCCGGAAAATGGCAGCACCTATGACGGCATCGTGCCCTTCACCGGCTACCTTTCCGGCGGGACCGATACCGCTCACTATGATCTCTCCAGGCCGAATGAGGCCTACTTTGCTCGTGTAGACCAGATGCTCACGCTTGCGGCGGACCGTGGCCTGGTGGTTTTCCTGATTCCTATTGAGACCGGACAGTGGGTCCCCACGTTGCGCAATAATGGTCCGGACGCCGCTGGCCTCTATGGTCAGTATCTGGGCAAGCGTTACAAGCGCTTCAACAACATCATCTGGTTGAACGGGAATGACTTTAATACCTGGCAGACCCCTGGCGATGACGCCGTAGTCCAGGCCGTCGCAAAAGGCATCAAGTCGGTTGCCCCAGAACAGCTTCAAACTGCTGAGCTGAACGTTTATACAAGTTCTACTTTGGATGATCCGACCTGGGTGCCGATTGTTTCTCTCAACAGTACTTACACCTACTCGCCCACCTATATCCAAATGTTGCATAGCTACAATCAGACACCGATCATACCGAACTACATGGTTGAGGCCCACTATGATTTGGAGAGAGTCGGAAAGCCGTCGGACTACGGGACACCTCCGATTCTCAGACGCGAAGAGTATTGGGCCATGCTGAGCGGCGGTACCGGGCAACTCTACGGCAACTTCTATACCTGGTCGCTCGTGCCCGGATGGAAGGGCTATATCGACACCGTGGGAGTAACCCAGTTAACCATCTGGAAGAAGTTTTTTTCTTCCCTGCCCTGGCAGGATTTGGTTCCAGACCAGGACCATACCGCAGTCACGGCCGGTCTTGGAACTTATGGCGACCTTCAGACCAAGGTCAGCCAAAGCGACTATTGCACTGCCGCCAGGACGTCTGACGGCTCGTTCGTGATCGCTTACATGCCTACTGCCCGAGAGATCACCGTCAATATGGTGAGTTTGAAATCACCTGCAAACGCCAAGTGGCTTGACCCTACGAACGGAGCCTACAAAACAATTGCTGAAGGGCCAATCGCGAACACGGGAACGCGGAAATTTACGCCGCCCGGGAACAACCACGATGGCGACAGCGACTGGGTCCTCGTACTGGATGCTTCGGGTTCCACTCCCCAGGCACTGAGCGGTACACCGTGAGGCACAGCACAGTACCGCATGGCCATCAACCTCATCAGTATCGAAGGCGAGGTAAAGGCAAAATGAAAGCACCAGCCCTCCCCAATTATGCGAACCGAGGAATACCCGCCTTGGTGATTGGCCTCACGTTGCTGGTATCCGTTACGGCGAGGGCGAAAGCGCCCGCCGCACCGTCCGCTTCCAGTGCAAGGGCCCCCGCCTATCCCCTCAAGGTCAGCGCCAACGGACGCTATCTGGTCGATCAGAACAACATCCCATTCCTGATCGCTGGTGATTCGCCACAGGGTCTCATCTACCGGTTGAGCGAGGCGCAAGCCGATAGCTACTTTGCGGACCGGCAGGCACACGGATTCAATACTGTAGGGTGGATCGACGTGACTTGTGCCGGCGACGACTATCCCGACAACAAGGAAGGCGCCACCTACGACGGTATTCGCCCTTTCACCG
>Ga0210384_10006548_pt1 | contig 12408 bp, 13 predicted proteins | sample IncBWH2MmetaG_FD_160574 | JGI IMG/M metagenome (GOLD analysis project Ga0210384, IMG submission 160574) | Forest soil microbial communities from Barre Woods Harvard Forest LTER site, Petersham, Massachusetts, United States - Inc-BW-H-2-M | ecosystem: Environmental > Terrestrial > Soil >... | reverse complement strand
GATGCGGATGGTTACAAGTTATTGGGACATGGCGGCGTCTTTCATCACCGCCGGGGTGCTCAACCCGGAGCTGTTCTTCGCCAACAATCGCGAGCTTCTAGTAGTGTGGCTGCGTGTGCGCCACGTCGTGGCGGAGTTGCGCGCCGCGCACAAAGAGCCCGGTTTCTGGAAAAACCTCGAGACCGTCGGCGACCAGTATTCGGAATATCTGAATCGCACCAGTCCGGGAACACTCCAGGCATTCACCGCTCGCATGGGAGGCTGACCAGCCACTCGTGCGCAAGGACCCGGATCACTTCGGAGACCAGGAATTGAACCTGGTTTACGTCGCAAGAAAGCTAAGCGAGGCATTGCGGCTGGAAAAACTGCTGACCGATGCCGGGCTCGATTACCTGGTTGAGCCCGATAAATACAGCGGAGGGATCATCTTCCGAACCGAACGCGTAGGAGCATTTTTCTACGTCATCCCCGAAAGCGAGGCGGCGGTTCGCGAGGCCATGCGGGGCGGCGGCTTCCGCCCTTATGAAGTCGAAGGTTAGCGCTTTCGCCGGTTGCTAAAGAGCCGCCCCCCTCCCCTGCCGAATGGCATACAATCTCCTGTGGAGCCCAGGTGCCATATGGAAGACGCGGTCTTGCGGCAAATGCGGGAGGAATGGGACGCCAGAGCGCGGTCAAACGCCGAGTATTATATCCATTCAGGTAGTGAACGCTGGGAGACACGGGAATTTTTTCGCTCGGGCGAGATCAACGTTGCGAACGATATTATGCCCGAAACGCTGCGGATTTGTGGCGGGAGCCGTTCTCCGTTAGATCTGACCATGCTGGAAAATAGGCTGTGGCGTCGGTCGCATGACTAGGATGCTGGCTCGCATTTTCGGCCATGTTACAGCCGTAGACGTGAGCGGAGAAATGATCAAGCGAGCAGCGGAGAACGTCTCTGATCTGCCGAACGTTTCGCTGATTCACGGTGATGGGGCCACACTCGCACCTTTGAAGTCAGAGAGTCATGATTTCGCTTTTTCTTGGGTCGTTTTTCAGCATATTCCCAGCATTGAAGTGATTTCCTCTTACTGCCATGAGGTCTATCGGGTGCTACGGCGGGGCTCGCTGTTTAAGTTTCAGGTGCAGGGCGTGCAAGGGGACGGGGAGGTCCCCAACACCTGGAACGGCGTTTCCGTTTCGGAGCCTGTCGCTCGTGGAATTTGTCAGGACAGCGGTTTTTCTTGGGAACTTGGCAGCGGAGCGGGGTCGCAGTACTACTGGCTGTGGTTTCGGAAGCCACGGTAGCTTGCAGCTAATGCAGACCAATTTGACTAACGCCTTCAGCTACTGAACGGTCACGCTCACGGAGGTGCCGCTCACGCCGGTGGCCAGATCGGTGGCGGTCACAGTCTGAGCGCCCTTGGTGTTGAAAGTCACGTTAAACGTTCCAGTGCCGTTGGTCAGCGTAGTATCCGGCGGCAGGATCGCGTTGGCGTCCGTACTGGTGAAATGCACCGTTCCTGAGTAGTTGAAAATTGTGTTGCCGGCCGCATCCTGAGCCGTGATCCCGACGAGCACGGATGTCCCCGCGGTGATGACTCCCACTTGCGGGTTCACCACGAACTTGGTCATAACACCGGCTCCCACCGGAATCGTCACGATATTGCTGGTGGCGAAGTTCTGAGACACCGTGAGCCGGGTCAGCGCGTTGATGGTCAAGGTGGAGGGCAGCTCCAGCACAATCTGGTTGGTGCCCACGGCTCCGATCTGATAATCGTCAGAGATCACGGTGACGGTCGACCCGCCGGACTGCGCCGACAGCGACACCAGCAGCGAAGTGGTCGGCCCCGCATATTGAGTTCCGCTGAAGGCGTTATTGTTCGCGTTCAGCCCAAGCCCCGTGCCGTTAACGATGATCGTTTCCCCCGGGGTTGCGGGATTGTCGGTGGTAAGGGGCGCCCCAGCGGTATTGGCGCAACAGGTCACCGTATTTGTCGCGGTCAAGACCAATTGCGCGCCGCCGGTATTCGTCGTGGCTGTCGTTACAGCGGTGCTCAGCCCGATGCCGTAGCCAGCCGAGCCCGGGGCTTTGGCCTGCACGCGGATGCGCGTCGACTCGCCCCCGGCGGAGGCTACCACCAGCTCATTCGGATTGGCGTTTATCAAAGCTATGAACGCGTCGCGAATCGACGCCAGGGTATCGGTGGACAGCACCGTGTAGGTGTAGGTGTTGAATCCAATCACCACATTGCCAATGTCGCCCGCCTGTATTCCTCCATTCACGGAAAAGGTTCCAGTGGCAGAGCTGGAGCCGTGAACTGCAAGCGCGGGGCGCGGCTCGATGCTGGTGCGGGTATCGGCGAAGATCCCAGGGGCGGCCTTATCGAGCGGAACTCCTATTGCATCGGTCACCGTAACGCTCCCGTCACTTCGCAGCACGCGGACCCACGCGCTGATGCTGTTGGAGCCGTACATCTCAAAGGGCACCTGCGCGTTGATCTGGTTGGGTGAAACCATCAGCAGCGGCGCCCGCATGCTGTCGAAATAGACCTGCACATTGGCCAACTCGAAGGGAAGCTGCGGCTGGAGAGGATCGGCGTTGGCGGTGGACTCGGCCAGGTTGGAACCGAAGATGGTGACCAGCGTTCCCGCGGCGACGGTAGCCGCGTTGCCGCCTCCGGCGAGACTAGCGCCGCTGGCAAGCGCGGTGATGGTTGCGCTGGTCGACACCGACGTCGCAATGGTGATGCTATTTCCAGCCACTCCGGGCTGCCGCGCGGCCAGAAGAATGGTCGCCAGGCCAGCCTCGGCGATTGCACTCGCATTAGGATCACCCGCGCCGGAATTGGCCGTATCAATGGCATCCGTCAGACCTTTGGCCACCGAATCGACCGTGTCCTTCGCATTGATCTTGTACGTATAGCCGGTGCCGTTTATGGTTGCCGTAACCGTGTTGCCATCCGTGATCGTGCCGCCGATGACGATCGATCCGAGCGCAAAAATTGCCCGGCTGGCGGCATTGACGATGCCGGTAATCGGAACATCGGGGCGCTCCGGCGTAAACACCATAATCCGGTAATCGGTCGCGTCGGCGACATATAAATTCGTCCCATCCCAGGCGAGCGACGTCGGTGTGGGCGTCACGTTCGAGCCTGAGATCACCAGGTTCGTTACCGTGGGAATGATGCTGCTCGGCGTCGAATAAACGTCTCCAAACTCGTCCGGTTGGCCCAGGATCACATCGGCGCGCGCGCCGTTCACCGCGGGTATGCTATTGAACACCAATATCCGGTCGTCGCCCGAGTCGGCTACGAACAATCGCCCCTGGCCGTCGGAAAGCGCAAAACGCGGAAAATTCATGGTGGCGCCGCACATGGCCGGGTAGGTGGGGTTCCCGTTGCTGTCCGTGCCTGCCACTGCACACAAGTGTGTATTGTCGTCGGCGATCGATTGCGTAAAATCCACTTGACCGATCTCTACTTCGGCGGGCTGCTGGTTCGAAGTTGGGATCGAATTCCAGATCAGCACACGATTAAAACCCAGGTCGGTGACGTACAGCCGCTGGCCGTCACTGGTCACCGAAACTGGACTCAGCATCGTATTGGCGGTTGCCGGAAGGCTGAGGTTGACCTGATTGATCGGCGGCGCGGTCGTGAAGTTGGGCTGCCCGAGCACCACATTGGCGGGCTGGTTATTCTGTGTCGGGATCGAGTTCCAGATCAACACTCGGTTATTCTGCGTGTCGGCCACGAACAGTTTGCCACTTTGGATCCAGACGCCCTGCGGGCCACGGAAGGTGCTGGCGCTGACGGGGAGCAAATTCACGGAGCCGAAGTCCGGCTGCCCCAGGACGATATCAGCGGGTTGACCGTTGGTGGCCGGAATCGCTCTCCAAATCAGCACGCGGTTGTTCGCGGTGTCGGCCACTGCCAGCGTTCGTCCGTCGGAGGCAACCGCGGTAGGAAGACGCATGTTGCTGGCGGATGGCGTCGGCAGCGTAGCGGGCGGCGTGGTGGTGAAATCCGGCTGGCCCAAGACCACCGAAGCCTGGCCCCCGCACATCGGACACCGTCCCATATAGGGTCCTATGTCGGCGTCGGCTGGTGGCAACATTTGCCCGATGTTGTTGAAGATGAGAAGGCGGTTGTTATCGGGCAACAGGCCCAAACGGTTCGCATCGGTGGCAAATAACGTATTGTTCACGTATGCCAGCCCGCCGATTCCCCCGAAAACCGTGCTGGAAGTCCCCGAAATCTGGGCTGTAAAGTAAGGTTGTCCGATCACCGCGCGCGCCGCTTGACCCGTGATAAAGTCCCCGGCGCAACTCATTCCTGCACACAGAGATAGAAACGTAAGGTATTTGAGCATTCTGCGAAGACTAAGGGGTAGAACTTAAGAGTATAACAGCCTATCGACGCATGCCGAACGGCGGTGGTTTCCACCAGAGCGCGAAGGGGACTCGCCGGCTGACTCGCCTTCATCGAGACTGCCGCGCGTTTGCAAAAGCTTTACCAGGGTTTTACATCAGCTTGGTGCGGTCTTGGCGTCCATCTCATGTGCGAGCAGTCAACGAAAGGAGACAAACTAATGAATAACTCAACCAAGGAGTCGAAAATTCCCTCTAGCAGACGCTCATTCCTCAGAACCGGACTAACGGCGGGTGCAGTAACCGCAAGCGCCGGATTCGTAGCTAAAGGCGGTACCACGCTCACGGCCGGAGACGCAGCAATTCTCTAGTTCCTCTCCGCCGCTGAGATCATCGAGACCGACCTCTGGATCCAGTACAACGAACTCGGCGGAGTCCAGGACAGCGAGGTCCCCGGGGCAACCGGCGGGAGCGCCAACTACATGAGGGCGCTGCGGGTGCTCGACGGAGACATGCCTCAGTATATTCACGACAATACCGAGGATGAGATCAGCCACTTCACGTTCATCAACGCATACCTTACTATAAAGGGCTCCACGCCGGTCAATCTCGATCAGTTCGGCTCACCAATCTCATGCAACTGAGCGTGGATACGAGCTGGTGGACGCGCTGCCGCAGCCGCGATAACAATCCGGATCTCGACGTTGGATTTGCGTTTCCTCAGCGGTCCCGACTCTCCGTGTGGGGCAACACCCGGCCCTTCCAAGATCGGACGCCGACCTGAAACCGATGGATCACATTCAAGCCATCGCTAACAAGTCGCCGTTCGGCGGAGAGGACTTCCAGACCAACCTGATCATGCCTCAACCCTTCCCGTTCTTGAGCCGGGCGTTCCCGGCATGTTCGATTATTCGCCCCACGGAGACGGTGGGAGCGGCGATGAGAGCGGTGACGGCCCTCAGCGCGGAGGGTCTATTCCTCGGCCAGCCGCCGGCGTTCTTTCAGCTTCTGCACGACTTGGCGGCTGCGGCGGATGCGGCCGTGCGGGGGGTTTAGGCAGCCCGTACGTACCCGTCGACCGGGACGCCCGGAAGGCGCTGGAGTTCCTGATCGAGACCGCGCCGAGCATGACGGCGATGACTCGGGTCCTGGCCTTCCCTAATCGAAATGAACTAATATAAGCAGCTATATACAGTTATTTCTTCACGTACTTCTTCAGATCCTTATTGGCGACTTCGGCTCCATAAATGACGCCTTTGGCGTCCGCCGCCACGCCTTCGGCCGCGCTGGTGGTGGTGGCGACCTCGACCGGGTCGGGAATGAATGCCGTCACGGTGCCGTCCTTCGCGCTGCCAATGCGCATGCCCCGCTTAAAGCCCGGATTGGGCCGCACGGAATTCGACTCGGAGTCGGCGACATAGATGACGTCGTGCTTGTCGATGAAAATTCCGCTGGGGCGGCCGAACTGACGCCACTGGTCGATGAAGTTGCCGTCCTGATCGAAAATCTGGATGCGGTTGTTGTTGCGGTCTCCCACGAACAGGCGGCCCTTGGAATCGAGAGCCAGGGCGTGCGGGATGTCTAACTCGCCGGGGCCCGTGCCTTTCTTGCCCCAGGTCTTGATGAACTTGCCGTCTTTGGAGAATTTCACGATGCGGCTGTTCGAATCGCCGCCATGGCCATCGGCGACGAAGATGTCGCCGTTGGGAGCGACCACCACATCGGAAGGCATGTTGAACGTGTCGGGTCCGTTGCCTGAGACGCCGGCCTTACCGAGCGTCATCAGCACCTTTCCGTCGGGTGAGAACTTGAAGACCTGATGCCCCTTGCCGTCTTTTCCCTGGCCGTCGGTCACCCACACGTTGCCGTCCTTGTCCGCGAAGATGCCGTGAGGGAACACAAACATGCCCGCGCCAAAACTCTTCAGCAGCTTGCCGGAAGTATCGAATTCGAGGATGGGCGCGAGGTTCGAACCGGCGCAGGAATTGGCGCCGCATCGCTCGGCGACCCAGATGTGGTCGTGAGAATCGACGTCGACGCCCGCGGTGGAGCCCCACGTTCGGCCTTCGGGAAGCTTGGCCCAGTCCGAGACGGTGCGATACGGGTTAGGCTGGGCATTCGGCTCATTAGAGGCAACAGCCACGGCAGCGGCGACGACCACTAGAATAGGACCGGCCAGCATCCACGCTGTTCGATTTTGGCGTGTCATCAGAGTCCTCCTCAATCGAGCAATCTTTTCACACCGACTGCGAGAATGCAACCGGAGGGCTCAAGGTCAAGAAATACGGGCAGAGTTGGCGTATACTCCTGGGAATGGATCAACTACACCGTCTTTCCCCAGTCCTGGCCCTGATTGTGCTCACGCTGGCGAGCCCCGCTTTCAGCCAGAACGCCCCTGCACCCGCGCCAACCGGACCCGTGTACGTGGTGACTCACGTAGATATCCTCGGACCCGCCAATACTGAGAAGGCCAAGCCCATGCTGCGGCAGTTCATTTCCGATAGCCGCAAGGATTCCGGTAACGTGCGCTTCGAGATGCTCCAGCAGGATGGGCGCGCCAATCACTTTACGATCGTCGAAGTCTGGCAGACACGCCAAGCCTATGAGGCGCACAATGCCGCCGAGCACACCCGACAGTTTCGGGAAAAAGTGCAACCGATATTGGGCAGTCCCTGGGACGACGTGATGCTGTACTTGTTTCAGTGAGGGGATCGGTGAGACCTATGCTCGAAAATCGCTCTGCGCTTTTGCTGGCGGCCTGCGCCGCGGTTCTGTTCCCCGCCGGTCTTAACGCCGCCGCATGCGGTCAGGTCAAGCCCGACGCTCAGGACGCGCTCATCGCCGCGCCCGCCAACCATAAAGTGGCTTTCGAAAACGATCGCGTACGGGTCCTGGAGGCGACGGTGCCCGCGCACACCAAGGAGCCAGCCCACACCCACGTCTGGCCCGGCGTCCTTATCGGATATAGCGACGGCCAAGTCACCTGGTCGGAAGCCGGACCGCGCAAGGTCAACGACAATAACACGGGGGAAGCGATCCACGAGATCCGCGTCGAGCTCAAGACCTTCGATTGCCCGCTCTCGACAGATCTTCGCTTGCCGCCCACAGACGGGATCATCATCAAGGATCCGACCCTCGACCTTGCTCTCGACAACAAGTATGTTCGCGTGTTGAAGATCACCATCAAGCCGGGCGGAAGGGAGCCTTTCCACACCCATAGTTGGCCGTCGGTGGTATATCCGACCCTGCCCCAATCGCGGCGCTTCACCAACGATGGCAAGCCGCCGCAGGAGCGGCCGGAAATCAAGGGGCTGCAAGTGACATTCGACTCGACGGCCCAGCCTCCGCACGGGGTGGACAATTTGGGGACGCGGGACTATGTGGCGTATCGCGTCGAGCTGAAACCGATCAAGCCGTAATCGCTACTTCGGCAGCGGCTTGCCCTTGGTCTCGAGGCCCAGTGGCAGCAACAGAATTCCGATCAGGAAGGCGATCGAGGTGACCGCGACCGGCCTACCCAGCGTTTGATAGTGGCTAATGCCGGCGGCCAGCACCAGGCTGATGGCGGCTCCCGCGAAGCGCCCGACATTGGTTGTAAACGCGAACGCGCTGACGCGGCACTCGGTGCCGTACTGCTCGGGAATCCACAGCGAGTACACCGCGAAATTCGCGCCACCCACGCCCAAGAAGAACAGACACGCCATGAACCATCCCAGCGCGGCCTCCGGCAAGTAGAACACGTAGCCGAAAGCGAGCGCGATGAAGATGAACATCAGCGCGAAGAAGAAAGCCAGGGCACTCTTGCGTCCGAAGCGTTCACACAACCAGGGAGTCATCACGGCTCCGAGGATAGTGCCCACCGAGAGCAGCGCGGTGGCATAAGACGCCAGTTGCGCGGCTTCGACGGCGGTGTGCCCGGCCTTCACCGCAAGCTGCGTGACTGCCGTCGGCACGTACGCCGATCCGGCCCACAAGCCCGCGATCGACGCCAGCATGTAGATCGAATTCAGGATGGTCCGGCGCCGGTACACAGGTGAGAAAGGCTCGCGGAACGCGCGCCCCGCAGTCCATCCGCCACCCATTTCCTTCTTCTTGTTCTTCCAGCGCTCAGGCTCCTGAACGCGGTTGTAGAAGAATGCGACCAGCAGGGCGGGAACGCCGCCGACAATGAACATCGCGCGCCAGCCATAGTGCGCGCCGATAGAATAGTTGGCGATGGCGGCCAGGAAGAATCCAAAATAATAGCCGGTATGCATCAGGCCCGCCCCCATTTTGCGGCGGTCCTCCGGCCACTCTTCGGAAATGAAAGTGGCGCCCACCGACCATTCGCCCCCGATCCCCATTCCGGCCAGGAGCCGGTAAATCGCCAGCGCCCACAGGTTAGTGGCAAAGGCGCTCATAAAGGTGAAAAAGGAAAAGAACAGAATGGTGCCCATCAAGGTGCGGACCCGGCCGAAGCGGTCGGCGATCGGCCCCCAGATAAGCGCGAGTCCCCATCCCACCAGAAACAGCGAGAACAGGATCGCCCCGTAGGAAGCGATGTTGGCCGGGGTGGGGGCGATTCCCGACTTAGGCAGCAACTCTCGCATGGCCGGCACCAGCACCAGCGCGTAAATAAAGGAGTCCATACCATCCAGGGCCCAGCCTCCCCAGGCCGCCAGGAAACCGTTGCGTTGGTTGCGCGTCAAGGGCGTCTTGGCCTGGACGGAATTCGCCAGGGTGGATGTTGGTTGCATTCTTATGTGCCTCGGATCAGTATATCGCTCTCGGCCGCGGATCGGGCTTGTTGACGCCTCCACGGCGAAGGGTTACGGTTCATTCCGCAACCGCCTACTGACGTGCGCCCGAAGGGACGGGCAAGCTGGCTCAGAATCGAGACTCGCTAAATCAACGCGGATTGACGGTATCGCCCAGAGAAAGATGGTCGACGGTCTTGCCGGTTTCGGTGAAGGTGCGCGTCACGTGGCTGGCGCCGTAGATCCAGAGGATGACCAACGGCGTCGAGCCGACGTTGTTAAAGCGATGCGATTTGCCGGCGGGTATGTAGGTGGTGTCGTACTTGGTCAGGCGCGTGGTCTGGCCGTCGACCTCGACTTCCCCGTCACCCTCAAGCAGCGTGACCTGCTCGCCGCAGTTGTGACTGTGCATCGGCGCGCTTCGGCCTGGCGGGAAAGAGGTGAGGCCGGAGGTGAACACCGTGTCCGGCGCGCGTTCCGTGCCGACCAGAAGCGTGGTGATCACGCCATCGCCCCTCTGGAACTTCGGGATCGATTCGATCTTGATGATATTCGCGGTTTCGTTCGCGATTGGCATGAATCTCCCTTTATGTGCCGTCCTTTTATGTGCCGATGCCGCCGAGCGCCAGGTACTTAATCTCCAGGTAATCGTCGATGCCGTACTTGGAGCCTTCGCGTCCCAGCCCCGACGATTTGACGCCGCCGAAGGGCGCGACCGCGGTCGAGATGATCCCCTCATTGATGCCGATGATCCCGGATTCGATGGCCTCCGCCACGCGGAAGATGCGGCCGATATCGCGGCTATAAAAATAAGCGGCCAAGCCGAACTCAGTGTCGTTGGCGAGCGCGATGGCCGCCTGTTCGGTCTTGAAGCGGAACAGAGGGGCGACGGGACCGAAGTCCTCCTCACGAAAAATGGCCGCATCGTGGGGAACGTCCGTCATGATCGTAGGCTGGAAGAAATTCCCGCCGAGTTCGTGACGCTTGCCGCCGGTCGTCACCCGCGCGCCGCGCTTCACGGCATCGGCGATGTGCTCCTCCACTTTCTGCACCGCGGCTGAATTGATGAGCGGGCCTTGCGTGACGCCGTCCTCGACGCCATTGCCGACCTTCAACTTGCCGACTGCCACTTTCAGCTTCGCGGCAAATTCGTCGTAGACGCCTTCCTGGACCAGGATGCGGTTCGCGCACACACAGGTCTGGCCGGTATTGCGGTACTTGGACGCCATCGCCCCTTGCACCGCGGCATCCAGATCCGCGTCGTCAAAGACGATAAACGGAGCGTTGCCGCCGAGCTCCATGCTCAGCTTCTTGATGGTGGGCGCGCATTGCGCGATCAGCTTGGCGCCGACTTCCGTGCTGCCCGTGAACGACAGCTTACGCACAATCGGATTGGAAGTGATTTCCTTACCGATAGGGCCTGAGGGACCAGTGATCACGTTGCACACGCCCGCGGGCATTCCCGCGCGTTCAGCCAGCGCCGCGATCGCCAGAGCCGAAAACGGAGTCTGGCTGGCTGGACGGATCACGCCCGTGCAGCCCACAGCCCATCCTGGTCCAGCTTTGCGCGCGATCATCGCCGCCGGGAAATTCCACGGCGTGATAGCCGCGAAGACCCCGATCGGCTCCTTGAGCACGATGATGCGGCGGCCCTTCGCGTTCTGCGGGATGGTGTCGCCGTAGACACGCTTGCCCTCTTCGGCGAACCACTCGATGAAGCTGGCCGCGTAAGCGATCTCGCCGCGGCTCTCGCTCAGAGGCTTGCCCTGCTCGGCCGTCATGATGAGCGCGAGGTCTTCCGTGTTCTGGATCATCAGGTCGGAAATTTTGCGCAGGATCGCGGAGCGCTCGCTGGCGAGAAGCGCGCGCCACGCCGGATAGGCGCGCTGGGCGGCCTCGATGGCACGCTTCGTTTCCGCCGCGCCCATAGCTGGAACTTCGCCGACTAAATCACCGGTGGCCGGATTGTTGACCGCCAACGTGGCGCCGTTGTCGGCTCCGACCCATTTGCCGTCGATGTAGTTGGCTTGGCGAAGCAGGCTCGGGTCCGCGAGTGAAAGGACAGGAACAGTTTTGAGCATAGTCATATCTATTTCCATTCTAAACGGGCGACACCCAGGCGATCGGTCAGGTCATCCAGAGCGAGCCCAAGCTCGGGGCTTATGGGCAAGCCGTTGGCCACTCGGTCTTCGTAAAGTTTGGTCGAGCGCTCGCCCGGAAGCCGAATTTCATCGAAGCCGGGGAGCAAAGGAGAGGACTTCATCTCGTCCCAAATTTCGTCGACTTTTTCCTTGAAGGTTTTGACATCCGCAAACGCGGCGATGTTGACCGCGATGATCAGATGGCCGGTATTTGTGAGCGAGGCGAAGTCGTGGTTGAAGTCCACCACACCTTTTCCAAAGGCTGCTCCATTCAAGGTTCCGGCGAGCAACCCGAACATCAGCGCGAGGCCATAGCCCTTGGGGCCGCCGATGGGCAGCAGAAATCCTTCGTTGGCGCGTTGGGGGTCGGTGAGCGGTTGGCCCTGGAGGTCCATCATCCAGCCTTCCGGCATGGGTTCGTTTCGTTGCGCCTTGATCTTCACCTTGCCGTAGGCGGCGTTGGTGGTCGCCATATCGAGAACGATGGCTGGGTGCCGCAGAGCCGGAATGGCGATGGCGATCGGATTAGTGCTCAATAACATGGCGGTGCCTCCCCAAGGAGGCAAGTGGTTCGCGCTTCCGACCGCGAGATAGATCCCGACCATGTCATGCGGCACCGGCATCCGCGCATAGAGGGACGCAGGGCCCGCATGATTGCTGTGGCGAGCTCCCACCCAGGCGACACCGGCGGTTCGGGCTTTCTCGATGGCGATCTCAGCCGCGCGGCTCATCACTAGGTGTCCCATGGCGTTGTCGCCATCGAGCAGAGCGGTGGCGGGCTGTTCACCGATGACGCGGATTTTGGGCCGCGTGTTGATGCCTCCGCTTTGAATTCGCTTGACGTATTGGGGGAGGCGGAAGACCCCGTGACCCTCCGCGCCGCGAACATCGGCTTCCGCTATGAGGGAGGCCGTGCGGCGGGCGTCCGCCGGAGGAAGACCGACGGCTTCCAGAACCCGAGCAATAAATTGATTGAGCTGGGAAATCGTCAAGCGACGCTGCACTAGCAACAATGTTACAGCAACATTTCGACATGTCGACGACGCCGGTTATAATCGAAGTATGCGGTATTGGCTCTTTCTCGCGGCCCTGTCGGCCGGCTCCTTGTTCGCGGCGGATATTTCCGTCATTGACGAGATCATCTGCAAGGCCAACGGCGACATCATCACGCGCAACGACTACC
>Ga0210384_10006547_pt1 | contig 12409 bp, 9 predicted proteins | sample IncBWH2MmetaG_FD_160574 | JGI IMG/M metagenome (GOLD analysis project Ga0210384, IMG submission 160574) | Forest soil microbial communities from Barre Woods Harvard Forest LTER site, Petersham, Massachusetts, United States - Inc-BW-H-2-M | ecosystem: Environmental > Terrestrial > Soil >... | reverse complement strand
AGGGAGCCAACGTGGCGCTGACGAAGACGCCAATCCATACCCACCGCCAGGCTTGACCTTGCACGAGCAGCGCGACCGGGCCGATGATTCCGCCGATGAAAGCCACTGCCAAACCCGCGCCGCCCACGAGGGCAGCCACCACGCAGAGTTTCCTTACTCTCTCGTCTGTTGCAGCGAACGCCGTGAATGCCAAATAAATGAACGGGCGGGCATTCACGGCCCAATCGCGAATCGACCAGAGTTGCAGAAACAGAAATTGCGATCGCTCTTGCACCACGTCCTTCCAGGAAGCATCCATGACGGTTAGAACTTGCGAAAACGCCGGCGCGTTTACGGCGAGGACCGCAAAGGCGAGGGTAACCAACACGCCGCCGATGGCGCCTGCGACGCTCGTGCGAAGCGGCAGGCACAGGCCGATGATCGTGAGCAAGCCGGGGAGCGCCATCAGCGGGTGAATGAAGAAGGCCGCTAACATCAGCAATGATCCGAGTTTCATACGGCGGGCGTGGCACAAGAGCGCCGATATGATCAATGCTTCGGCCGGCAGCCGTGCGGTCAAAAATGGATCCAATATTTGGAACACGCCGGCCCCGCCGTAGTCTCCCGCGACGATCAACAGAAACGCCACCGCCAACCAAGCAGCCTTGCGGCCGGCGACGGCGCGAGCAAAACCATGCGTGGCGGCCAAGAACCAAAGAGTAAAAATCAGTGTGAGCAGCCGTGCCGCATTCTCCAGCCCAAGCAGACCGACGAACCACCCATACAGGGGCGAAAACAACGTGAATTGATCTTGCGAGGTGTTTTGCAGATAGAGATCGGCCGCGAGCTGCGGTTGCAGTCTCGCGTAGGCCTGAAACGCATAGATCTGCCCATCCTCCCTGATGCCGTGATAGCCGTGCAGAGCCAACCAAAGCATCAGTGGTAGCAGGGCAAGGGAGAGGCGGGCGAATTTCGATTGAAGTCCGACGTTCGAAGACTGCATTAGCGGAGGTCTTGTGTAAACTGGTTATTATGCACGAGGCGGCATGCGCAACTCCTTCACCTGCAGCATTTTGGGATACCCGTGCGCGCCGCACACCCATGGACCTCTTGCTTTCGATCGTTACGGTGAGCCTGAACGCGGCAGCTACGATTGAGCGAACGCTTGCCTCGGTCGCCTTGCAGCACGTGACGTTCGGCGTCGAACACATTTGCGTCGATGGCGGTTCGAGCGACGACACCCGGGCGATTGTCGATCGCTGGGCGCTACTCAATCCGCGTATCGCGCGCATCTATGAGCCGGACATGGGAATCTTCGACGCGATGAACAAGGGCCTCAGAGCGACTCACGGGGAATACGTATTGTTTTTGAACGCGGACGATTTCCTGGTCGCGAGTGATACGCTGGCGTGCGCGCTAGCGGGGTGCGTTCACGGCGGCGCCGGCAACCCGGATCTAATCGTCGGCGACGCTGTCATGGGTAAAGTCGGGAGGATGGGCCTTTGGAGGCATCGTCGCGTACCCCGGCTGCTCGGACGCGTCCGGGGATTCGGGATGTATCCCGTGCATCAGGCGCAGTTTACCAAACGCCGTCTATTGGAGGCAGTAGAGGGCTTCGACGCCCGGCTGCGCTTGGCGGCCGACATCAACCAGTACTACGACTTGGAGCGCCGATTCCTTCCGTCGACTCGCTTCGTCGGCGCCGACGTTGCATTCATGGAGGCTGGAGGGACTGCAAATGCGGGGCTGCAGGCCGCGTGTCGCGGCACCCTTGAAATCTATCGTCATCTGTCGGCCGAAGTGGGCAGTGCCAAAGCGGCGCTCATGGTATTGGTCAAGACGCTGCAGTCAGTCTCCGAAATTCGATTTGGACGCTGCCCGCATGAGCACTGGTTCAGCTCGTAAATCCGTTTGGCCGACAGCTGAGATTCCGCCTCGCCGTTTGCGCCTCGGTGGGGCCCAGGTGCTCATTGGCCTAGCGCGTAGACTTCCTCGACGTACCCTCGTCGCACCCAGGATGCGTTGCGCGCGATCCGCCTAAACCGCGGATACCGGCCGACCACCGACGGCACATGAACCTGAGGGACGCCGCGCCACGGCGAATACGCCTCCTGATTGAAGCTGAAGAAGAGACCGTCAACGTGGTCCGATCCCCAGGTCAGATACCGCTCGACCTCGGCCTGCGGCATTTCAGGCATGGAGTCCTGGTTGATGAGCACGTTGGGGCGCAAATCGAGATCGGACAGCGTCCAATGTGGAATCAGTTCGATTCTAGACTCGTCGTTGCACTTTTCCTCGCCGAACAGCAGCAATTCCCTCGTCTCGAGCGACGACAGAAAATAGGCTTGCACCAGGTTGACCTCAGGCAAGTCGACGACGACGTAGCGATTGATTCGCGTGCCGAGCAGCCGGTGCATCCAGTAGCAAAGACCCCCATACCCGCCGCCGATTTCGACGATGTTGAGGTCGACTGACGCGCCGATTTCACGGTTGATCGCGTCGCGCATTCGATGTGCCGTGTAGATTTGTGAGCAGGTTTCCAATGTCAGAAATCGGCCACCAAAGAGGATGCCGCGGGCATCGCCCATTCGCGGCGCCTCGATCCGGATCGAAAAGAACGACTCCAGCTGTTCGATCAGCCGCTCTTCCGTGTGCTCGTTGCGCCAATACGCGATTTGACCCTGCTCCGGACATTCGGCTCTCAAGATGCCGACGCTTTCGGCAAGCGTGACCACTGACAACTCGATTCCGATGGGCAGATACCACCAACGATGCGGAAACGGATCGAACATGCTGCCGTACGCGTAGCCGTTGACCGCCTCGGATCGGAATAGCGTCGATAGATATCGGGCAAGCCCGCCGGTGTCGCCTTGTTCCACCAGGCGCCGCAGAGCGCCATATTCTTCCTGCAGAAACGCCCCCCACATCGAATCTTGCAAAGAAGGCACCTCAGCCCGCTGTTCCCGGAGCTTGATCTGCCGATGGCTGGAAATGACACGGGCCGCGATCATTTCATCCGACGCCTTGTCCGGCGCCAGCCGCGGAGCAAATTCCGAAGGCAGGGGCTTGGAATAGCCGCGCAACCACTCGGGACGCCGAATGACCCGGGTCGCCACCGTGAAATCGAGGATCCCATACCCCACGCGCAGCCACCGTCGCTGCAGAGCGAACAGCACGCGGGGGTGCTTGTGCAGCAGCCTCGACAGGGCTTGTGCGCTGCTTGTCAGGAGGCTCATGGTCCCCGCATGGGTGTGCGGTTCATCGACTGCAGGCGTATGCGAAGGTACCGGTCGACTTGCCAGAAAAACCATCGCCAGCGAGGCATTCGGTCGCGCAAGGCCGCTCTCACCCGCTCGTGAAAAGCGGGCAAAAGCAAGGACTCGTCTATCTCGCCGGCTTTGGCCGACAGGGATTCGATCGCCCGCAATATTTCCGGCCGTTCACTACCGCCGCTGTCGGCGGAAAAATACGCACAGCGAAACCAGAAGGTCATGTAATCCGCCATGCCCTGCTGCAGGGCGCTCTGTACCGCGCGGTCCGCTTGGCCGTAGGGCTTCAAGAAGGCCAGATAACAGGCAAGTGCATCGAACGTGGATCTCCAATCAGGCCAATGGCTGGTCGCGCCCGAGTGCAGCCGATACGAGAACATCTCCCGCGCAAGCGTCGCTTTGTAGGAGCCGCGCATGAGCTCCAGCCACAGCGCGTCGTCCGCAAACATCAGCTTCTTATACAGAGGGATGCCCCCGACGCGCACGTAGTCGGACGCCCGGAACATATATCCAGTCCCCTGCGAATCCCGTCGCAGGCTCAGCCTCGCCGCCAGGAAGCTCTCTGCGGTTTCCCGGGCCGGCATCGGCAGGCAGCTTCGCAGCCGGCGCCCGTGCTTGTCGATGAGTCGAAAGTGCGACTGGTAAAGACCGGCGTCCGGATGAGCGTCGATCAAGGCAGACATGTGCGACAAGTAGCCAGGGTCGAGCAAGTCATCGTGTCCGATGATGGTCAGGAACTCCTCGGACAGGTCGAGCTGCAGGATTCGAGCCCAATTCTTCTCGATTTCCAGCGGTGCCGCTGATTCCCAAACCCTGATTCTTGGATCGCGCAGCTGGCGCAGCCAGCCCGGCGTATCGTCGGTGCTCGCATTTTCCAGCACCACCAGCCGAAAGTGCTCATGAACCTGAGCCAGTATGCTGGCGACGCACGCCTTGAGATGCCCCCCGCCGTTGCGCACCGGGAGAACGATCAGAAATTGCCGGCGTGATGGGCGCCGGCGGTCCGCGCTCACCTCGTCATTCCCGGTCGAAGCGGCGGTACCCAAATGCTGCTTGCCGGGGTCTGACGATCATCGCGACAAGGTAGTACCATTTGTCGCCCGCATCAAGGCCGCATGGCGAGCTATGGCAGAACCTAACTTCACCTCCGGAACGGAGACGCCGAACTGAGCAGCCCGGGCGGCGCGGAACCTGAGACCGCCGGTACGTCCGCGCGCGGCGCGACCTCGGGCCGCGGCGGACCGCGCATCTTCATCAAGAACTCGCTGGCGAACCTCGCGAGCGGCTTGTCGACCGCTGTGCTGAGTCTGCTGGTCCCGCCCTTTCTCGCCAGGTATCTCACGCAGCCTGAATTCAGCGCCTGGATGCTGATCGTTCAGCTGGCCGCTTACACGGCCCTTCTGAATCTCGGCATTCAAGGCGCAACCAGCCGTTACGTTGCATTTTACGCGGCGCGCGGTGACCGCGATTCGGCCAGCGACATCGTCAGCACGGCGTTCTTCACGCTCGTGCTCACGGCCATCCCCGCGGCCGCCGTGGTGCTCGCGGCGAGCCGCAACATCGGCCGCCTGTTTCCCGCGCTGCCGGCACACTTCGTCGGGGTCAGCGGGTCCGGACTGCTCTTGATGGGCTTGGCGTCAGCGCTGAGCATGCCGGCGGAGGCCATCGCGGGCGCATTCACAGGGCTGCAGCGAAACGAATTGGTGGCCGCCATTCAGGGCGGCGGCAGGCTCGTCCTCGCGGCCGCCCTGATCGCGATCGTCTTGTTGGAGGGAGGCGTAACCTCGATGGCCGCGGCGTTTGCCGCGGTGACGGTCGCCATCTTTCTTGGCTTTTGGTGGACCAATCGAGGTCTCGACGCCGTGGAAATCTCGCCGCGGCGCGCGCATTGGCGGTCGTTCCGGCAGATATGGGCCTATTGCGGCGCGCTGATCGTCTGGACAGTTGCGATGCTCCTTGTCAACGGCTTCGACACAGCCATTGTTGGGCGCCTGGACTTCCCGGCGGTGGGCGTCTACAGCGCGTGCTTCGGTCCGATCCTGCTGATTGCAGGCGTGCAGCAGGCGCTGTTCAGCCCGCTGCTGCAATTCGGCGCCGCCCGCGCCTCGCAGCTCTCCGATCATTCGCTGCCGCCCCTGCTATTGCGATCCACGAAGCTCAGCACGCTGTTGCTGCTGTCGCTGTCCGTTCCGCTCCTGCTGTTCGGCAGGGACCTGCTCGGCTGGTGGCTGGGGCCGAAGTATTCTGATCCGGCCTTCACCATCTTCAGGCTGCTGCTGATCGGAAACACCGTGCGACTGCTGGCGACCCCTTACAGCATGCTGCTACTCGCGACACTCAAGCACAGGCGCGCGCTGCTCGCGCCGATCGTCGAGGCGTCGACCAACGTGGCGGTGGCGATAGCCGCGGGATTGCGCTTCGGCGCCGTCGGAGTGGCATGCGGCGTGGTTGCCGGCGCACTCGTCGGCCAGTTCATGATCATTTATGTCAATGTGCCGCGAACCGCCGAGGTCGTAGGCGACCTTGGGACGCTCCTCAGAAAGGGCGTGGCGCTGCCGGTCGCGTGCGCCCTCCCGGCGCTACTCGCTGCCGCGGCAATCGACCGGCTACCAGCGTTGATCCACTGGCCGATCGCCGTCGCTGCGTTGATTGCGAGCGCTGTGCTGGCATGGAAGGTTTCACTTGCGGCGGACGAGCGAGCATTGATCCGCTCCGGATGTTCGGTACTGCGACGGCACGCCTGGCAGCGATCGCAATAAAGGCCGGCCCAAATGGAGTGACCTCAGCGGTCGCCTACCAGCGGACGAAGCGCCTTCACGGACGGCTTACTGACGGCACCCACGATGAACTGGCGAGATCGTAGTGCTTGACGCATCTCGCCGGGTTGCCCACCAGCAACGAGTACGCAGGAAAACTCCGAGTCACCACCGATCGCGTCCCGACGATACAATGCTCACCCAGCGTGACTCCCGGCAAAATCGAACTACCAAGACCGATGAAACAGCTTTTGCCGATACTGACCCTGCCCTTCGATTCGAGCGGTTGTTTCATTATCGGACCGGCGCCCGGTTTCAGGCCATGTGCCGAATCCGAGACATAGACGAAATCACTGAATACGCATCCATCGGCAATGTCGATGCCGATCATGGCTACAAACATACAATGTGGACCTACATACACGTCATCCCCGATGGTGATGCGCCCATCCAAGGGTCCGCCGCTGTGCGAAGAACATGCCTCCAGTCTGCAATGTCGCAATATATGCGTATTTCGCCCAATGCGAATTTGCCGGGGATTCAATATGTACCGCGGCAAGCGGACAGTTGAGTTGGCGCCCATGGTCAGGCCATGGGGACGAAGGAAAATGTGAGCAACAAGTACTTTTAAAAAATGAGCCATGCGCAATTGGCTCGCAGAATGCTTGAATGGTCGAAAATAATCAACGAACTCCAGGGAAATCGGAGCCATCCGCGGGGGCCTTGCCGGCCCGCGCGACTCGATGAGTTGCCCGTCCGATAGGCAGGCGCTTGCGGTCCAAAGCGGGACTCGGATCACGGTCCCGAGGTTGTGCTTTGGACGCCGTAGTCTAGAATCGACTGTCATCATGATCGGACCAACGCGACTTCGCGGCCTGCAAACGAGCGAGCCACGGACCGTGGAATTGACCATTCTCATGCCCTGCCTCAACGAGGCCGAGACCGTCGCGACGTGCGTGCGCAAGGCGCTCGGGTTTCTCGAGCGAAGTGGTATCGAGGGTGAAGTGCTGGTCGCCGACAATGGGTCGTCTGACGGCTCCATGGAAATTGCGCGTCAGGCCGGTGCGCGGGTGGTGCGCATCGCAGACAGAGGCTACGGCAACGCGCTGATGGGTGGAATCGGCGCCGCGCGCGGACGATTCGTCATCATGGCCGATGCCGACGACAGCTATGATTTTTCGCAACTCGATGCGTTCGTCGAAGGCTTGCGCGCAGGTAACAAGATGGTCATCGGCCATCGTTTTCGTGGCGGCATCCGGCCCGGGGCCATGCCGTTACTACACCGCTATCTCGGCAATCCGCTGTTGAGCTTCGCTGGGCGCCTCTTTTTTGCTTCCGGAATCGGCGACTTCCATTGTGGCCTACGTGGCGTCGATCGCGAGTCGGCACTGCGATTGGGCCTGAGTGCCCCGGGCATGGAGTTCGCGAGCGAAATGGTCGTCAAGGCAACCCTCGCCGGCTGGCGCATTTCCGAAGTGCCCACGGTGCTCTCGCCCGATGGACGTTCGCGCGCGCCGCACCTGCGTAGCTGGCGCGATGGCTGGCGTCACCTGCGATTTCTACTCATGATGAGCCCGCGGTGGCTGATGCTGTATCCAGGCGCGTGCCTGATTGGAGCCGGTGCGGCCGCCGAACTCGCGATCCTGCGAGGACCGATCGTCATCGACGGCGTTGGTTTCGACATTCACACAATGCTCTACGCCGCCGGCGCCACCATCCTCGGAGTACAACTGGTGTTGTTTTCGCTTCTGGCTCGGACCATCGGCGTATTGAAAAATCACCTGCCTATGTCCCCAGCGCTGGCGCGTTTTTTGCGTTTCTTCACGCTCGAGCGGGGCATTTTGCTCGGTTTGTCGCTTGGCCTGATCGGTTTGGGAGTCGCGGTCTACTCGGTAGATACCTGGGCGCACGCGCGTCTTGCGGCACTCGACCCCTCGACTATGATGCGCGTCGCGATCCCCTCGGTCACCTTGATGCTCGCGGGCGCTGAGATCGTTTTTGCATCGTTTCTGCTGGGATTCATCGATGTGCGCACGACGGGCGCGAGCGATTCATGAGTCCGGCTGCGGGCGTGCATTCGAGCTGCCGCCCGCCGGCGCCTGGCCGGAATACGAGAACACGAATCGCTTGATGCCTGGCAAATCCTTTGAGATCTGCCGTTGATCCCTCGGGCCTAGATTCCACTCCTCCACGCCGAGTCCGCGCTCGACGAGCACGGCCGTCGGCCAGTTCTGCCGTACCAGTTCGCCATCCAACACATCTCCGGCGCTGAACAAGACGAGGTCTTCGGTGCGAAGCAGCGGGTCCGATTGAATCAGATCCGCGCGGTAAAATCCGCCGTCACGAACGAAATAGACGTTATTTCCCGGTCTCCGTGGTAGCGGCAGCTGTGCCGAGTGACGAGTGATGATGCCGTCTATTTGCGCCATTTGCAGCGGGACTACCAACACCAGATTCAGTATCGCCGCGGCTCCTGCGAAAGCGGCGAGACGGTCGTCCGACTCGGGACGTCCCGTCATGGCGCAGGCCGCCAATATCGGAACGACTCCCCAAGCCGAATGAAAATACCGATATCCCCAGCCGTGCCCCTGGTCGAAGATGAAAAAAACATATCCGGCAAATGTCAGTACCGCTGATTGAGTCAGGAGTCGAACGCGCCGATCATCGCCGCGGCGCAGCCGCCCAAGCACCGCCAAAAGAAACAGGCAAGGAACGGCCCAAACCCACATTTTGGCGATCTCGGCCACACGTATGTCGATCATCGACCGATCGGGGAGCTTGAAAACGGCGTTGAGGTTGTCGCCGATGACGTTGAAGCCGGAGCTCCCAGAGGTGACGATTTCACGCAGATGCAGCCAACCGGCACCCATCAAGAATGTCAGCGGCAGATAGCCAAGAAGCAACGCGAGGAAAGATCGCCGCTGATCCTTGGAGCGCGCGAATGCGATGATCCAGGGTGCGGCGAACAGTGCGTGGGGAAGCGGATTGTGTAGCACCAGAGCGAGCGAACCCACAACACCGGCGGCAAACGCGCGATCAGGAGTGGGCTTCAGCAACAGCCAAACGAACAGCAAATTCGCGGTTAGATGCGCCTGCATTGAATAGTAGGAAATCGCATAGGCTGCGAATGCTCCTGAGGCAAGCGTGAAAAGCACGGCCCAGCCCGCTGCGCGCCGATCCCCCGTAATTTCGAACGTGATGCGGTGAATCAGAAAAATCGCGATTCCCGCCAGGGTTGAATTGCAAAGCCACGGGATGCCGAGAAATTCGAATGGAGCGAGGATCAGCGAGAAACCCGGCCAATAGGCCTCAATTGCCTGGCCCGTCGTCCGAGAGGCGACTAGGAACGCCCCGTTGAATCCCGGCGGGATCAGCCAGTTGACGACCGACGGCGGCAGTTGCGCGGTCAATCTTCCCGCCGCGAAAGTCTTTGCCTGAAAGACCGCCGCATACTCGTCCATGCAGAAGGCGTCATTGTGATAGATGAAAACCGCGCCGAGCGCCAGCAATGCGACGGCCGCAGTCACGACCGTGGTCACGTGCAAGCCCGCGAAATCGATGACTTTGAGAAGCGGGATGGGATTTCTCCAGAACGCCGCCGCTATGCAAACGGCGAGCGTCAGCCATGCCGTCCTGGAGTCATCCACCATCAACAGATGTCGAAATATCGGCGTCATCCGTGCCGTCGAGAAAGAGTGGTTGTCGGCGGCGTAAAAATACGCCAGCACGATCGCCGTAAAGAGAACTCCCAATGCGACGATTCGTCGTTCATCCATGTGGGGCGAAAGGGATGTGCGCGCAGCGGCTCCCGCTGCTACAGGCTCAGTCGTGCGGTTGGACAGTCGACGCATGCACGGTAATTTATACTAGCCTAGGTCAAACTAACGAAACATATGCTCAATCGACGCGGGATGAAGCGGGTGCCCGACGAGCCCAGGCCGAGGGGCGATCGTCTGCGGGTGATGTTCGACCCGCAGATCTTTTGTCATCAGCGGTTCGGCGGAATCTCCCGGTACGTGTGCAACATCGCGCTGGAGATGCAGCGGATGGCCGGCGTCACACCGCAGATTATTGCGCCGTTTCACTTCAACGAGTATCTGGAACAGCTCCCGCGTTCCCTGGTTCGGGGCAGGAGGGTGCGCTGGCTCGAGGGCCTCACCGCATTGGCTTATGGATTGAGCGTGCTCCCCGGCAAAATTGCCGCACGTAATTTCAAGCCGGACATCTTGCACAATACCTACTACTTTCCGGTCAGGCCCCCCTCCGGCTCCCGCGGCATCCTGACCGTCTACGACATGATCCACGAGAAGTACCCCAAGTATTTCGCTGCCAGCCCCTTCATCACCCGAATAAAAGCCGCGAGCGTAGCGGCCGCGGATCACGTGATCTGCATTTCACAGAGTACCCGGCGTGACTTGCTGTCCACGTACGATATCCCGGAAGAGCGCGTTTCGGTAACTCACCTTGGTTTCGATCCGCTGGGGTCGCTGCTCGGCGGCGAATCTTCGAGCGACTTCAAGGTTCGAGTACTCGGTGCGGATGCGCCCTACCTGCTCTATGTGGGGAGCCGGGTCAACTACAAGAATTTCGGGGGACTGCTCGATGCATATGCGGCCTCTGCATCGCTGCGGGCAAATTTTTTCTTTCTTTGTTTCGGCGGGGGCGCCTTTACGGGCGCCGAACGTGCCGCGATATCCAAAGCCGGGGTCGAAGGACGCGTCAGATACCTTGGGGGTTCCGATGCGGTGCTGGCCGCCTGCTACACTCACGCATCGTTATTCGTTTGCCCGTCCTTCTACGAGGGATTCGGCATACCGGTACTCGAGGCCATGTCGCTCGATTGCCCCGTAGCCTGCAGCAACTCGAGCTCGTTACCCGAGGTGGTCGGCGACGCAGCTCGGTTATTCGATCCGGCGGATCGCGATTCGATCCGCGGTGCATTGGAATCGGTTTTGGGTTCACCGTCCGCCGCAACCGCACTCAAAGAGCGGGGTCGAATCCGCGGGCAGCTTTTTTCATGGCGGAGCTGCGCCGAAAACACCGTGGATATCTATCGACGGGTACTGAATTCTTGAACGTCGCTGACCGGGGTCGGTCCGACAACTCGGGCAGGTTCTTAGAGGCGCTGGAAATCCACGGTAGTGGGACCCACCGAATTTTCCTGCTCGCATTTGACCAGTAGCTCGGCCAAACGCCGACCCTTATGTCGGGCCTCCCAACCCAGTTTTTCCCTCGCCTTGCGTGGATCGAGCCGACTGATGGAAATGTCGAGCGGGCGCAGCAATGACTCGTCTATCGTGACGTGATCCTTGACGTCGAGCCCAACAGAGCCAAATGCCGCGTCCATCAGATCTCCTAGTGTGCACGTCTCGCCCGTTGCAATGATGAAGTCGTCAATCGACTCTTGCTGCAATATGCGCCACATGGCGTCGGCATATTCGGAAGCGAGCCCCCAATCACGCTGTATCGACACATTTCCCAAACTAAGTTTCTCGCCGCTGCCGTTTGCTATTCGAACCGCCGCCGCGACAATCTTTCTGCACACAAACCTCTCCGGGCGAATTGGCGATTCATGATTCGACAGGATCCCCGAACAAACTTGCAAGCCATAGGCGTCTCGGTAGGTTTTTACGGCCCAAAACGCCGCCGATTTCGCCATGCCGTAGGGGCTGCAAGGACGAAACGACGTCTCTTCGTTTGCCGGCATCCTGGTATCGCCAAAACACTCACTCGATATCGCATTGAACATGCGCAAGGGAAGCTTTACGTAGCGGATACACTCCAGGATATTCAGCGTGCCGACGGTGACACTTTCAAAAGTTTCGACAGGTTGATCGAAGGAGAGCACGACGGAGGACTGACCTGCTAAATTATAGATTTCATCCGGTTCGACCATCGTCAAGATCGACAGGGTGCTGCGAAAATCCGCAAGAGAAGCGGAATGCAGTCGAATCTGGTTTTTGATCCCCAGACGTATCAGATTGGCGAAATGTGGGGCCTCGGCATCGCGCGAGGTTCCGTGCACGCGGTAGCCCTTTGAGAGCAGCATGTGGGCGAGATAGGCGCCGTCCTGTCCGGAAATACCGAATATCAAGGCCGTTTTTTTTGTCATGTTGCTTTCGGTAAACCGCTTTGCGTTTGCGCGCTGGCACAACTCAAGTGCAGTATAGAGTACGGTGCGTCAGCCAGTAACCGGGCCGGACCCCGACTCTTTGAAAAATGACGAATCTACGGAACCACGCTCGCAACGGGGAGACAGGCGCGGGTGCGCCATCGGTGAGTTCCTGGGCTGCTGGATCATGGAAATCTGAACATGCTCGACGGTATCGTGCTGACACTGGTTGATGGCGTGCGAATTGTCGTGCCGGACTCGCTCTTTCTGATCACCTCCTACGTGTTGCGTGA